>Ga0209978_10000209_pt1 | contig 19904 bp, 15 predicted proteins | sample BentaG_FD_182805 | JGI IMG/M metagenome (GOLD analysis project Ga0209978, IMG submission 182805) | Deep subsurface microbial communities from South Atlantic Ocean to uncover new lineages of life (NeLLi) - Benguela_00093 metaG (SPAdes)... | ecosystem: Environmental > Aquatic > Marine > Oceanic >... | reverse complement strand
GCTTCCTTCCGTACCGCCCAATCCTGGTAGGCCAGTCCTGAGTCCTCTAACGCCTGCCAGACCGTCTTCTCTGTCAGGCGAGCAAAGCCGGCGATATCTATGATACCGTCTATTCTGGACTCGAACGTCATCTGGGGAATATCGATGTTGAGCCTTTCATTACGTAACGACTCTATCTTGATTACATCGCCAAGGAAGTACCTCACGAAAGGACCACCCCGCAAATTGGTACTGACCAACGCATAGCTCTCCCCGGCTTGCACCTCATCCAGCAAGAAGAGGTCTGGCTCATATGTTGGCTCTGCCAACCATTTGTCCCATTCCCTTTGAGGCATAAACTCTAAAAAGTTAAGTTGAGGGAGAAAGGTCATTCCCTCATAATCCCAGGTCTGCATAGCTATCAAAACACACTCGGTGGACCCATATGCATCTAGGGGATACCTTCCCCACAAATCCTTAATTTTCTCTCGGTAAATTGCATTGTCTGACCCACCGGCTATTAGTCCCTTAAGAGACCATATGTCTTTAGGTAGCATGGGGCGTCGGGCTAACTTGCTTTTCACCAGTGCCTTTAGCAGCCGGGGCAACGTCTTGGGCTTAGTTAACATAGCTGCAGCTCTTTTAAGTCCTCCCCCCTGACCGAACCGTTCCCCTATGGCTACTAATACACTGGGTATGGCAGGGAGTATATCTATTCCCTCGGAGAGCCCCATTTTAAAGCCCTGCTGTATTCTCTCCTCAAAGCTCATCTCTTCGGCTTCATCTATTGGGGGCAAAATGTCAAAGACACCCATGTCTGCTACTCCGCGCAAATATGAACCACTGACATAGGGTGGGGGAGCCAGACCGTAGAGGATCTTGTCATGTTCCTCAAGAATAACATCGCCCCTATCTTGGCATGAGGCGAAGAGAAATATCGCTATAAAGGCGTCCTTCAGCTCATCATACTGCCTTCTGGTGACCGGGACCCACTTAGCGGGGTACTCTCCAGACCTGCCTGAGGTGCGTTGCCACAGCATAGGCTTTTCAGGTAACACATCCTCCCTGTACTCCAAGAGGTAAGGGGCATAATCGGCATAGGTAGTAATTGGCACCTGCTCACGGAATTCCTCTACACTACCAGGTTTTGCCCCGCGCATCACCTGGTTGCCTAACTCGCACCTTTTCAGTAGCTCTATCTGTTCCAGCAGCAGCTCGTGCTGGATGGTCATAAACTGCTCCATGCTGAGGTCGAGAAACCCGCAGCACTTTTGCCACAGTTCCTTGGTTTTGCCTTCCCTCAAGAGTTCAGTTGCGGTTGGCATTTTACACCTCCTAATCTAAGCTTCGTTGGCAAGTAATTATGATACGGTTCCGACTATGAACTGCCGGTCAAGTAAGTCGATGTATGTATATTCTGGGGCCTTGGCTACATCTCTCCTATTCAGAATTATGTTGATTGCCTCGTTAGCAGCCAAGATTGAAGCTAGCCCCGCACCTATGCTAGTGGTCGGTCCCGGTATTTCCCCAGCAATCATTTTCTGGATGGCATCATCTGCAAAAGCTGGAGCATACGAAGGGATGACAGGCGAAATTCTGTCCAGAGGCACCCTTAGCTTTTCAATATCGTTTAAGTCTACATTTGGAGGGAATTTGTTGTACTCTTCTAGAGTAAGCCCTTGGGGGTCAAAAATTACCACCAGTGCTCCAAATCCTACGGCACTAGCGAAAAGATAATGTATTCCCCGGTGTCGAGCCGCTCTTTGTAAAAGAATAGACTGCCTGAACAATCCAAAGTCCATTTCATCAATCACTAAATCACAATCGCTAACAAAAAGACTGGCGTCATTCTCGGTTGTTACGCTGGTATGGCTACAATATATCTGCGCCTCTGGATTGATGTCTCTGATTTGGGCGAATACCGCCTCTGCCTTATTTTGACCTAAATTAAGAATGGAGGAACCAAACTGCCGGTTAAGGTTGCTTTCTTCAAAGGCTTGGGGGTCGGTAATCCTCAGTTGCCCTACGCCAAGTCTTATCAGTCTTTCCGCTAGCAAACCGCCAACACCACCCATGCCCGCAATGGCTATAGTCGCTCTCCGAAGTTTATCCTGCTCTGATTCGGTAAAGAAACCTATATTTCTGCCAAAGATTGCTTTATATCGACTTTCCATTGTCTCATCCCTGGCTTGACCTAAGGATTATTCTACCGCCGACTAGTTCATCTTGTGACCGAAGAAGCACAGTCACCAGCGATATTGGTATAGCTTAATAACGGATAATTTAAATAGCTGACCTGTTTTTGTCAAGTTCCCTCTAGTTCCGCCGTGCTCTTTCACGTGGGCTTGCAGTGTTGCACGCAAACCTATCTGGTGCAATGCTACTTTAATTAACATATAGCCAAGGTAAACTAGAATATTTGACAGTACAGATGTTGGTCTAGGTCACATTTGAAGGGTATTAGAGCTGGAGACGAAAAGCGTTTCAGGTGGCGCTTATGCGTTTCTGATTCTATCCTCATGTTTGCCTTATGCTAATTTTATGAGTTTTTGATTATAAACGGGTTATTCTATAACTAGATTCAGTCAAGGGAATAACATCAGGCGTAGTTGATGGATACCCGCCCGACCAAAAAATTAAAAGGAGGAGCACACAGATGGAGAGGAAGAAAGTACTTATAGTTGATGATGAGCAGTATATCAGACAACTGGTGAATAAGGCCCTGGGCGGAGACTACACTGTTGTCGAAGCAAGCGATGGCGAGGAAGCAATAAACATCACCCGCCAACTAATGCCCGACCTTATCCTGATGGATATTTTGATGCCCAAGTTGGACGGCTATACTGCTTGCCATGAGATTAAAAGGGATGAGGCTACCAGTGCCATCCCGGTGGTCATGATCACCGGCGTAGGTTATGAGCTCAACAAGGAGCTGGCTGAGAAGCTTGGTGCTGATGGGTATATAACCAAGCCATTTAATCTTCAGGAGCTGATGGATAAGGTTAAATGGTATGAGCCAGCCACATGCCCGGTCGGCTCCTGAGCCGACAGAACAGAATAGAGATGAAAGAATTGGTTGGACAGAAAACTGTTCGGAAGAGGTCACCCACCGACAGGTACTTCAATCTCATTGAGCATGCCGCCGATGGTATAGCTATCGTCCAGGACGGGGTCTTCAAATTAGTAAATAGTGCCCTCGTTCGTATGTCTGGGCATGATAGAGAGGAACTGCTGGGCGCGTCCTTTATCAAGCTACTTACTCCTGACTGCCAACAGTTTGTTATGCAAAGGTATCAGGATAGGTTGGCTGGTAAAGAAGTCCCTTCTATTTACGAGATTAAGGCAGCAACCAGGGACGGAGGAGTCAGAGATATTGAAATCAATGCTGCCTTGACTGAGTATGAGGGACGTCCTGCCGATGAAGTCATTATCAGGGACATCACCGAGCGCAAGCGGACGGAGGAAGCACTGAGGAAAAGCGAGGAAAAGTACAGAGTACTACTCACAAATCTGCCACAGAAGATATTTCATAAGGATAGAGATTCAATTTATGTGGCTTGCAACGATAACTATGCTCAAGATCTCAAAATTAACGCCGATGAAATCATCGGCAAGAAAGATTACGACTTTTTCCCGAAGGAATTGGCTGAGAAATACAGAGCAGACGATAGAAGAATAGTAGAGTCTGGAAGGACGGAGGAAATAGAAGAGAGGTATGTTCAGGATGGACAAGAACAAATTGTGCGTACCGTCAAAACACCCATCAAAGATGAAAACGGCAATGTTATTGGCATATTAGGTGTTTTCAGTGACATCACTAAGTGCAAGCGAGCTGAGGAGAGGGAGAAGCAACTACAGCACGAGCTTAATGTTGCCAGTCGCCTGGCTTCAATTGGCGAGATGGCGTCAGGTATCGCCCATGAAATAAACAACCCTTTAACCGGGGTCATTGGTTTTGCTCAGTTGCTGATGAGCCGGGATATTCCTGATGATATGAGGGATGACCTAGAGGTGATTAACAATGAAGCCCAACGTGTTGCTAAGATTGTCGGCAGCCTGCTTACCTTCGCCCACCAACGTGAACCGATGCAGGAATATGTAGATATTAATGATATCACATCAAAAGTCCTAGAACTACGCTCCTATCACATGAAGGTGAATAACATTCAAGTTGTAACCCAGCTTGCCCCCGACCTCCCACCAACTATGGCCGATGGTAACCAGCTCCAGCAGGTATTCCTTAACATTATCCTCAACGCTGAGCAGGAGATGATAAAGGCACACAACGGGGGAAAGCTGTCGGTTAAGACAGAAAAGATAGGCAGTAGTATCCGGGTCTCTTTTGCCGACAATGGTCATGGGATTAGCAAGGAGAATCTGGATAAGATGTTCAATCCCTTCTTCACTACTAGGGACGTAGGTGACGGGACAGGCTTAGGCTTAAGCATCTGCCACGGCATCGTTACTGCGCATAACGGCAGGATTTATGCCGAGAGTGAGTTGGGTAAGGGAGCTACATTTGTAGTTGAGCTACCTATAGTAGCCGATACCAGGCAGATGGAGAAGCCCCAGGTAATTGAAGAGGAACCTCTCAGGAAGAGGGCAAAGGTACTGGTGGTAGATGATGAAAAGGCTATTCTCGACTTTCTCAAGCGCCTGTTAGCCGAGCAAGGTTATGATGCAGAGACTGTAGAGCAGGCTAATACCGCCCTGCAGAGACTGCATACCAAAAGGTATGACCTAATCCTGCTGGATATTAAGCTGCCGGGCATGAGCGGGATTGAGCTGTATCGTCACATTGAAACAATAGACCTGGCTCTGCTGAAGAGAGTAATGTTTATTACTGGCGATGTTATGGAACAACTACCAGGGATTTCCTCTCCAAAACCGGAGCGTCTTACATTAGTAAACCCTTTGATTCTGAACAGTTGAAGAGGGACATAAATCGGATATTAACCGAGCGTACATAGCGACAACACTCTTAGGAGGGAATGGCAGCATGATCACGGACATTACTCAGAACAAGTGGGCAGAGGAAGACAGACAAGAGCTGCTCCGCGCCCTGGAAAGAAGGGTAAAGGAGTTTGCTATCCGCCATGAGGTTGCTCAGATAGCCGCCGAATCGCTTGAGCTAGATGAGGTATTAAGTAATTCCCTTGATAAAGTAATAGAGTTAATGACTGTAGAGACGGCGGCTATTATCCTCACCAGTGAGCAAAAGGGTGAAGTCATCGCTGTCGCCCATGGAAGTATATCGCCAAGATTTCTGGATAAGTTGAAGGAACTGCCAATAGATAATAGAATCACTGGTAGGTTAGCTCTATCAGGCATGCCCATTGTGATAGAGGATACCTCCAAATATCCCCAATTAGTTGACATAACCGTGAGACAGGAAGGAATTCGGTCTATTGCCGCCGTCCCTCTTAGGTCAAACGGTGACATCATCGGTACATTGATTGTCGCCAGCCATGATTTGCATAGCTTCAGTTCCGACGACATCCACTTGCTCAACACCATCGGGGAAGGATTGGGACCAGCCCTCAAGAATGCTCAACTCCACCGGGCACTCCAAGAAAAAACCAGGCAACTGGATGCACAGAATAAGGAGCTAGTAGAAAAACAGGAGAAGCTCGTTGAGAAAACTAAGGAGGTAGAGAAGGCAAGCCAAGCGAAATCTGAATTCCTAGCCCACATGTCTCATGAATTGCGCACTCCCCTCAATGTCGTTATCGGTTTTTCTCAGTTAATGCTAGATAATATACCTGGTGAAATCAATGAAGAACAGAGGCAGTGCCTTAATGAAATCCTGAACAGTGGCGAGCACCTGCTAAACCTAATCAACGATGTTCTTGACCTATCAAAGATAGAGTCGGGCAAGGTAGGACTCAAGCTGGCAGATATTACCCTGACCAAGGTAATAGAATCGTTAACAAGCACCGTGATGCCTATGCTTGCCCCAAGAAAGCAAAGCCTTGATGTTGAGCTAGAAGAGGGGCTCCCTCCCATTTATGCCGATAAAGCTAAATTAAAACAGGTGCTCCTCAACCTGCTGAGCAATGCCACTAAGTTTACCCCGGATGGAGGCAGGCTGAAGATTGAGGCAGTTAGAGAGGGTGATTGGTGTCAGGTCAGCGTGGTTGATAATGGCACTGGTATCAAGAAAGAGGACCAGGAAAGAATATTCGAACCTTTTTCCCAGCTAGACACCACTCCAGCAAAGGAGAGTAGTGGGACTGGGTTGGGATTGGCAATTGTTAAAAAAATCATTGAAAAGCATGGTGGGCAAGTCTGGGTAGAGAGTGAGTATGAGAAGGGAAGCCGATTTACTTTCACCCTACCTATAGTGCAGCAAGAGAGCGCCCTGCCTTCAGAGGCTAAAAGCTAACGGTATAGAAGTAGCTTGACAGAAACAGGGTAGCAGACTAAACTGTCTGTACGAAATAGGGTTGATGTTTTGACCCCAATTAGTGCACACCGAAACAGGTTTCGATACGACCTCAATTTGTGAGAAGGGATGGTGAAGTATGAGGCTATTTAGGCGTCGTCGTCCTAATGATTTAATATATCTAACACCAATACAGTTTGAAAATGAACAGATACCAGGAGACAAAATCAGGATGCTCTATTGTGATTCAAAGGGAAAAGTCCTTACTGCTATTATCGAGAATTCCGTTTATGAACTTGCTAAGATTCATGCTGAGCAATTACAACACGCCAATAAGGATTATGCTATCGTGAGCATCGAAATTGCTCCACGCGAGTCTGTCCCATTAGCCGTTGGAATTAACCCGAAGCAAGCCGTGGCTCTGGAGCACATTCTGAAACACGCCATCGAGAGAGGTACAGTACCGGACATACTCAAGAAATACCCTAAAGAGATAATTAGGATTGGTGAACCTAAACGTGAAGAATTGAAGAACCTATACAAATGGGCCGGAAATCATACTTACTCAGGGCAAACACCCGAAGCATTGCAAAGGTTGCCATACTATCCCGAAGACCATTTGGAAGTCACCATGCCAATATACAAAGCGCAGTGTCGCTATCCATTGATTGTTCTCAAACGTCTTACACCTGATGAACGAACGCCTCCAGACATGCAAAGACTGTTGACTCTAGATAATGATGGAGATTTGGTGATTGTCAGAGTGCGATTAGAGACAATAGATGAAGCAGTGAGAAATCTTGAAGAATGGGAGAGGATAAATAATATAGGTGGATGTATCATTTGTTCACGGCATCAAAACGGCTTTGTGATAAACCATATGGAAGTCAATGAACTTCAAAGAAAAGCACTAGATTCAATACCAAAGGATTTCGAAGAGATAGGGTCCATGCGGCAACCCATTTCTGCGGATGCTATAACAGTGTTGTCACGAGCCAAACAATACCTCCCGTGGAGTCAGGGCAAAGCTATTTGAAACGAAGCTACGAAGACTTTGACCCACCGACTTTCAAGTATTACGGTTCGAAGGTAAAATAACCATCACTTTCCCATCCAACGTTAGCGTTTTCGGTCAGTTCTTTCGCTTCTACCAAACAGTTTGGCTCCAGTAGATATTATTCTTGTACCACGTCTCACTATATGTGCAAGATTTTTCAATTTCATCAAATCTGAATACGATCCTCTTCTGAATGGCAGTTTCGGCATTGTTGGCGAAAGAATCCAACCAAATAAATCGGCCAGTTTTGTCTTGTCAATGAGCAATACAAAGAAGGCGGTCATCACAATACTAAGTAGAACTACGCCGTAGGTAATGTTCTTAATCAGTTCACCGCCGATCACTCCTTGTTGAAGGGGAATTGACGCTAGTACTACTGCCGCCAGTCCTTTTGGAACCATAATGGACATGATTGACACATCTTTTAAAGGAATTGGTCTTTTGACTGAGATTTTGATGGCAGGTAGGCGAACTATAAAAGCCAGGATTGTGAAAATTAGAGCGAATATAATCAACCGACCGCTTATGAGTTCAAGAGAAATCCCCAGGTAAACGAAGAAGAAGGTTTTGAGCAAAAAGGCAATCTCGCTAAAGAAAACCTTTTCTGCGCCAGTCAGTCCAACGGGCTCACTGGCTAGGTCTTTCTTGAAGAAGGGGACCCGAATCGTTTCTATGTTTCCAATAGTAACACCAAAAGCTAGTGCGGCGATGGCTCCACTGAAACCAAGTATCTCTACTATGCCGAAAACTACAAAAACAAAGGCTGGGGTGGTAAACATCGCGTTTTTAATGGCATGAAATCTGTTAAGGAGAATTGACCAAAGGAAGGCCCCTATGACACCAAAAAATATGGCTACAATAAAGGAGGCAATGAGTCCGCCTGCTATGGAAGCGATGTTGAATTCACCCAGGGTATAGGCTCCAACAAGAGCAATGGTGATGACAATACTGAGGACGTCGTTCAATGACGACTCCACCGATAGAAGAGTCTGGGTCTCCTCTCGTATTTTGAGTTGCCGCACCAAGGGGATGACTACTGTTTCTGAGGTAGAGCCAACAATGGCTCCTAGGATAAAGGCTGGAATCAACTCTAAATCAGTAAGCCAAAGTGCGAAACCAGCAACGACTGCCATAGTAAGGAAAAAACTAAGGGGAGCCAGTGCTATAGCACCGCCCAAGGCGGAGCGCAAGGTACTTAATCTTAGGGTGATGCCACTTTCAAACAAGATAATAACCAGGGTAATAATGATAAAAACTGGTCCGACTTGCCCAAATTGAGCAGGAGAGGTTAAGCCTAAGATTGGGCCGACACAAATGCCTATTGCAATTAGCAACAGAACATCTGGAATCCTGGTGCGACTGAAAATGCCAGTGAAAAGGTGCGCTAGAAAAACTAGAATGCCAACAAAGGCGACTACTAGAGCAATATCTTGCATAAGTATGTCCTATTTCCCAATAGTAATGTCCTTCAATTGTCGCCCGGTATGCCGCTAGCCAGACTGAGAAATCCTTATCAAGAACGCTCGGTACATGAGTTTACTGATTATACACTATTAGGTAACGAGAGGCTATTTTGTTAAGTAATCAATCTTCCCGCAAATTAGACTTTACCGAGATTAATGCGGTCCATTGGTATGGAGCCAATTTGAGAAGCTACCGCCAGTTTCTTAGGAGCCAGCGGTTCAGTCAGTATTAGACGTCAGCCGAGCAGAATAAGGGGCTAGATTTTGATTTGAGGGCTTACCATTTATACCTGGCTCAGACTTCACTGGAAAACAGCATGGAAGCTTACCAGACTTCTCCCCTTATCTACCAGCATTGAAAAAGCTAATCTTCAAACTTCCGTTCTACCCCGGCTGGGGGAATGCCATTTTCGTCCCAGCCACGCTTCTGATAGTACAAGGAAAGAAGCTTCTGAAAGTCTTTCTGGTCGATCACCTTGCCCACATTGGGACCGGTGAGAGGAGGATTAGCCCAAACCTTGTAGGGAAGGCTGTCATCTTTGCGACTAATGCCAAGGCGGGTATTTATCAGGCGCGTTAGGTCATAAATGTCATTAGAAAGCTCTAGAAGCTGCTCGAGGGATGCTTCCTTTCCAGTCACGCATCTATAGAAATTCTCATAGTGCCGTTCATTCAGCCCCAGTTCTATCCAGGGCAGGCGGCAAACACCGAGCATGTCAAATAACGGGCGCAGTTTCTGGTGATAGATTACGGTGTCAACCTTCTCTTCATCAGACCAGTTCTGACCCTCTTCTATTTCCTTGGCAATGGTCCACGCCCGTGTGTGATGTGCACCTATGTCTGAGGTGGCATACGCTAGCCCCATCGTAATGCCGGCGCGACAGTCGTAGGCCGACTGCTCAAGACCCTTGACCTGGAGGATGATTTTATCCATCTCGGGCCACTTCTCGATAATGCGTCGAGACCCATCGGCAAGAATGTCACCGATGCCCCGCCGGTCAGCGATTTTTTGTATCAGCTCCAAGACCGCCTCCTCATCTCCCCAGGTGATCTCCCTGCCATCGAGGTCGGAGAGTGACAATATCCCCTTCTCATACCCCTCTATCACGGCTCCCACAATGTTACCTGTGGAAATCGTATCTATCCCCAGCTCATCACAGAGTCGGACTGCGGAAAGTATCGCAGCGAAATTGTCGATTCCCAGGTTCGGTCCTAGCATGGCACATGATTCATATTCCGGCCCCTCAATTATCGTCCCTGTATATTTGCCGCTCTTTACCAGACAAATATTGCCGCAACACATGGAACACGAAAAACAGGCACTATCACCTATCTTATAGTGAGCTAGCATTGTCGCCCCATTAATCTGGTCGTGCTTGGCAAAGACGGTGTCCTTGAAATTGTATGCCGGCAGAATTCCCTTCTCGTTAGCGTACTCGATGACGTTCATCAAGCCTTCCTGCTGCCACATTCTGAAATACTTGTGTTCCTCCATGTATTTGTAAGCTTTGTTAGCCTCTGCCATCAGCCCGCTCACATTATAGACTGGAAGATCCTTGTGTCCCCGCACCACAATCGCCTTGAGGTTCTTCGCTCCCATTATTGCGCCAATCCCTGTTCTCCCCGCATTACGGCTCCAGTCGGCGTTGACACAGGCAAAATTCACCATATTCTCGCCAGCTACGCCGATGGTAGCAACATGGACAGCATAGGTACCCAGCCGCTCTTTGATTATTCCTTCAGCTTCCAGACAGCTTTTCCCCTTCAGTTCAGGCATGGGAAGTATAGTCGTTTCATTATTGTCGATGAATAGTACTGATAATTCCGGCGCTCTGCCAGTAATGGATAGAATATCGATTCCCGTCTGCCGCAGTTCGACACCGAAGCCACCGCCCATGGAGGAATCACCATAGAGACCAGTAGCCGGTGAGATGGCAACAAAGGAGGTCTTTCCCGACGAGGGCAGGTAAACCCCGGTCAGAGGTCCCGGTGCGATAACCAGGAGATTCTCCGTGCCAAGGGGGTTTACCCTGAAATCATGCTTCTTCAGATTGTCCCAGACCAGTTTGGCACCAAAGCCGCGCCCGCCAATATACTTTTCAAGGAAGGTGTCCAATAGGTCCCGGTGCTCGGCAGTGCCCTTAGTAAGATCCACGTGCAGGTGTTTGTTAAAATATCCGCTCTTTATACTCATAGCTCTTCCTTCCCTATTTCGGCGTAGTGGATGACCTTCCTTTCGCCCTTCTCATAGAACTCAATTTCTTTCATCTGAGTATAGCTCAAGACATTGTTGAGACGTTTGAATTCACCCAGGGCAGCCTCCGGTATGAGCCTGAGCGCTCCCGTCGGACATTTCTTAACGCACTCCGGGTCTCCTCCACACATGTCACACACAATAGGCGAGTCACAATCTTCATGTACGTATATCGCTCCGAAAGGGCATGCATCCACGCATTTATAACACGAAGTGCAATTCTCCTTGTTCAGTTGGACGACACCGTCGCTCCGCCGTAAGGCATCAACGGGGCACACTTGCGCACATGTGAGCACCTTACATTGGCTGCACACAATCGGCATTCTCATAACCGGATGAGGGTATGTGGTTAATACTCTTATCGCCGACTTCTTCGGATTGTTCACTCCGAAATGTTTGATGGCACATACAAGTTCACAGATCCTGCAACCAGAACACTGCTCCGGAATTACCGTTAGCTTTTTTGACACCAGATAATCCTCCAGAAAATTCGTACAATTATTACCCAAGATAATGATTAAAGAGGCGGTGGGCCTGTTAAATCGTAGTTGAGGTGGCTCCTTTCAGCTATAGTGTAGCAAAAACAAGGCACTCAGGGTTCAGCAAATGGGACGCTAATGAGCAGAATACCTGGTAAAGGTGACATTGTCAATAGGAGCGAAGAGTATGAGGTATTGTTACCTCACAGAAATGAGAACGTAGCTGTTGCAGCGCCACTGCAATTACTTGACTAGCACATTCGGGCGGGTTAGACTAACTCGTGCGTCGCCGATAGGATACTAGCAGTCGTTGTAACGACGGAATGACTTGTCAGAGACGCCAGATGGGAGGCAGAAAGATGCTCCAGCAAAGGAACCCCTATAAGGGAGGCTGGAACCATGGAGGTGAGAAATAAATTGGGGAATAGGGGCGAAGTAATTCTGTTCATAGGGCCAGGCAGGGGCAAGACCGCTACCGCACTGGGCATAGCGTTACGTGCCATTACATATGGCGGAAAGGTAGTCTTCATCCATTTCAGCGGTCCCCAATATCCTGAGCTAGGAGAAGTGAAAGCCGCTGCTGTCCTTGGCGATAGTCTGAGAATGATCGGCATCAGAAGCGAGGCAAGCAACCCCTCGTACCTAAATAACTTCTATGAAACAGTCAATACAGTAGCCGATGCTTTGGCTATGGCACGCAGTGTATGGATTAGGCAATGTAATCTTCTGGTGCTTGATGACATTGGTCCTCAACTAGACCAGGGAAGGGTGGATACTGCCCAAGTCTTAGCTCTTATCAAAGATAGGCCACCTAAAGTGAGTATTATTTTAACTGGGCGATCCGCTCCCAAGAAAATAGTGAAGACAGCAGACTTGGTTACCGAATTTGTCGATGTAAAGCAGCCCTCGCCAACTAGGATGAGGCTGCATAAGGGCATTGATTTCTAGTCTTGGTTAGCCTAATATCCGGATATTACCATATTCAGCTGGGGTCTGAGATAAGTTGACAAGTTTGACAAGTAGACCTGATTTGGGTATCGTTAGTAGCGATGAGTGAAATAGATGAGAAGCTTGAATCCTTCCTGAAGTTCTTGTGCCAGAGGGCAAAAGAGCTGGGAGCATCAGAAGCGGTAGCCATACCAGCCAGTGACATCGTGGTCGATGAGAGGGTAGCATTAAAATGCCGGGTGCCGCTGTGCTCTTTTTATGGCACCAACCTGATGTGCCCACCTAATGTAATGCCCATCTCAGAATTTAAGAATATCCTCAAACACTATCATGCTGCTATTCTGATACAAACTGCACCATTCGGGACACCTAAAGAACTCACTGACCCGGTTGAGTTAGCAGAGACATGGGAGATATTCAAGTCTGCCGGAGGGAAGCAAGAGCAGCCATCAACACCAACAACAGATTACCTTAGTGCCCTCAGAGACAGTCTGGATAATCAGTACAAAATGGTCAGCGAGATAGAGTCTCTCTGTATTAGAGAAGGATATCACTTTGCCGCCGGACTAGCCGGTGCTGGTTGCCTCTTATGTGACCAATGCGTTGGCACTAAGTCTGGGTTACCCTGCCGTTATCCTTTCAAAGCTAGACCGTCGATGGATGCTTTAGGCATAGATGTGGTTGTTACCGCCGAAAAAGCTGGGATGCGGTTGAGCTTTGCCGAGAATGAAGCCAGGAGCTGGGTGGGGCTGATTCTTGTAGACTAAACCACAGCTATACCACCCTGAAGCCAAACAAGACACAATACAAACGGGCAGGAAATACTATATTTCCTGCCCGTTTAGTTGTAACTCTTACTAAGCGCCTTAACCTTCGCTTGAGTTACATTTAGTCTAGCAGTTTGCAATGGGGGTAGGCGGTTTGGAGGCCGGTAGCCATATACTTAGATTCCCAGACCCCGTTCCTCCACCAATAAGTGCCTGGGACCGGGTTCTCAGGGTCGCTGTATTTCTTGCATGCTTCCACCATCGCTTTTACGTTCTCCGCCTTTGCCTCTGGCCAAATATCACAGGCTGGCCAACACGAATCAATACCTTCTGTAATAACTGTCTTGACCTGCTTGTCAACGTCGTCCGCATTCGACTTCGTCAGCAACAGGAAGACATCCATATTCCCCATCAGGCGTATCCCGGTGCCGTTAAATATCTGCCTTGCTCTGTGTATATGAACTTTTTGCTCTACGGAGAGGAAATCAGCTCCGGTTCTAATAAAGTATGCCAGATCCAGGTCCAAGTCACCACAGGTGTGGATAACCAGTGGCGGGTCTATTCCGGCCATCACCCGCTGCAGAGCAGGCACTATTACATCCTTATACACCTCCGGATGTAGTAGCTCGGTGGCACATGTCATTTCACGGGTGCAGACAAAGTCGGCGCCAGCCTCTCTGAAATACTTGGTCTCATCAATGAGGTAGTCAGCCAGAACCCTAAGTAGCTCTTTGACTTTCCATCTGTTCTTCAACATATTCTTGGATAGGTCAACAACCGTATCTACTGCCCCAGCTACGCCATAGGGACCTAAAGTGTAAGCGCAAACTATTACGTCCTCACCTATCAGCTTTTTCACTTCCTGAACGGCATCAGCCACCAGAGGTATCCTTCCCGACTCAGATGCCTTTTTCTTCCTTAGAATGTCCAAATCAAATTCCGCCAGGTTCTCACACACTTCATGCAATATGATGGGATAGATGATTTTTTGCATCTCTCTTCGCTCTTCGTAAAACTCAATCTCAGAGCCTAACGATTCACCCTCTAGGTGGTAATCATAAGGAACTACGGCACACTCATAGCCGGTGGCTGGGTATGTAGTCGCTGCCGCCACTGCCATCTTATGAGGGTCTCGGTGCAGGTCTCCGAAATGCCAGCCAAGTTTCTCTACCTCTTCTATCAGTACGTTCCCCATACCAGCGAAACAGGGAATGCGGTCTACCTTTTCTCTCCTAAGAAATCGGAGCACTCGCTCTCTTGCAGTTAATTCTTCTGGCATTATTTACCTCCTTTCTATTTTTTGGTTAATGTCTCCACCACATCCGGGAACATCAGACTCAAAGGGTTAGGCCCACTGGGTAAGGGTAAGCCCTCATCAAGGACCTTGACAGTAAACATGCTGTAGGCTGCCGCTACCGCCGGGTAGATTCGGTCCAAAGCGGTCATCGGTCCGGGAAAGATATAGTCACTTTCTATAGCAGTTATCGCTTCCATAGCCGCATCTGCAGCTATAAACTTACTTACGTTCTCTGGTCCTATCTCCTTCTTCCACATATAGGTGCCATTAGATGGAGCACAGCCCACCGGTAATCCAAATTCCTCCTTGACCAGACGATTGCTTATTAATGAGACAGCGGTGAGCGGTAAGCCCATCACTGCTGTATCCACTATAATACTCTCAAAATTCCCTTTCTCCACCATGGGTAGCAGCTTCTTGAGTGCACTGACTCTGCCTTTAGGTCCCATATCCTCTACATCAAACGCCTGAACGACAACATGTTTTACCCCCATATCCTTAATACAGGCTACCTGAGCTGGAATATCCTCATCCCAGGGGGTAATGCTATTATACAGAAAGCGGTCCATCAGTCCTTTCCCAGCCACATACTTTGTTGCCTCCATTCTCACGTCCGCCTTCCAGATATCGACGCCAAAGGGCAGGTCGGTCACGCTGGTGTAAAAATCAATCCATACCGCCATCTCATCCGCTGTATTAGCCACCATAACCACCAAAGCCGGCAACCCTGTTTCCTTAGACCACCGTTCCATCTCGTGAATCCGTTGCGTAGCCGTCTCCCTATCAAACTCACGGTTCTTCCTGCTCTTAAGGAGTACGTCCCCCTTCTGGAACATGTTCCAGAATAAGACGGGGGGATTCTCTCCCGGTTGCCCACCTATTTTTACACCACCAATATTACACACCTTCTGCTCTCTCGCAAACTTAAGCGCCACCGCTACACCTCCTTTCCATAATTTGTTTCACTACCTGGTTATGGTTTACATAGAACCATCACCCCCCTTTTCCAGACTTATTTCTTCGCCTCCTCTTTTTTCTTCCTCAGCTCCTCAGGAATAAGATGCGTTAGGTGAGGGAAATCATCCTTCATGTGAGGAAGCCACATAGCCTTGCCAAAAATCTTGTCAAAATCCAGCTCCACAGTCAATTCCACATATTCCACTATTCTGGCGATTCTGTCGGCTTCCTCCCTCTGGTCTTTATCCATAAGGGCTACGCGGGCTCCATCACCGGCGGCATTACCCACCGAATAGACGTTCTCCATATCACAATCGGGGAACATTCCCAGAATAGCAGCCATGTCTTTGTCAATGAAACTGCCGAAGGCTCCAGCTATAACCACCCTATCAATTTTTTCAGCACCCAGCCGACGCATCATCAACACGGCACCGGAATACATCGCCCCTTTGGCTAGCTGGATATTCCTGACATCACTCTGGTTGACTACAATGTCTTCCCCAATAGAGGTTTCATTCGCCCAGGCGAGTACATACTCGGCTAGCCCCTTCTCGTCAACGCGTATGCGAGGAGTGTCTGCCTCTTTGGTAAGAACACCGCTCTTGCTGACCAGACCCGCCAGCCACAACTGAGGCACAGCATCAATTATTGCCGAGCCGCAGATACCGTTAGCCCCTAAGCTCTCCTCCGACTCCGACTTCCACTCCTCCATGCCGATAACCTTGAAGTCCGCCTCTTTGGTAACCGGGTCTATCTTTATCCTCTCAATAGCCCCCGGAGCGGCACGACACCCGAACTTTATCTCGGCTCCCTCAAACGCCGGTCCAGTAGCACAGGAGGAAGATATCATCTTCTTGCGGTTGCCCAAAACCAGCTCGCCATTAGTGCCAATGTCAATGGTGAGCTGCATACTATCCTGGTTATAAGGCTTCTCGCAGAGGAGCACCCCCACATTATCCGCCCCGACAAAGCCCGCCTCTATGGGAAGAATATAGACATAAGCCCCCGGGGCTATCTTGAGTCCCAAGTCCCTCGCCTTATAACTCACCGAGCGGTGTCGAGCTGCCGGGAAAGGAGCCATACCGATATACTCAGTATCAACACCCATAAACAGGTGGTGCATACAAGTATTGCCCACAGCCGTCATATCAACAATCTCCCGCCGCTTGATGCCTACCTTAAGCGCAGCTCTCCCGCAGATTTCATTCAGACCCCTAACAATTGTCTCCTGCATTATCGTCGCCCCGTCTTCGTGAGTCATATTGTAGGTAATACGAGCCATTACATCTTCACCGTATATTGTCTGCGGATTCATCATGGATTCGGTGGCTACCACCTCACCAGTAGTCAGGTCAGTCAGGTAGCCAACCACGGTGGTAGTGCCTATATCTATAGCTATACCGTAAGCCTTCTCTACCTTCCCCGACTCTACCAAGATAACCTCTTTATCCATCCATACCGATGCGGTTACCTCCCACTTCTCGGCATATTTCCCACCGATCTTTCGCACCACATCCTGCAAATTCTTCAGCACCATATAGTCAAGGTCAAGCTCCTTGGGTACCCCATGCTGTTCATTAAGCGCGTTACATATCCGCTCATGGTCAGGCAGGGGGTCATAAAATGACGCCGGCGGTATCTCCACGTAGTATTTCTTCACCGCTGGGTTTACCCCAAGCCATGGTAGGTATCTGGCTTCTTTGCGCACTATCTGCTTGGCCAGTCGGCTCTTTTCAGGGACGAAGACCATGATATCGCCTTTGATGGCAGCCTGACAAGCCAGCCGGTAACCTTCCTCCGCCTCCTTATCACTGATAAACTCCTTCTCCGTTTCGTTTATTGGAGAGAGATGCTTCCCGCTTGAGTCAACATGGTATTTCTCAAAGAACCCCTCCTCCACATGTATGACACACTTACCGCAGGTACCCTTTTGAGAGCAAGTGCCTTCAATACCTACCCCCAGTCTTTCCGAAGCCTCCTTGAGGTTTATTCCATCGTCAACCTCGCCTCTACGACCCGATGGTGTAAAGATAACTTTATGCTTTTGGTTTTCTGGCATACTTTGCCTCCTTTCTTCTAATTACCGGAATCTCTCTGCCCGGCGGTATCTCAAAATGGATGACAGCATCACACGGGAGTGCCATCTCAGTCTCTACCTCGACTGCCTTAAGAATGCCTGCGGGAACAGGGCATGCTGCATGCAAACTATTGCTGGAAGCCTGCTGGTAAACCTCAGAGTTTACCCCTTTCAAAACATCAAAAGGGTCCAGCTCTGCCACAGCTTGACCCAGCCTAGTCAACATCTTACAAGCACTGGTAATTTCAATCTTGACTTTCCGTTCAGCAACTTTGTTAACCTCTATGATCACCTCCATGCCACAAACACCAGAGTTAACCACTACCCTGGTCATCTATCTGACCCAATACTACTCTTTATGCTCATTACCGTCAACCCACACCACCCTACCACTCCCACGTTAACCAAGATATATTACCCTACGGGGGTATAATACGTCAAGTCTGTCCGCTCGTTCACGCGATTACTGATACACGCCTTTTGTCATCATCGCGTACACACCCTCTCATCATTGCACAAAATGTCCCTCGAACTAATGAAAAACTTAAAGTGCTGAAGCAATCTCTTGTGGACTAGAATCTTTTCTTCGGTCAGGAGAAGGACGTAAGGTAACTTCACAAGATACCCCTAGTTTACTGAACCAAATCACTCTATTCCTTCCCTTCTTCATGCTCCATGTCTATCACTCTTTAATAGAGTAAGTCCGTTTTATCTCTTCCGCCCTCTTTTTCTCCTTTTTATCTCTTTCCCTCTGTTTGGTCTTCGATTTAACTACAGCCTGCTCTTTGTCAATTTGCTTTTGATCATCAGCCTTTATCTCAACATATTCCTGATGGTACCAATCTTTATTCCCGTCATGGCAGGCAAAAATAGAGGGGCGCCTCTTAACTTCAGTTGCCCCACATCTTTTACACTTAACGCCTTCCGGTCCTTCCCCCATTCTTTGAAGGACTTCGGTGACATAAAAACATTTCTGACATATGTATTCGTATATTGGCATGCTCATTCACCATTAAGCGGGGCGTCATAATTTCAGGCGCCCCGCTTATTAGGTTCTTTTCTAAAACTCTCAGCCGGGGGGCGCAGCGGTTATCCACTGCGCCCTACCTGGCTACGCTATTAATATCTCTCCTTTTACCATCCCGCCGGCGTCGGAAGCCAAGCTGGACTCCTCCGTTCGGGAAGAACCCAATCCTTCCATTCCCAGGGAACCTTAACCGTCTTGCCATCAAATCTCCCACCCTCAATGGCAGCCGTAATCTGGGCTATGGCAGTGTAGAACGGACCATTGGGTGGAAATTCACAGCCAGTGGCCACAATATACCCGCCACCTTTCTTGTGAACATCTAGCAACCGCTTAGACTCATTATACATCTCCATTGGCGTGCCAAGATAGGCAAAAGTAGACGGAACTACATAACCGAATATGGTAATCTTGTCACCCCATTTCTCTTGGAATGTCTTATCCGGGTCATCGGCCGCTTCGCAATCGTCGGGGACATAAGAAAAGCTGAACGGATTTGTCGGTCCGTGCTTTACGCAATTAACTATCTCCTCAGCGTAGACACCATTGCCACAATTGTGAATACCTACCCGTGTACCCTTAGTTCCCCGAACCGTCTCAGCCATTCTGGCGAACCATGGGGCTTCTGCCTCATTCCACGTCTTCTTGCTGCAAATCACATTCCCGCTGAAAAGGGTAATCATGTATTGGACGGCACAACCCGATTCACATATCGCCTTAATCTGCTCACACAGCTCATCGGTAACAATGTCCAGTGCCACCTTTGTCTTCTCTGGGGTTTTCCTGATATCGACAAACAGCCTCTCAACACCCCTCATCGTACCCAGGACGCCCAGGGGACCATATATAACTGGTGTCACCGCCTTCTTGTTGCCAAATCTATCCACTCCTGCCTGGAAGTAAGTACATAGGTAAGCGGCCAGGTCCTGTATGTACCTGGGTCTAAACCCTATTTGCCTGTTATCAAAGGCCTCCAGCCTTGTGTAGTCATCTGGGGACGTAAGAAGCGGCTTATCGTAATCGGCACGGGCGGCATCATGCTCAGGGTATACAATCACCTGTCTCCTGTCGCCAATATGGAAAACATCGCAGTCTATGGATAAATCAATCAGGGGCACGATAACATCATGCCCAACTACTTCCGAGGTAGCGATGAAAGACTGAAACGCCAAATAGGCATCCCTGGAGAAGTCAGGGTTAGAAATCCCAGTCATTCG
>Ga0209978_10000208_pt1 | contig 19923 bp, 17 predicted proteins | sample BentaG_FD_182805 | JGI IMG/M metagenome (GOLD analysis project Ga0209978, IMG submission 182805) | Deep subsurface microbial communities from South Atlantic Ocean to uncover new lineages of life (NeLLi) - Benguela_00093 metaG (SPAdes)... | ecosystem: Environmental > Aquatic > Marine > Oceanic >... | reverse complement strand
TCCCTTGGAAGTAGTGAAAGAGATTTTCCGAGTGGCCAGAAAGAATAGCTTGCTGGTGCATATGGATGGAGCAAGATTGTTAAACGCTACTATTGCTCTAGGAATCGATCCTAAAGAATATACGCAATATGTGGACTCAACGATTTTATGTTTATCCAAGGGTCTAGGGGCTCCCGTTGGTACAATGGTAGTCGGAAGCAGAGAGTTCATTAAGCGGGTACATCGATTCAGAAAAATGTTCGGTGGTGGCATGAGACAGATAGGATATCTTGCTGCAGCAGGTATCTATGCTCTGGATCATAACGTTGAAAGGTTGGCAGAAGATCATGTCAATGCAAAAAGACTGGCAGAAGCCTTAAGTGAATTTAAGTCTTTTAAAATAGACCCGAAAAATGTCCAGACAAACATTATTCATTTCGATATTATTGAGGGAGGAATGGATTCAAAAGTTGTGGTAAGCAAATTAAAAGATAAGGGAGTTCTGGTTCTTCCTCGAGATGATCGTTCGATAAGAGCAGTTACTCACCTGGGTGTGGACAAAGACGATATTGAAGAAGCAATCTCCATAATGAAAAAACTTTTCTCTTGAACACTTTATGAGGTAGATGAGCTTCTACTTACACCAAGCCTTTTACCGCCTCTACAATATCTTTTTCATTAGGCAAAAAAGCTCTTTCCAGAACCGGTGCCGAAGGAGGAGGAGTATCGGGCGCAGCTACCCTTATTATGGGACTGTCCAGATAATCAAAGGCTTTTTCCTGAAGCTGAGCTACCACTTCTGCCCCGAAACCCATGCACCTGACAGCTTGATGAACTACCACAGCTCTATTGGTCTTTTGAACTGACCTTACCAGAGTATCAATGTCAAGAGGATAAAGTGTGCGAAGGTCAATGACCTCGGCCTCGATTCCTTCCATAGCTAGCTCTTCAGCCGCTTTCATGGCCAGAGGCACCATAGAGGACCAGGCAATGATGGTGACGCTGCTGCCATTTTTGGTGGTATCAATTTTTCTTTTAATCTTTGCCTTTCCCAGTGGAATCAGGTAATCTTCTTTGGGAACCTTATCTTTTCCTAAAGGATGGCGGTATAAATTCTGATGCTCTATGATAATCACCGGATTATCATCTCTAATAGCAGCTTTTAAGAGCCCCTTTGCCTCATAGGCATTCGAGGGCATGGCAATTTTGAGTCCCGGGAAATGGGGCAGCACAGCTTCCAGGCTCTGGGAGTGTTGCCCGGCATATCCTTTACCACCACCAATGGTTGTTCTTATGGTTAAAGGTATGGTTGGCTGGCCACCGGACATATATTTCCACTTCGCCGCTTGATTTCCTATTTGATCCATGGCCAGCAGAATAAAATCGATATACATAATTTCTACCACGGGCCTTAGACCCCTCATAGCTGCTCCCAGTCCGCTGCCGACAATAGCTGCTTCTGAAATGGCCGTATTGAAAATGCGGTCTCTTCCCATAATCTCTAGAAGCCCCCGGGTAGCTCCAAAGGCTCCGCCATAGTCAGCAATATCTTCTCCCCATAGTATGACTCGCCGATCACGTTTCATTTCTTCAAAGAGAGCCTCTATTACCGCTTCTCTATAGGTAATTTCTACCTCTGGGTCTCTATCAAGAAAATCAGGCTTTTTTAGAGTGGGCGTACCTCTAAACTGAGAAGGAACTTCATCCGAAGATGTACTACTGAAAAGGCCAAAGTACATAGCTTTGGAATCAGGACTGGGTGCTTCAGCTGCCTTGGCTGCCATATGCTCATTTCTTTCTCTGACCTCTTTTTCAAGTTTTCTCAAGGTTGTCTCACTTAAAATTTTTTCCTTCATCAGCTTACGAGAGAAAGTCTTTAAAGGATCTATTTTTTGCCATTCTTCCAGCTCTTTTAAAGTTCGATAGGTTTCATCCTCTGCCGTATCCAGTCGATCACTTAAAGAATGACCTTTATAGCGGGAACACCAGAATTCTAATAGAACCGGACCCTTACCTTGTCTGGTCAGCTCTACCGCTTTTGCGGTGGCATCATAGACGGCTAATACATCCATACCGTTAACAATTTCCGTATGCATTCCATCCTTGTTGTAACCAAAGCCTCTTTCAGCCAGGAATTCTATTCCCGTAACTTCACCCCGCTGTTGGCCAGTCATTCCATATTGATTGTTGACCACGGCAAATATAGTGGGAACGCCAAACTTCTTATTCATCAGTCCATTGGTAAATTGAGCCATAGTAGCCATATTCATGGCTTCATGGGCGATTCCATTGTTGAAGGCACCATCTCCGGCGAAACATATTACCACCCGGTTGTCTTCCAGAACCCTTGAGGCTAATCCAGCACCCACAGCCATGCCTAGGCTTCCTCCCACAATAGCATTGGCTCCTAGATGGCCCTTGCTAAAATCGGCGATATGCATTCCTCCTCCTCTTCCTCGGCAGTAACCGGCTTCTTTTCCAAAAAGCTCCGCTATAGCTCGAAAAAGATGTAGCTTAAGAGCTTCCTCCACCAGTTCCTCATGGTTTTTGAGATTGGTTTTCAGGCCTAGATAGCTACATATTTTCTCGTCCTGGGTAATTAGTTCTACCAGCTCAGGGCGGTCCATAGCTTTAATGGCAAAGTAGCCTTTGGCCAGGCTATCTCCATGTCCTCTGTGGCTACTGGTGATACAGTCATCTTGCCTGATGGCTGCCACAGCTCCGGTGGAGACTGCTTCCTGACCGATGGAAAGATGAGCAGCACCGCCATAAAGAAACTTGATGGGACCGTACTTACCCCTATTTTCTCGTAGCTCCCGTATCATCTCCTCCAGGTTTCTAATAAACAACATACATTTAAGTAAATCCAGGCATCGTTCCTGGGTGAGACTACCCTCATTCAGTTCTTGCCTTAAAGATCGAGAATACTGAAACTTCGGTATTCTACCGCCCACTTCCACAAATCCCGGTGTAAAATCAGGCACTACAGTAATTTCCCTTACCATTTATTTTTTCCTCCTAAACTTTAAGATAGCTGTCGAGATCGAAAAGAATCGACTGAGACTTTATTACAGCTAACTATACCACAGACGAGCGAAAAATCAAGCGATCGCATTCGGATGTTATCGTTCCCGGTTAAAAGGCTAAAGTATCCTTTTGTAGCTTAGCTTGGGCTTTTAGGATCGATTATTCGTTAAAAAATTTTTTGGGGGGGGGCTTGACACTTTGGAAAAATTTATTATAATAGTATTGATTCATTGAACCGATTTACAAAATCGAATTGTAAAAGAGAAATGAGGAAGGAACCTTTGAACATCGGTGAATTTGCCAAACTTTGTGGAGTGTCAAAAACTAGCGTCTCCATGGCTTTTAATGACAACCCGAGGATTCCTCAGAAGACTAAAGCCAAGGTGCTGGAGGCGGCCAAAAAGTTTGGCTATCAACCAAGTATGATAGCCAGAAGTCTGAGGAGTAAAAAAACAAAAGCAATTGGTTTAATGCTACCCAGCATTACCAATCCCTTTTTCCCCCAGATTGTTAAAGGAGTAGAAGATGTGGCTCTTAAAAACGGGTATTCGGTAATATTTTGTAATTTCGATGAAGAGATTGAGAAAGAATCCTTGTATTTTCAAATGTTTGAAAATCGTTGGGTTGATGGAATAATTTTCTCAGGAGTAACCGGGGACAAACAGGAGGCAAATTATATAGAAGAGATACAAAAGAAGGGTATACCCATAGTATTTATTGATAGAGGGTTAGAAGGCCATTTTAATGATGTGGTGATGATTGATAATGATGAAGCCACCTACAAAGGCACTAAATATCTTCTTGATTTAGGACACAGACGGATAGGTTTTGTAAATGGTCCTACAGAAATAAGGCTATTTGCCAAACGACTGAAAGGGCATAAAAAAGCTCTTCAGGAGAAGAGAGTAGAGCTTGATGAGAGTTTAATAGTAGAAGGTGAGCAAAGTAGTAAAACGGCAGAGTCCGCCGTAAGACAATTTTTAGCTCAAACACTCTCACCCACAGCTATTTTCACCACGAGCGATCTAGTAGCCATAGCGGTTTTAAGAGCAGTGCAAAAGAGCGGCTTAAAAGTGCCAGAAGATATTTCTGTTATGGGTTTTGATGATATTCCGCTAGCTTCCTTGGTCAATCCCTCTCTCACTACTATTGCCCAGCCAATTCAAGAAATTGGTAGGGAGGCATTTAAGCTACTCATTGACAGAATTGAAAGAAAAGATAGTCCCAAGAGAAAGATTGTTTTAGATACTAAACTGGTAGTTCGAGAGTCAACGGCCAAGCAAAAGTAGATTTTTTTAAAAAGTACCGAGAATAACTGAATAAGGAGGTTTCCTCAAGTGTCAGAGATAAGAATTGCCATAGCTGGCGTAGGTAACTGCACCAGTTCTTTAGTGCAAGGAAGATATTATTACAAAGATGTTAAAGAATCCGATAGGTTTGTCCCTGGTTTGATGCACCCCGTGATGGGAGGATATAAAGTAGCCGATATATTACCAGTAGTTGCTTTTGATGTGGATGATCGGAAAGTGGGAAAAGATTTATCCAAGGCAATCTGGGCTGAGCCCAACTGCACAGAGAAATTCTCAGAAGTTCCTCATCTTGGCGTGAAGGTTTTAATGGGACCGGTTTTAGATGGAGTTACTGAACATCTTAAAAAGTATGTAAAAATATCCTCTGAGAAGCCAATAGATGATGTAGAGGAAGTGGCAGAAATCTTAAGAAAAGAAAGGATAGATGTTTTAGTAAATAATCTTCCCACCGCGAGTGAAAAGGCAAGCTGGTTCTATGCTGAGGCTGCTTTAAAGGCAGGAGCAGGTATTGTCAATGGCATTCCTGTTTTGATTGCCAATAATAAAGAATTTGCTGAAAAAGCAGAAGAGAATAAAGTCCCCATAGTAGGAGATGACTATAAGAGCCAACTAGGAGGGACAATCTTAGATAGAGATTTGCTTAATCTTTTTCTTCAAAGGGGAATAAAGATTGTCAAATCATATCAGCTCAACTATGGAGGAAATACAGATTTCTGGAATTTAACCGACTGGCAAAGAGGCAAGACCAAGCATGCTTCCAAGAAAAGAGGGGTAGATGCTGTAATGCCGTATGAGGCACCATTCTCTGTCAATGTTTCTCAGCTAGAGATCCTTAATGATGACAAAATATGCCGCGTAGAAATCTGGGGAGAAAACTTTGGCGGAACACCAATAAAACTAGAGGCAAAACTCCGTGTAGTAGATAGCCCTAACTCTGCCGGAGTAATGGTAGATGGAATCCGCTGCTGTAAGCTAGCCAAAGATAGAGGAATAGGTGGAGTTCTTACAAGTGCCTCAGCTTATCTCATGAAGAGCGCTCCACAGCAATTTCCCACAGACAAGGAAGCAAGGGAAGCATTGGATGAGTTTATTGAAGGAAAAAGAGAAAGGTGAGAGATAAATCTCTGGGCTCTTTTGAGAAGCACAGAAAAGACCACAGAAGTATCATGAGTGGAATCATTTTAAGATCGAGTTTAGCATAGGATGATTTAATATGAAAGTAAAGCTATGGCTGTACCACAAGTTGTCCCCGCAAGGGAGGAGGTAGAGATAGTGATGCGGTACTATTATCTTGGTAATACCGGACTAAGGGTTTCAGAGGTGTGTTTGGGAACTATGACTTTTGGTCGAGAGACAGATGAAAAGACTGCGCAGGATATGATCGACTATTTCTTGGAAACTGGGGGAAACTTCGTAGATACCTCCAACAATTATGGGCCAGTTCCGGGTACTTCAGAGAAAATCGTAGGACATATATTAAAAGGAAAGCGAGAGAAAGTTGTTTTATCCACTAAAGTAGGTTTTCCCACCGGGCCCGGTCCGAATGACGTGGGGCTCTCTCGGAAGTTTATCATGCGAGCACTGGATGAAAGCCTTATGCGCCTGCAGACCGATTACGTTGATCTCTATCACGTCCACTGTTGGGATGAAGGAACCCCCATAGAAGAAACGCTTTCAACACTAGATATACTAGTAAGAACTGGGAAGGTCCGTTATGTGGGCGCTTCCAATTTCACAGCGTGGCAGCTAACGAAAGCTATAGAGAGGAGCAAGCGCTATGGGTGGCACGGATTTGTTTCTTTACAGGCACAGTACAGTTTGATAGTGCGAGATATCGAGCGAGAGCTTCTTCCTTTTTGCAGCGCGGAAGGTCTTGGGGTGATGGCCTGGGGTCCTCTTGGAGGAGGATTTCTTTCAGGGAAGTATCGCCGGGGAGAGAAGCCGCCCAAAGATACTCGACTTTCTCAGGTAGAGAATAATGAGGAAGAAGCCTGGGTCCGTCGAGCTACTGAACGAAACTTCCGTATTCTGGATGTTCTGGGAAAGATTTCAGAATCGCGAAAGAAAAGTTACTCTCAGGTTGCACTTGCCTGGCTACGTGCTCAGCCAGGAAATATAATTCCAATTATTGGGGCACGCACTATGAAGCACTTAAAAGATAATATGAGTTGCATCAACTGGAACCTTACTCAAGAGGAAGTTAAAGATTTGAATGAAGTGAGTCGGATTGAAGAAGGTTATCCTTATCGTTTTATTCGAGAAAATTATCCGAGAAAAAGGGAATAAGAAAAGAGATAAAAAGGAGAAAGAAATGCAAAGAACAGTAACGGCGGAAGAGAAGGAAATTTTAGCTCGAGATGAGAGGTATGTCTTACATGGATTATCACCCAAACCGATAATTATCACAGAAGGAGTAGGATCGCACGTGAAAGATATTACTGGGCGACAGTATTTAGACTTGGAAGGGCAAACTTCCGGACCAATAGTAATAGGACATAAGCATCCAAAGTATATGCAGGCACTCAAAGATCAAATGGATAAAATTACTCACTCGATGACAGCTTTTGTAAATATTCCTCGAGTAGAACTGGCCGAGAAGCTTGCAATGCATGCTCCCGGAAGACTTCAAAATAATTGTATGACTTATTTCTCCTGTGGTGGATCTGAAGCTTCTGAGATAGCCATAAGATTTGCAATGCTGAGAAAAAGAAAATATGAGGTAATATCTGTTTATCATGGCTATCACGGTCGGACCCTCGCTCTTGTAAGTTTAATAGGGCAATCATGGAGAAAATGGGGACAAATTCCCCGTTTTCCGGGGTTCCATCAGATTCCAAATGCTTATTGCTACCGCTGTTATTTTGGGAAAACTTATCCTGACTGTAACTTTGAGTGTGCATGGAGCCTCGAACATTGTATAAGATACGCTGCCGGGAAAGACAATGTTGCGGCATTCATTATTGAACCCATTCAGGGTAACGGTGGCCACATGTTTCCTCCCTCTAAGCGTTATTGGGAGATCGTAAGAGAAATTTGTGATAAGTACGGTGTTCTCTTAATAGTTGATGAGATACAAACGGGGGTTGGACGTACTGGAAGATTTTGGGGATGTGATCATTTTGGGATAGATCCCGATATATTGTTATCCGGTAAAGCTTTAGGGGGTGGAATGCCTATTTCAGCCACTATGATACACTCAGATCTTGTGACGGATGAATTCAGGAAGGGTGAGTGGTGTATTTTTTCAATGGCTGGGAGTCCCTTAGCTTGTAAGGCTGCTTCTACAACGATAGACATAGTACTTGAAGAGAAACTGCCCGAGAGAGCGGCAAGTTTGGGAAAACGAATGATGGAAAGACTTAAAACTATGCAACAAAAACACTCGTTGATCGGAGATGTAAGAGGAGCAGGAGTATTTATTGGCGTGGAATTGGTGAAAGATCGAACAACTAAGGAACCCGCTGTAGCCGAAGCAGAATGGATAGTGGCTAAAGCTCTAGAAAAGAGACTTTTACTCGCCGTAAGTCATATGTCTGGATATGGAAACGTGATCAAAATGAAACCTTGCCTAACAATTACCGATGAGGAAGTTGACAAGGCTTTAGATATATTTGAAGAGGTTTTGAGTGAAGTGGAACAACAAAAATTTCAATAGATCTTTGTTTAGAAATGACACAATATATTAGATATGATCAATTTGAGAAATTGAGAAAGGACGAGAGATGATTGCAGTGGTGGTTGGTCGTCTTGCTGATATGAGTAGTGAGATGATTCATCTTTTTCTTCCCATGTTCATTGTTGCTTTTAGGAGGGGGAAAGATTGGTAGCAGGCTTAATTGGTAGACTAGGAGACAACCAATTTGGTTATCTTAATCAAGATGAGGCCATCTATATTGAGAAGAAGGTGATGAAGCAGTTTCAAATCCCAGAAGGAGTGCAAGCTCATGTTCACCTTTTTTACTCTAAGGCACAATTTCAGGGTCTTTCTTCGAGGAAAGAGAAAAGGGATATTCCCCTGTGCAGCTCGAGGGAGTAAATGTATCCTTAAACAATTGGTCAGATTTTCTTTGTTCAAGGGATAAAGTTATCCCGGAAGAGGTTCTTTTCCTTTCCGGAAGGCTAAAAGATGTGATTTTCTCAAAAGTGCTTTTTGACAAAAAAATTTGCTAACAATTAGTAATGAAGTTAGACCTTTCTTTTGAATAAAAAGAGAAAAGATAGAAATAAAGGGCTGAAAAGGAGGTGACAAGCGTAGGTAGGCCGATCTGTCTTGGGAAAAGGAAAACTTTCCAAAAAGGGAAAGTGTTGAAAGACTAGTTTCTCTTTTGGGGGCTTTCCACAGAAAAGTGAACCATGTCAGGAGGCTTAAAAATGCGTATTCAGCAATCTAGTGTTTTACGTCTGGGATTAGCTTTGGTGTTGGCGTTGTCAATGACAAGTATTGGTTTCGAAAGCCTACAAGCTGAACAAAAGCCCACTTTAACGATGTGGGAATGGCATTCGACAGAAATTCCTGAAACAATGGAGTGGGTGTATACAACATTCGAAGAAGAATATGGTATTCACATAGACGTTGAGACATATCCGTGGGAGGACGTGCATAAGAAGATACCGATGGGAGCTGAAGCTGGAACCATGCCAGATCTAGTGGAATTTAACGCCAATTTTCTACTGTCTTCTCTTGTAGCAAAAGGATCTCTCGCGAACTTAGATTCTTATATCGAAAAGCGAGGTGGTAAAGAATTTCTGGATAGACTTAAGCCAAACTCAGTCCTGAAGGAAAGAGGACATATTTATAGCCTGCCACTGTTGCTCTGGAAACATGATCTTATTTATAACACCAGGCTATTCAAGGAAAAATACGATCCACCGAAAAATTGGGATGAGTTAGAAGCTATTGCCGAGAAACTAACAGATAAGGAAAAGGGCATATATGGGTTTGGCATACCAGGGGCCAGTGGTGAAACGATATTGTATTTTGCAAATTTTGTCGCTCAAAATGATGGTAGATTAGGACTACCTCCAGGGTCCCCTAGGGTTCCAGAGGAAGTTAAGATCGAAGATATTGGAGTAAATAAACCCAAGTCAGTAGAAGCGATAAAGTTTGCTTTGAACTTGGTCAAGAAGTACGGCCCACCTTTTGCCGGTGCCGACTCTAAAAGGATTCGGGACCTATTCATAGCAGGTAGGATCGCTATGTATTATGAGGGTGCTGACGCCATAGTTTTTATGACTCACCCCGAGATGGATTTTAGAATCGGCACAGATAGAATGCCCATAGGACCTGTAGGTAAGCTTGCTACAGTAAATGATTATGGTAACTGTCAGATTGGTATATCAGCAACTTCCAAGCATAAAGACCTAGCTTACAAGTTCTTAACATTCATCACAAGCGATAGAGTGCAAAAAAAGCTAGCAGAGGGATCGGCTATGGTACCTAGTGTCAATGCTGCTGATGAGGCTTTATTATTGTCAAGACCGAGAATGTGGCCTGCCATTGAGTCCCTTAAAGCAAGCGAACCAAAATGGAAGGTAGTACCTGCATACCGGTCCTTACCACCTCAGCTACTAGCGGCTACTGACATCTTCAACACGGAAATACAAAAGGCATATTTAGGGCGGAAGACAGTGCAGGAAGCTATGGATACCGTCGCTCAGAAATGGGAAGAATTATGGAGTGAATGGCGAAGAAAATATGGCCCAAGCAAGTAAATTTGTTCCATCCACTTACAGTTAGTAAAATTTTGATATAAGTGAGGAGGCGGTAAGGAACCCGGTTGTACGCCCTCTTGCAGTAGTTGCTTTCGCTTCCTGCGAGAGGGCGTACTCAGAGAAGTGAAGCATTATTTTGAATAGTAGCCTTGATTGAAAAGATCAGGAGGTACGGAAAGCTCGACGAATGAAGCCATTAGTGAAATCAGCTGTTCGTGCAAATATCTATGCGAAAAAATTAACTATTATGTCAAAATTTCAAGAGGTTATGTTTTGATGCACTGGTTTCGGCAAAGAAAATTCTTTATCATACTTATATCACCAGCAATCATATATCTTATCATAACTGCTTTTTATCCCTTAGTGGATTCTCTAAGACTAAGCTTCTTTAGAGAGGGGGAATTCCTCGGCTTACGGAACTATATAGATGCAGTTACAAGAGAATATTTTTTACCTAATCTGGTACGCAGCTTCTTTTGGTCCATAAGCATTGTTTTAGGCCAGAACATTATAGGAATGACCTTTGCTGTACTCTTAAACAGCCAGATCAAATATAGAAACCTATGGAGGGGGTTACAATATTTGCCCTGGTTACTTTCACCCACAGTGGTCGCTGTCCTCTGGATATCATTTTGCTTACCGGTACGAGGCCTCATAAATACCACTCTTAGGAATTTAGACCTCCTCAGCTTGATGCGAGATTGGTTAGGTGACCCACAGACCGCCTTACCTGCAATTATCATAGCAGACACATGGCACTGGTATGCATTTTTCACCATAATGTATTTAGCGGGGATGCAAAATATCCCAGAAAGTTTGAATGATGCAGCAAGGGTGGATGGCGCAAATGAATGGGATATATTTCGGCATATTGCCTTTCCCTTATTAAAACCAATAATTTTGACCGCTTCAATTATTCAATTTCTCTGGGTTTTCCGATTCTTTGATTTGATATGGATAATGACCAAAGGAGGACCCATAAAAGCATCCGAGATCTTAGCAACTCAAATCTACAAAACAGCTCTTTTTAGATACGATTTTAATGAAGCTGCAGCTCTGGGCATTATAATGAGCTTCATAATGTTAATCTTTGTTTTCTTGTATCTATACTATTATAGAAGAGGGGAAGCTTAAAAGGATGAAGGGCAGGAAAAATCTCCTATCTTACATAATTTTAGCAATCCTACTAGTTGCAGTTCTTTTTCCTATACTGTGGATGATTTTGATAGCGTTTACCCCGAGGCAATACCTCTTTGAGTCAATCATTCCACCGCGGTTTACCTCACGCCACTTTATAGCAGTCCTGACCGACACTAAAGCCTTGCTTGCTTACAGAAATAGTTGGATCATTTCGGGGGGCGTAGTTTTCCTTACTCTAATTCTTGGCATACCAGCTGGATATGCATTTTCAAGGTATAAATTTAGCAAATTAAAAACTTATCTCATCTTATTTCTATTAATTACACAAATGCTTCCCATAACCTTACTCGCTACTGCCTACTTTCGAATCGTCCCTTCCTTCGGATTATATAATTCTCTTTTTGCTTTGATCTTAGTTGATGGTACTCTAACCCTACCTTTTGCTATTTTACTACTGAGGAGTACTTTTGACACCGTTCCAAAGGAATTGGAGGAAGTTGCAATGATTGATGGCTGTTCTAAGATGGAAGCGTTCATTAGAATCACCCTGCCTTTAGCTACAGCTGGAATATTTGCAGCAGCTTTCTTTTCCTTTTTAACAGCTTGGATAGAGTTTTTGTATGGTTTAACACTTACATCAAATACTGCAGCCAGGCCCATGACCGTCGAAATGGCAAATAGGCTTGGTCACTATGTCATTCATTGGGGAGAACTAATGGCTATGGCCTGTGCATTAACTGTACCTGTACTCCTCGTATTCTTACCTTTTCAAAATATCCTTTTGAAAGGTTTTACTGGTGGTGCCCTCAAGGGGTAAGGAGAATAGAGGTAAGGTACTTTTGGGGCTCGACGCAGGATTTGAAACCGACCATGCAATCAATCGGCTTTTGAGGAGAGGTTAGCAGTTGACTGGTAGGGGTACTCCAACAGGGGGCAAGAAGGTGACTTCTACCGTCTCAGGGAAAAAACGTGAGGAAACCTCTACGCCCAGTCAGGTGGGATGAAATAAGTTAAAAATAGAAGGAGGGGAGTTCTGAAACTGCCTCAGATAAGGGGGAAAAGGATGGAAAAGCTTGGTATTGGTGTTATTGGATGTGGAATTATATCTCAGATAGCTCATTTTCCTTCGATAGATGTCCTGCCAGAAACAGAACTTATAGCTACTTGCGATGTGAATGAGAAACGAGCTGAAGAGGTGGCTAAAAAATGGCACGCAAAGGGAAAGTGGTATAAGGATTACCGAGAAATGTTGGAAAAAGAGAAATTAGAGGTGGTAATAATTGCTACCCCTCAATGTTTTCATCGCGAACAAAGTATTGCTGCAATTGAGACTGGAGCACATGTTTTTGTTGAAAAACCTTTAGCCTGTACTAACAAGGAAGCTTGGGAAATAGTAGCTGCAGCCAATAAAGCTAGAGTAAAGCTTATGGTAGGATGTAATCAACGCTTCTGGCCCCAGCATCAAATAGGAAAGGAACTTATTGAGCAGAAGGTAATAGGAGAAGTCAAGATGGGTCGTTCCTCACTTCATGAGAGCTGGAAGCTTTTCCCAGAGAAATTAGCTTTTACCGATTTTAGACGCAGGGCAAACGAAGGAGCTAGCGCTGCCTTATTAGAAGTGGCCGTTCACAGAATAGATTTAATCAGATGGCTGATGGGAAGTGAAGTAAAAAGAGTAGTGGGGATTGCTAAGCGGATCGCTAGTCCAGAAAGTTACACCTTATTGGATGATGCTATGTGGATGATTATGGAGTTTGAAAATGGAAGTATTGCAGCGGTAAGTAGCGACAGATTTTCACCAGCTGTCTCCAACATTACTGAAGTATATGGAACTCAAGGAACTCTATTCTTAAGTTCAGAAGCTACCAATCCTTTCCAATCGGTTCCTTTAGCTATCTACACGGATAGAGATTACAACTGGGATGAACTGCCTGAGGTTATGCAAAAATGGTTTTATCCTCAAATATTCTGGCCTGATGATGTGATCACTAAGCCGGTGCCTAAAAGGTGGATTTCCATCTCTCCTCCAAGAGAGTGGTCCTATCGGAGAATGATTAAGTATTTTATTAAATGTATTCTTGAAGATAGAGAGCCTGAACTTACCAGTGGAAAAGATGGAGCTAAAGTAATAGAAATTATCTGTGCTGTTTTTAAGTCGATGGAGACAAATAGCTGGGTAGATTTACCTTTAAAAGAAGAAGTGGTACCACCCCATTACCGAGCGTATTATGAGAAAAAGAAGAAGATGGGTTGAAGGCAGCTAAGATCAGCTAAGAGAATTGGTTCATTACCATCGATAGTCTCCAAATAACATTGCATTTCATCTTGTTATTGTGAGAAGCAAGATTCTTCGCCAGTCATTGCGAGAGACAAAGTCCCGAAGTAGTCCTAGACGGGCTCGGAAAACGCTATTAAAATAGAGGAGAGAGGGAAACAATGAAAAAAAATAGAAAGGTAGGGATCGGAGGGCTTGGCAACTTATAGGGAAGAGCAGAAGAATTAGGTTGACTGCTCTTATTTTTCAGATTACCGGATATGGGTGAAAATCGAGTTTTCGGGTGAAAAGATAACCACCATGATAATAGGTGTATCTAAAGAGATAAAAGAAGGCGAGTATCGAGTAGCATTGACTCCTGCAGAAGTAAGGATTCTTATTGACAAAGGTCGCAGGGTTTTGGTAGAAGATGAGGGAGGAAGTGGAAGTGGTTTTGAGAACGATGAATATAGAAAAGTAGGAGCTGATGTACTAAACAATAAACAGGTTCTTTTTGATGAAGCTGAGATGATCATAAAAGTAAAGGAATCTCTACCTGAAGAGTTTAACTTTTTCCATGGAGGTCAGATTTTATTTACTTATTTACACTTGGCTGCAAATAAAAATCTTACCTGTGCTCTTTTGGAGAAAAAAATTGTGGCTATCGCCTATGAAACTGTAGAAGATAACTCGGGCAAACTTGCTCTTCTTAATCCTATGAGTGAGATTGCTGGAAGAAGTTCGGTAATTATTGGGTCTTTTTACTTAAGTAAACAAAGTGGAGGAGCTGGTATATTTTTAGGTGGAGTACCTGGAGTGGCTCCTGGTCATGTTCTTATTTTGGGAGGAGGAATTGTAGGGACCAATGCGGCTAAAATGGCTGCAGGTTTAGGAGCTCGGGTTACAGTAATGGATATAAATGTAGACAGAATGAGGTATCTTGACGATATTCTATCTGAGAACGTAACCACGGTGTATTCTAATACTTACAACATTCAAAAAGTTCTTTCTTCTATGGATCTTCTTATTGGGGCAGTTCTTATCCCAGGAGCTAAGGCTCCTTAACTAGTCACCCGCGATATGTTGTCTAGCATGAGGGAAAGCTCCGTTGTTGTAGATGTGGCTGTGGATCAAGGAGGATGTATCCAGACTGCTCGACCCACCACCCACGCTCATCCTACTTATAAAGTCGAGGGGATCCTTCATTACTGTGTACCTAATATACCTGCACTTTATCCTAGAACCTCCACTGTGGCTTTGACTAATGTAACTTTTCCTTATATTTTGATGATAGCAGAGTTAGGATACAGAAAAGCTTTGAAGATAGATTCTGGTTTAGCCAAAGGATTGAATCTTGCAGAGGGGGAAATTACTTGCAAACAGGTGGCTGAAGCTCATGAAATGGACTGGACCTTCATAGAGGAGATTATAGAGTAGATCACATCTGCCTGCCAGAAGGTAGTTTTCAATATATTTTACCGGTGGAGACTCATCGGCTATTTTTAACCTAGTCCTTTTGGCTGGTCATGTAGAAAGGCTTCATTAGTCTTTCATGGATACCGGGTAGTTTAGGTAACACGGGGTTAAAAGAGTTCAGGCCCTTCGTGGGTTTGTTAGTTAATGCAGTAACCAACATGTCAATGGCCAGAATCTAAGACATAAGAGGGTAATGATAACCCTTATATAGATGAGTGGGGTGTTAAAAGAAGGATGTCTAAAACGGGAGTGAAAAGGAGAATAAGGGATCTTGTGCCCGGAGGAGGATATCTACTCACGTCATGCCACAATATTCAGGCTGACGTTCCTCCGGAAAATATTGAGGCTATGTTTGAGGTAGCCTACGAGTACGGGAAATATTAACTGAGTTGAAAAAGGAGGTAGAAGTGTGAATAAGAAAAACGAAAAAGTGGGCATGGGAGTAATAGGTTGCGGAAGCATTGCCTGGCTTTGTCATTTTCCATCTATTAAAGAGATGCAGGGCATGCAGTTGGTAGCAGTATGTGACTCTAATGAGGAATATGCTCGTAGGGCAGCTGAAAAGTGGGGAGCAAGAAAGTGGTATACCGATTATAGAAAGACGGTAGAAAATAAAGATTTGAATGCGGTAATTATTGCCACAGCTAATTCCAGTCATTGTGAACAGGTAATTGCCGCTGCCCAGGCAGGGCTTCATGTTTATGTGGAAAAGCCAATGGCAGTGACCAATAAAGAAGCCTGGGAGATGGTCAGGGTCTGTAGAGAGAATAAGGTGAAGCTTACTGTAGGCACTAACCAGAGGTTCTGGTTAGAACATGAGTGGGCAAAAAAGCTTATCGAGGACGGCGTCATTGGAGAGGTCAAGTTTGGTAGATCTTCTTTGCATGAGACCTGGCATTTGTATCAAGATAACGTTGCCTATTCAGACTATAGACTTAAACCTGAGGGAGCAGCCTCTGCCACTCTTTTTGATCAGGGAAGTCACCGGGTAGATCTATTAAGATGGCTTATAGGAAATGAGGCAAAAAGAGTGGTAGGAGTAGCCAAAAGAGTAGCTACACCGGAAGATGTTTGTCCTTTAGATGATCTCTCTTGGGTAGCTATAGACTTTGAGAATGGAGCCCAGGGGATTGTAACCACCGATAAATTCTCCCCCGTGGTTTCCAATATTACTGAAATTTATGGCACAGAAGGAATGATGTTTATGAGTTCAGAGGCTACCAATCCCTTCCAATCGGTACCCCTGGCTATCTATACTGCTAAAGACTATACCTGGGAGACTCTGCCGGAGATAATTAAAAAATACCGCTATCCCACAGATTTCTGGGTGACAGATCTAATTACTAAACCCTTACCTAAACGGTGGATATCTATTACTCCTCCTCGAGAGTGGTCCTTTACCAGAATGATGAAGCATTTCCTTACCTGTTTTGTGGAAGATAAAGAGCCTTCGGTCACTGGCGAAGATGGGGCAAAAGTTATGGAGATCCTGTGTGGGGTCTTTAAATCAATGCAGACCAGTGCTTGGGTAGATTTACCTCTTAAAGAAGAAGTGATTCCACCGTATTACAAAAAGTAAGTAGATAAATGTGAAAAATGCAAAATTTAGATTGGGTAGCCATTGGTCATTTAATCAAGGAGACTATTAAGTTCCCTCACAAAACCATAGGGCCAGTGTTGGGAAGTCCTGCTGCCTATTCTTCGGTGGCAGCAGCTAGATTAGGGGTAAAAGCAGGCATAACTACTAAGGTAGGAAAAGATATGCCTCAGGATTTACTTAAATCACTTCTCGAGGCTGGGGTTGACACTACAGGACTTAAAGTTGAAGGAGAGGATACCACTACTAACCTTTTACTTTACGATGCTTCAGGAAATAAAACATTTCGTTATTTGAAAAAGGCACCAGATATTTTATTTAACGATATTCCCAGAAGTTATCTTGCAGCAAAGATATTTTATATCTGTCCCATAAACTACGAGGTATCTTTGGAAACTATAAGCCATATCCACTCTCTGGGCAAAATCATGGCTATGGATTTAGGTGGTTGGGGTGGGGCCGCTTCCATCACTCATCCTAAAGAGGAAAAAGACTATCATATTCTCAGGAAATTAATAAAGTATCTTCACATAGTTAAAGCAAGCACCGAAGACTGTCGATACCTTTTTCACTTCATGGACATTGCAGCAAATGAAGTACCGCATCTTTTTGTAGAGTGGGGGGCAAAAATAGGGATAGTAACTCTGGGGGAAAATGGATCGATCGTGGCAAATAAAAAGAAAGAATTGAGAGTTCCTGCTTTCTCTGGCAATGTTATAGATTGCACAGGGGCTGGAGATGTTTACTCGGCTGGTTTTCTAGCCGAATATTTAAAAACAAAGAATGTGGAAAAATCTGCATTGTTTGCCTCTGCTACATCTTCCCTGGTGATTGAGGATAGTGGTGGAGTCTCAGTCAAAAGGATGCCTGACAGAGCCAAAGTTCTCAAAAGAATAAGGACTATGAAAAATAGATGAAACAAAAAATAGAAAAGACAAAATGAAACTTGAGAGATTTTTTTCTTTAGGAAATTCGATGGATCTTTCTACAAGGACAGCGATTTTGGCAGCAATAAAAGCGGGAAAAAGAATAAGAGACAATTATCATCTTCTTCATCAAATGGAAAATTCACCACAGGTCAAAAGAGAAAAATTGGAACAGACTTGGATAAAAGAAAAAGGGGATCCACGAACGATTACCTCAAGGGCTGACACAGAATCCGATCGCATAATTAGAGAGACTTTTTTGTTGGCTGGTAATTTTGTGATTTTTACTGAAGAGAGCGGTATATCTACACCAGAACATATTGAGCCTTCTTCTTGGAAAAGGGTAGTGGTAGACCCTCTGGACGGCTCAAAAAACTTTCTTGTGGGCCTCTGGGGACTTTTTGGAATTTCGATCGAAGTTGAAGAGAAAAACAGCGCCCTATGTTCTGTGCTCTATAATCCCTGTTCTGAGGAGTTAATCTACGCAGAAAGAGGAAAAGGCGCGTATCTATTGGAAAATTTATCCTTTGAAAATCATCGTGAATGGAAAACGCCTGTACCCATTTCTATTTATACACAAGCCCGACTGGGAGAATCTCGAATTTATATAGGTCATGGAAAAGCAAATCCGTCAGTTTTGGCTCGAGCACCTTTGGTTTCTGTGATCACCAAAACAGTGGAAGCCGTCAATTACGGATCCTCTGTTATTGGGCTCATATCGGTTGCCTTAAATAGACTCGATGGCTTAATAAGTCCTAGTTTAAGGTACTGGGATATCGCAGCTGCAAGATGCATTATTCGAGAAGCGGGAGGTTATGCAGAAATTTGGTCCAGTGATTGGAAATATCAACTCACTGATGCTGAGTGTGCCCAAGCGGATGAAAAATCGCTACTCAGTCTAGTTGTTGCCGGGAATAAGTCGCTTTTCAAGGAAATGGTGCAGCTTATTACTGCTACATAGAATATGTCTCTTAAATTGTCTGATAAATGCGGATCAAAAAAGTCCAATGGAAATTATACCTATAACTCTCTACTGAGGGCATTTTCTTGAAGGGGCTTTAGATGGTCTACTGAGCAGAACAATTTAAAGAGCATCTACAGCGATGGAAGAGAACGCCCAAAGTCTTGTTGACAGAGATTGCGAATAGTATAGGATAGTCCATGGTTATCTACAGGCGATTATGTTGCCGTATTTCTTGAGAGACCCAGAATCAAGGAAGTGGAGGTGAAAAATGCAAGATTTGATCGAACTGGAACGAAAGGAGATCGAACTTGATACTTTGATGCACAGACTATTCCATTTTAAAGTCGCTCTGGGTGAGATTCTTTCCCGTTACCGGGTAGAAAAATCTGATGAGATAGAAAGACTGATCGAATTAGGCCAGATAGAGGAGCATCCTGCTTATGAAGATTTCTTGGAAGCGGCGAGTTACGAAGCAGAGATATTGCAGTTACGTAAAAAACTAACTTTGGACCTGCAAAAATTATGAGAGAAATCCTCGAGAGAGTTCTCCAGGTTACAGAAAAAGAATTTCCTGAAATTCTAAAAACGAAACCCTCTATTATAGGCATGAAGTTGCGAATATATTTAATAGATGGTTCTTTGCTTGATGTATATTACCATCCAAAGGGCAAAAAGTATTCATTTCACTGGCAGAAACAGACTGAATCAGTTAGAATTAATACCGCTTCCCATCACAGACATATAGTTTCCTATCCACGACATATGCATACCGGACAAAGAATTGAAGCAGATAAAATAACGGATACAAATCTTCCTCCCGAAGAGAACCTCAGGAAAGTACTCTCCTATATAAAGATACATTTAGGTAAGAAATAACAAACTGTAGGTTTCGGAAAATAATCTTGTAGACAGAGTCCCCTCCCCTTATTCCCCTACCTCAAAAAGGGCATGTTGATAAATTAAATTAATAGATAACTTAAAAGGACCTTTAAGAGAGCAAAGAAGAAAAGGACACCTTGATTAATCCTCGGCTAACCTTTTTGCAGGAGATTTAAAAGGATGGGATAGAAGGCTTTTGGATTATCATTCATCATAAAGTGAGCGCTTTGGGGAACCGAAGTAAGATGTAGGCGATGGTCATTCAAAGTCTTTATAATTTCCGTTTTCTTGTTCTTCTCCCCCAAGACATAGTATGATTTCACTCGTAAGTGGAGAAATTTTTTAAGAATAATTCCACTGTCTGAATATTTGACAAGGGAGCAGGAACTCTGATAAAAGGCATAAGGGCTACTTTTACAAAGATATCCATAATACTCTCTTAGGCATTTCTCTTCGGAGGTTCGCGCTTCCTCTTTTATTTGATCAAAAACAGAGCTTTCAAATTCTCTCCAGGATGCATTTTTTGCTTGCCGACTAAAGGTACAATCCTGCGGGCAAAGATTTCCTTCCAGATTAATGAAAGAAAGAGCATTATCGGTGGCAGCATCCAGGTAGAAAAGCACGATAGCTCCTCCCATGCTGTGCCCGATAAGGTGAAG
>Ga0209978_10000207_pt1 | contig 20018 bp, 18 predicted proteins | sample BentaG_FD_182805 | JGI IMG/M metagenome (GOLD analysis project Ga0209978, IMG submission 182805) | Deep subsurface microbial communities from South Atlantic Ocean to uncover new lineages of life (NeLLi) - Benguela_00093 metaG (SPAdes)... | ecosystem: Environmental > Aquatic > Marine > Oceanic >... | reverse complement strand
TCATTGCTTGTGTCAATTTCAGGGGAAAACCGAGTGAGTAAATAGACATAGCGTGTACTTCCTGAGTTTTCTCCTAACAACAGTAGTATCCATAATCCTTATGTTGTGGTCGCAATATGACATGCGGGTTTGAGCTAGTGAAACCCTTGACGTGAAGCCGACGGCGGCGTGGACAAGAGCGGTCTCTTAACAGCTCAGCTAGGGACAGTTGTCGTCTTGGGTAGAGCACTGGACCTAGAATCCAAAACAGCCAAATCGCCAAGGCGAGACCGAAAGCCGCAAACCTCACAAGTGATTTTGCTTCCTCATCCAAGTAGGACCGCACAGTGGTCTTGGTTACCGGCCACCTGCTCCCGAGACTATCGTTCCGTTGACTCTAACTTAACAAGTGGTACTATTAATGGGGGCAGGTCACCGCTTACCTCCCGTAGACTCAAGAATCCAATGCGAGCCGGATAGGGAGCATTTTACTGTTCTGTCGATTTTAGCCATACCTGGGCAACTTCCCCCAGGGCGAAATTGATTCTTTTCTGATTACTTGGGGCATATTGCCCAGGGTTTCCCTGAGGAATTTGGTCTCTGGTAACACAAAAATTTCTTGTTGATTCCTAGGTAACATTCCCGTAGGGCACTCTTGGTATTTTTCTACCTGGTGAATCAATTAGCAAATTGGATGCACCTAGTGTAAGTCACCCAAGGAATATCTGGTATTTTCCCCTTGGGGCAGAAATATTTGTCTTCAAGGCCCTTACCTGTAGTGCGTTAGGGACGCCCTACGACCTTAGGCACCTAGGTCTTGGATATAGTAATTCGGTCCCCTAGGATATCAAGGACGGGCGACCTGAGATCGCCGACCACATAAGGAAGGTCCACCTGAAGAATTCTTTGGCCACTTCTATAGTGATTAGGCATAGATTTTTCTCGGAGCTCACCTCCCTAGAAGCTTTTGTTTTAGAAAGAATGTTCGCGGAGAAAAGTATGCCTCGCAATTCTGTCGCCTTCTGCATAATTCTACGACATTGACTGCTTTCCTCTAAATTAAGATACGTATTTTCCCCTCCAAGTTCTCACCTCCAACGACTCTTGTGTTCTTAGATATTCGGCGATGGTTTAGAGGCGGGTAGTAAAACGTGAGATTTTCAAGTCGGGATCTTTCTAGTGCAGAATTAGAAAGGATTAGAGGGACTTTCCAGGCAAGGACTTGACAATTATTTGCTATATGATATAATAAAGAGACTAATAAATCAATAGCGGAGATAAGAAAGTGGTACAGGGCGGACTCAAAAAGAAAATCTACCAACTTCAGTCTGAGTTCTGCCACGCGCTATCGCACCCCAAACGGTTGGAGATCATGAATATCCTGAAAGAGGGCGAGAAGTCTGTGAGTGAACTACTTTCCATCACTGGCTACAACAAAGCTAATCTGTCTCAGCATTTGATGATTCTTCGGAAGGTGAGGATTGTCGAGATAAGGAAGCAGGGAGTTACTGTCTTTTATCGGATTACCAATCCTAAAGTGCTTCAAGCATGCCATACTATCCAGGAAATGCTGTCCGAGCAACTAATGGAAAATGAGAAGATGAGCCAGCTTATGAAAGAGGATCTGGTGAAAACTGGTAATCGTTAAGTGAAAATGAGTTCAAACCTGGCTAAAAAGACAATCAAGAAAAGGTTTGAAGGAAGCTGATCAGCCTGCTCCAACAGGCACATTAGTTCTTTGAGAATCCGGACTACGTAATTATAAGTGAAAGCGTTGATCCTTAGCCTCAACGCGGTTCCCATGGGGCTAGGGCGAGCAAAGGGGAAGACCGGCCACCTATCAGATGACCGGTTTTTTTATTGGATTATAAGGTGGCTGCCCAAATGTGAACTTCACTTTTGACGTTTAATTACTTCAGAATCATATAAGAAATACTGCCAGAGCATCTAAGGAAACCAAGAAACATGAGGTAGATGCTTGGTAGTCTTCGGAAATGATAATAAAAAAGGCGCTGCGGCTAACAGCGCCTTAATTTCGGGGCCGCCATAATGGTCGCACGGTGAAGTGCAGCCTCACGGATCTGCCTTGTTTTGCTCCCATTATGCTTTTTACGGTCCCTGGATCCTCCCACCGGGAGGAACCGTTTTTATTAAAGTACAGGAAAAAAATTTGTCAAGTACGTCAGAGGTGGAAATCATAAATATTCTCTATTTAACTAAGGAGATGATGGAGAGGCAAAAGGTCAATTGTTCTCAATGGGACATATACGTTTCAAAAACTCAAGTATCAGTGAGGATTCATAAGGTCAAATTTTAGGACTCTGGGTAAGATCTATTGCTTTATAAGGAGGGCAAAATGAATATTATGCTTAACCTCAAAGAGTCTCAATTGCGGGGCGTCCTGGAGGTCTTAGGAAAAGCCGGAGGTACTGTGGATATCGTCATCAATATTGAAGAGGAGGAATCTGAGAAAAAAGTCTCGGGTCCTACCTCGAGTACTCGTGAATGGTTGGAAAAGGAGAAGAAAGAAAGGGAAGCCAAGGAAGAAGCGTCTCAAGAAAAAAAGTGTTAGGACTGCCGCACAAAACTTGGAAAGAATGTTAAAGGTTACTGGTGGGCTTTTCTCCCGGTGTGAGCTGTCAGCTTTTTCAAAACAGCCGAGGGATTGACAGCCTGCATGCACTACGGGAAATTTCTGTGAGGAGCGTCCGAAGGTACCTGGTCATGGAAGAAACTTACGGGGCTACGCAATGAACCGTAAAGACAAGACAAAAGAGGGAGCCATGAATGAATTAGTAGAAGGATACCAACGGACCGCTGAATTGGAAACATCAGAGGCTCGTGTCCTAAGGACGGCTGATGTAGTTGAGGCCACCTCTTCTGACAGGCCTTGCCGAGGAGTTCTTGGCATCGACAAAGCATCGCAAGAGATTTTTTCAAACCGGCTGTGGGTCTTAAGGTTCCTTCTCAACTCAAGAGCCTTAGCCTCAGATCATGATCGAGGCAAGAAAACAAATTCAGTGGCGCACCTGGTTTTTCCCGGCCGAGACCACAATTAATGAGGGATTATTGTCTTACAGTTGTCAAACATTAGCCTTGGAAGGTGCAAACATGAGTCTGCAAGCTATCATACTAGCTGCAGGAGACGGAACAAGATTAAGACCTTACCAGAGATATTGCCAAAACCGATGTTAAGGGTTGGCCAAGATCTGTACCAAGGAACTCTGTTAGGAAAAAATAGACAAGAACAAGAGAGGTTTGTTTTCGAATATAATGTCAAACAGAAAGGAAAACCAATCTTACGATTCACCTTGGAAGGGTTAGATTCACTAGGTTTAAGAAATGTAAGAATTGTTGTTGGCCATCTAGGAGACAAGATAAAGGAATATTTTGGAAAAAGATTTGGCAACTTGAATATAGAATACGTGGTACAAGAAGAACAAAAAGGGACTGCCCATGCTTTACTACAAGCTAAATCTTCTGGAAAGAATGCCAAGGGCCGAATCCTATGTATGATGGGCGACAATATTTACCCAATAGAATCTATAAAAGAATGTCTGAAACACTCTTATTCTATTTTGGCACAAGAAGTAGAAGATCATAAAGAATTTGGCATCTTATCCATAAATAACGGTTATATCAATGAGATAATCGAAAAACCAGACAAATTCATTTCAAATCTAGCGAACACGGGGCTATACGTTCTACCAAACGACATTTTTACAGTACTTGCAACGTTAGAACAAAACCCAAAAAGAAAAGAACTCGAACTCACTGATGCGGTAAACATTCTAATAGACAAACTAGCAAAAAAAGGAACTCGAGTTCAATATGTAAAAGCGCAAAAAGATAGCTGCATTTTTGTTAGTCGCCCTGTTGATCTTGTACACGCAAGTATGAAATTAGCGCAGCAAAACCCATAACATAAACAATTTACAGAGGATGAATAAACAAGACATATTTTGAAAAGAATAAAGGTAGGTTTTAGCCAAGGAGGGCTGAGTGTTGTTCTAGCTCCAAAACATTACGATCGAGCTGAATCGGGCAGGTAATTGAATGACATTACCATCTGCCCATGACCCCAATAGAAGCATGCTTCCCATTTACATGTCATGGTGGGAAAATTCAAAAGACCTGCACGGGGGGAATGTCCCTGCTGAGTTTTAGCCAGCCGTAGCACGCCCCTAATGCCTACTAAGAATGAAATGAAAAAACATCCTAATAGTCTTTGTGTAACTAGATAAAAATGCGCACAAACCAAGTGAGCTACATATGTAGGAGATCAAGTGGAGGAATTAAGAATGACACTAGAAGATATTATTCTAAGGAGTGCAATGGTCTTGTTTGGAATTGGGGTTGCAAGCCTGTACAGGCACCTCATTAATATGTACAGATTTGAAAGAACCTATTTGAGAAAACCAATCATATGGGGTGACCTAATACCGCGGGCATCTAATAATGGGCGGTTGCCTTACTTTGCTGTAATGATTCCTGCCAGAGAAGAAGTCAGGGTAATAGAGAATACTATTAGAAGACTAGAAGAATTCGATTATCCCAAAGATAGCTACGAGATCTTGGTCATTGGTGATGAAAGGGAAACGATCAGTAATCCCCATGAAAATACTGCCAATGTCGTGGAAGGAGTCGCTAGAGAATTAAATGAAAAATACGGGCGAGAATTTGTTAAGAGTGCCGTCGTGCCTGTAGGATTTGATGGTTACTACCCGGGCCAGGTGAAAGTGGACGGCAAGAGATCCACAAAAGGAAGAGCATTAAACTGGGCGCTAAGACAGATACCCGATCGCGTTGATATGATAGGTATCTACGATGCGGACGCACGGCCCCATCCTGATTTATTGAAATTCGTAGCTTTTAGGAGAGCAAAGGAAAATATCGATGTAATCCAAGGGCCCGTTTATCCAGTTTCTAACTATGACAAAATAACCGCCGTCCCAAAATTTGCGGGGCTACATCTTGCCTGGTGGCACAGAAGTTCGTATCCCAAGCTCGGAAGAGAAAAACAAAAATTACAATTTTTGGCTGGCACAAACTATTTCATTGATAAGGATCTGATAAAAAGAATAGGTGGTTGGGATTATGGGGCATTAACAGAAGATGCAGAGCTCGGTTTAAGGCTTTACTCTAAGGAAAAAAGATTTGCAAAGTGGCATCCTTATGAAGAGATTGAACAAAGTCCCAAGAATTTCAGGGCCTTTTTCCGTCAAAGAAGAAGATGGGCAGAAGGCTTTCTACAGCTTGTTCCCCAAATTAGAAAAACAAGGATGCCAAAGTTGGAAAAATTAAGCGCCTTGTCCCGGATTTACACAGCACCGCTCACTTGGGTGTTTACGGGAATCGGACCACTTATTGGTCCAGTACTATACTTGACTCACGCATACAGTAGAATTTCATCTTCACCCCTCTTAACCATGTATTCATATGCACTGCTAGCTGGATCAATCTCCTATCTTGTATTATACCCCCTCATATACCATAAACTACATAAACACATAGAACCAGAGCCTTCCAGAAATAAACGATTCTTACAATATGCCAAATTAGCTATTTTAACCATTCCTTACTGGTTAGTTCAAGTCTTACCCGAAATGAGTGCTCTGAAAAGACATTTGCTTGGTCAAAGAACCACCGTGTGGGAAAAAACTGAAAGAACCGAGGAGAGGACCTCTGAATCTGCACTTCTAGATAAGCAAAAAGAGTATCCGGTGAGATCCACCCAAGAAGTAATGGGAACCTGACGTAGAGGGACCGAACGCAGACTTCTTGAAAATGCTGGATGGCTATGAGATGTGAGCTGTTGAAGAATTGAGAGGAGAAAACCAAAATTCGTTCCCGATGAGCAGGTGTCAAAATGAAACTCCTGGAAAATATTCAGGAAAAACCAAGGAACGCCCTACCAAAAAATCGGATTACATAACATGAAATATGCCATTGTTTTGGGTACAAGACCAGAAATAATCAAAATGGCTCCTATTATTAAGGAACTTGAGCAGCAAGGCCTAGATCATATAATAGTTCACTCGGGCCAACACTATTCACTCCATATGGACTCGGTTATTTTTAAGGACTTAGATCTTGCCAAGCCCGACTACAATCTAAAGGTTGGTTCGAGCTCGCGTGAAAAGCAGATACGACATATCACGAAAGGCCTCAAAAGAATATTTGAAGATGAAAAACCAGATATCGTTTTGGTACAAGGAGACACCAATACGGTTCTTTCAGGTGCTTACGCTGCATCTCGGACGGGCATAAGAGTAAGCCACGTGGAGGCTGGTTTGCGCTCGTATGATAGAAGGATGCCCGAAGAGATTAATAGGGTCCTAACAGATCGTATTGCTGATTACCTCTTTGCCCCTACTTCGCAGTCCAAAGAAAATCTCTTGGCAGAAGGTATTGAAGAGAACAAAATCTATATTACGGGGAATACCGTAGTAGATGCAACCTTGCAGAACTTAGAAATAAGTAGTAGGGGCTCTCATAATGCAAAAAGTCTTATCAGCCAGCTAAATACCACAGATTATGTCTTTTTAACGCTGCATAGACAAAGTAATGTCAATTCGAAAAAACAATTAACGATAATTTTGGAACAAATAGTGAAGGTCCCTAGGAAATGTGGTTTGGAGATTGTGTTCCCCTTGCACCCAAGAACAAAAAAGATGATTTCTAAGCATAATCTGGGAAGATACATTGAGAGACGTAAAGGTATAATAGCAGCAGAAGCGGTAGGTTATCTTGACTGTTTGTATCTAGAATCTAAGGCGAAATTAGTCATGACGGATTCCGGTGGCCTGCAGGAAGAATCATGCATATTAGGGGTTCCTTGTATAACATTAAGAGAGAACACGGAAAGGCCAGAAACTCTTGAAGTTGGAAGCAACACTCTCATGGGTAAGGAGTACCATAAATTGATAGATTATGTGGGCAGGTCACTCAGGAAGGGAAATAATTGGAAGAATCCCTACGGGGATGGTAAAGCAGCAGAGAGAATTGTTGGAATAATTCAAAATGATGGAGGCCCAAAAAAATGTGCGGAATAGTTGGTTACTTTGGGCTAGGAGAAGGTGTTTCAATTACTTTGAAAAATAAAAAGGTGGATAATGCAACTTTCCTTGATGTTCTGTGTGAAGGTCTAAGAAGGCTTGAATACAGAGGCTATGATTCAGCAGGTATTGCAGTTAGAGATCATAAACGAATACGTGTTGTGAAAAAAAAGGGGAAGGTAGAGAACCTAGAAGTTGCAATCCGACAGAGTAATCTAAACGGAAAATATACTATAGGGATTGCTCACACAAGATGGGCAACACACGGCGTGCCGAATGACACAAATGCACACCCTCATTCGAGCATGGATGGTTCTATTGCTGTTGTCCACAATGGGATAATTGAGAATTACAAAATCTTGAAAAGAAGTCTTGAGGAACAGGGATATAAGTTTTCATCAAATACTGACAGCGAGGTTATTCCACAACTGATACATCTATTTTACAAAAAAACAAATGATTTTGAATTAGCAGTGCAGAAAACTCTTTCCAAATTAGAAGGAGCTTATGCTTTTCTTGCTATACATAGAGATCACGAAAAACTCATAGGTGCCAAACATGGTTCTCCCCTTTGTTTTGGCATTAGTGATAATGAGTATATCTTTGGTTCTGATGAAGCTCCATTTGTTGATAAAACAAGACGTGTTATTTACCTAGATGACAAAGATCTGCTAATTGTTGACAAATCTGGTTACACCATAAGAGACTTTGAGGGATTCAATATACAAAAGGAAATATCAGAAGTACCGTATGACATAGAGGCTATAGGAAAAGACGGGCATGAGCATTTCATGATAAAAGAAATATACGAGCAGCCAGAAACAATTGCAAATGCATTTTCATCAAGAATCAATCATATTGATTCTTTGGCTGTAGATAATTTTCCTAATTTGCCGCATAGTATCAACAGGATCATATCTCTTGCATGCGGCACCTCGTGGCATGCTGCACTCATAGGACGGTATATTATGGAAAAAAACGCGGGGATTCCTGTAAATGCTGAATACGCTTCAGAGTTTAGATACATGAAGCCGGCACTGTTTGAAAATGATGTGGTCATTGCAATTTCCCAATCAGGGCAGACTGCTGATACAAAAGAAGCTCTGAAATTGGCAATTGACAGTGGTTGTTATTGCGCGGGCGTTGTCAATGTAGTTGGTTCTGACATAGCCAGATCGGCTGGAAAAGGTTTGTATCTTCATGCAGGACCTGAAATAGGGGTTGCGTCAACGAAAGCGTTCACTTCACAGGTGATTGCACTTAATCTCTTAAATCTCTTGCTCAATTCAAATCGTGCGTATAGATCACGGGTTGTTGATGAGATGAAATCCTTGCCAGATAAACTTCAACAGACAATTGAACGGACAGAACCACTAATAGAGGAAATTGCCCAGGAATTTAAGAACCACTCAAATTTTCTATACATGGGAAGAGGGATAAACTATCCCGTCGCATTGGAAGGAGCCCTCAAGCTAAAGGAAATCTCATACATACACGCAGAAGGATATAGTGCAGGAGAAATGAAGCATGGACCAATAGCTTTAATTGAGGAAAGCATGCCAAGTCTTTTCATATTGACCGGAGACGGTGTGGGTTATTCCAAAACACTTAGTAACCTGGAAGAGGTTAAGGCCAGAAAGGGAAGGGTAATTGCTCTTACAGATAACGGCAGAAACCTCGAGCATATACTTACAGATAAAGACTATATTATACCTACGGTAGAGACAATTGAGGAGCTGTCTCCAGTCATAAATGTAGTACCTTTGCAATTACTGGCCTATCACATCGCAAAAGAAAGAGGGTGTGAGATCGATAAACCGAGAAATCTAGCAAAATCGGTTACTGTAGAATAAAGGAGGGAATGCCATGAATTGTTGGATCATGTGGATGAATCACTAAACCTAGCAAATAATTGGAAAAATCCCTGCGGGGATGATATTCCAGCAGAAAAAATTGTAAGAATAATTCAAAACAATTGGCTGCATACCCTCTAAGTCTCATGATTCAAACTGCTCTTTGTCATGGATGCTTGCTATTCAAGTATTATCGAGAATGTATGCACCGTCCTAGGGAGTGTGTTGCCCTGTGTAGGAGGTGAAAATGGATAGAAAACAATATCCAAATCTCTACAGAATTTTCGATGTCTTGACTTACTCTGTAGATAGTTCTAAAATCATCAGGGCGATAGGCACTGCAAACACCTTTTCTATCTGAACTCTTCTCATAGGTCAGTGCTCCGATAACTGTCTGGATTCGTGACAATGCTCTCTCCCTGGGTTATGCAGATACGCTGCCTGATCATTCTCCCCAGATCTTCCGAAAACTTTTCTGGATCGATGCACTCCAGTGTTGCTCCAAATTCTTTTCCGAGCTTCTCTGGGGCCTCTTGACTGTTTACTACTTCTCCTGCTATAGTTCTCATGATGACTTATTCTCTCTGAGCTCTTCTTTTAAGAGAAGAGCTCATTGTTTGTTCATGATGGAAGAATACGCCGTTTCTCCTTGTTAGAGCAACTACTTCAGAATGTACACCCGTCTACGCACGCGACCTTTTACGATGGTGAAATGCATAACTGGGGGAGAATTGCCCAAATAAAGTAGAAAGACAAAATGATCAAAAACGATCTCAGTGATATGGTTAGTAGTAGTCATGAAACCAATGAAGAGAATTATTCAATCCTATATGGTATTGGGGTAAATCTCCTTAAGCTAGGTGTTAGTTTAGCTTTACTTACAAATGTCGCATTTGCGCATTCTCTTGATAAGATAAAATATGACCTCCTAGCCTGCTCGTACCCTAGCCAGGAAAATGCGCTAGATGCGCAAATAAGATTGCAAGCGGCTGGTTATTTTACCTATCTCACAAAAGTAGAAGTTGGTGGGAAAGAACTCACAAGAGTAATCGTGGATGTAAACGGCAGCAAACAAGAGATAGAAAATGTTGGTGAGGAGCTTGTTCAAAAAGGATTAATAGGAGAATATGACCCGATTGAAGATACGAAAGACGCTAATATACCTGAGATCTTAAGCAAAAGAAGGTATCTTCCCAAGAAAACCTCTGAAACTAATCCCAAAATAGAAAATGTCCTTATCTTGTACACAGAAGCTTTTCAAAATGACAATCCTCTTACCACCTTAGAAAGAGCTAGGTTGTTTGGAGATTTGATTGTCTCTCATTGGGATATTAATACCCATATGAAGTTGGTTCAAGATTATGAAAAAGGAGAAATTGATAATTTTGACGTCTTGATGTATATAGGAGAGAATTACCATACTACGATTCCACGATCACTAATAAATGATATTAACAATACAACCAAAGAAGTTCTATGGATTAATTATCATGCTTGGAAATTGGATACAAAGAAACTTGGTTTTAAAGTTTCCGACAAGCATTCTAGGGATTTTGACAGAATAAGCTACCGAAACTATGATTTCAAACTAAACCCCACCCATACATCACTCGTACATCTTACAGACCCAGCAAAAGCTGAAGTATTGGCATCGTTAGTCGATAATAAAACTGGAAAAGGAATCCCTGCAATCGTAAATGCAAATGATAATTTCCTCTATGTTTCCTATTTACCTCTTGCTATACCTTACCTAGACGAGCCAATTCCGTTTTTTAATGCCTTGCATGAAACTTTCGGTCACCATAAAAAAGATCCAAAAGTACTTCTTAGACTGGAGGATATACATGCCGGACGCTTGGATTTTGATTTTGATTTAGCAAGCATTAATGAATTTCTAAAACAAAGGAGTATTCCGTACCATTTTGGAGTAATCCCTGTTTATGTCAATCCAAGTCAAAATATTACTGTGAATATTTTGGATGATCCTGACTTAATAAATACCCTCAAGAGTATGCAGTTACATAATGGAGAATTGGTTTTGCATGGATACACTCATCAGTATGATGGTGAAACTGGAATTGATTTTGAATTCTGGGACGAGTCAAAAAATAAACCTATCGATGGAGATAGCCAAGAATTTGCTCAAGAAAGAGTAATAGCTGCTCTAGATGTCTTGAAAAAAGCAAAGCTAACTACAGATATATGGGAAACTCCTCACTATAAAGCAAGTGAGGTAGACTACGGGATTTTCAAAAAGATTTTCCCGATAATATACGATTCGAGGAATGGTATTGATGTGCCGTTTGTACTCAAGAGCGATAATACCATCTTCAGTCCTATCGATCTAGGTTATGTTTCTTCTCCAGACTCTATAGATAAAATAATAACTGGTGCGAGAAAAATCTATGATTGTTTTGAAGATCCTTCAGTATCTTTTTTTTATCACCCTTATCTATTTAGAGATCAAGAACTCGGGGAAGAATCTTTGAATAGAATTATAAATTCTTTAAGAGACATGGGATATGGATTTCGTTCTATCTATGATCTACTTGAAAAAGAAAAATCATTTGAAGAAAGAATAGTTTTGGCTAAGAAAAGTTTTCAAAAGGGAGTAGACTTGCCCGTCTATTCAAGAGATAAATATTTTTCTTATCAAATAGACCAGGAGCTAGATCGTTTGAAAGATATGGGAGTAGAATGGGTGAATATCCAGACTGTGCTTTATCAGAAGAACATTAATTCCTCATCGATATTCGTACACAAAGAAAAAACCGCTTCGGATGAATCCTTAGAATACGTTATCAATAAACTACACAAGAGAGGTTTTAAGGTTTTTCTTGAGCCGATAGTGAATCTTCAACATAGAAGAGGAGGTGATTGGATGGGTGTAATCAGACCACGCAATTGGAATCTATGGTTTGAGAACTACAATAAATTTATCGAACACTATGCAAAACTAGCACAAAAGACCGAGGTAGAACAATTGGCAGTTGGGGTGGAATTAACCTCTACTCACAAATATAGAGAGGAATGGGAAAAAATTATTGACAACACCCGAGAACATTACCAAGGAATAATCGTTTTTGTCTCTAACTTTGATGCTTACGAGACTGTTCCTTTTTGGGATAGGTTAGATACCATCGGCATGAATTTTTACTTCCCAATAAATCGTAGGGAAAATCCCTACCAACGTTGGGCTGAAGTCAAAGATGAGTATCGCGATCCTTCTTATGAAGATCTGCTAGATGGCTGGCAACTCTGGGTCGATACCTTGGACAAATGGCAAAAAAAGATGAATAAACCTATACTGGTGACAGAAGTGGGCTACGCCAGTCAAAGAGGGTGTACATACCAGCCTTGGTCTTGGTATCTGGGTCAGTCTAGTTTCAAGGAGCAATACTTGGCTTATAAAGCACTTCATGAAGTCTGGAGTAAGAAACAGATAGTAAATGGTAAATTCGACGGGGGAAACTATCTCCAGGGTATCTATTTTTTTAATTGGGGTGATGAAAAACCTGAGAATGATAGAAGCTACGTACCCTCTCAAGAGGCAAAATCAATTATAAGAAAATGGTTTACAGGAACTGAATCTAATAAAGTTGACAGTAGTGGCTGATATCGATCGTTCCGATAAATGTGTAGATCTTCTATTTACCACAGGATGTGCATGTAAGTTTTCAACACTTAAGAACTGACTTATGCATGAAGAAGTTTGGTGAAGGTCAATCCAAGACAGACCCACCGTCTCCAAACAAAAAGCGACCACCTCTGGTGAAATTATCATGAGCTCCCGATGACCTGCCCCCATTAATAGTACCACTTGTTAAGTTAGAGTCACGACATAGTGGCTCTAAAGAATAATTCATGGCCAAATCTCAGTGATTGTCAATCTGTTTGGAGGGGTTTGGTAGGTGTTTGGAATACCCCGAGCCAGTTATGCGCCATTGGATGAAATTAATGGCCGGTTCCACACAGCCAATCAGCTTTCAGTGGAAAGACTCATCTCGGTGCCTTCCTTAGCCAAAGATTCGCCGCCTCAGGATGTTCCTTCCTTGGAACAAGCGTGATCGCTTGGTTTGGGCATACTGCCCTACACACGCCGCATCCGAAACACTTGGTGGGGTCGACATGAACTTTGGAAAGTACAGACGAGTAGAATTTTGCGCCGAACTGACACTGACGGATGCAGGACTTACACCCCCTGCAGAGCTCCCAATCTACTTTACAGATGTATTCTGCTCGGAAGAACCGGGAAGCGGCTCCCTTCTCAATGTACTCCTTGTAGGGCCTACAATCACGATCACAGTTGCATATCTCAATAGCGTAAGGGGTTACGCCGGTCCAAATAGTGTGTATCAGTCCTTCCTTATCGTATTTGCGAAAAATCTTTTTGGCCTCTTCCTTGTCAAGGGTCTCCAGGGATGATGCGGCATCAGGAAACTTGCCTAGTTTACCCCATTTGTCTACCCCAAGGCCAAAACAGTATCGCTTATCCGTCTTTCCTATAGAAATGAACCGGCATCCACAGGGCATCCTCGTGATAGAGTCCACCATGTCTATCACTTGTTCAACGTCCTCAATCGGCAGTACCTGAGCGAACTGCGCGATCTTCCGACATCTCAGGATCTGATCATCACTGACCTCAACTTCGGGAGATTCGGTAGGTGGCGGTACACCTAGCAGGTCGTCTCCTTTGTTGGGCACGCCGGTAATCGCCGGCATCACAAAGGTCTCGAAGTAGCGGCCTAGCCATTCGGAGCGAGTTCTCACCTTAACGATCTTCTTTTGGGCCGAAGAAAGTTCCTCATGGAGCAATTCGTCGGCATAGTTCTTCATTTGGAGGTACCACTTCTTTCCTTCACCGTGCTTGGTGCAAAACTCACACACTTTCTATTTCCTCGTTGCCCTTAACTTGTGGTTCTACCGCGTGTCCTCTCGCTCGATTATATGGAAGATTCGTTTTTTGTCAAGGCTTGGTGGTGGCTTTGGGGACATTCTAGGCCAAATCTCAGCTCTTGTCAATCTGGTTGGAGGGCTCTGGTGGGAGATTTGGTTTTTTGATGCAGCTAAGTGCCGAAACCGGAGCACAAGTTCAACGGTTGGCGTGGCCGATTGGCGAAGAATTGTTGTAAAGGTATATTGTTATTAATCTTTTCCCCAGAATCTATCTGCTTCTTTTTCCATCTTCTCAAGCCTATCGTAATAATCCGGGAATTCATTTAGATGTGCCAAAGCAATTTTGCCAGTCACCAAAGAGTCATCGTTAGTTACATTCGTAAGTGAATTTTCAGATCCATGTTCAAGTTCAACATTCATCCCTCTTCTGAATTGGTCCACATCAAATTTATCCCATTTAATACCTAACTTTTCTCCTATTTCTTTTGCTTCCTCTTTACTAAACTGTTTCTTAGGCTCCATTTTAACAACCTCCTTTGGGACCCTGGCACTTATTCAAGATTCCCTAATAGCATCCGGAGTGAAAGATTATGCTAAATTTCAGCATTTGTCAATCTGTTTGGAGGGCTCTGGTGTGGAGATCCAGGTGTGTAAACCTATGGGCTGGCAGGTATCTACTTAGGAAGTGTGAACAGGTTAGGGATTGTGGAGGTCGCCTAAGGCAATTTACATGTCGGATAACGAAGTTAGATATCCTCTGTTGGGCAATCCTTTTGCTCGCCGATTCCATACTGACTAAGATAGGCTCTGATCTTCTTAAATGCCAAACTGCTTTGTGTCCACCCACTCCATGCGTAGGAGGGACCAAAAATCTAGAGCCAGTTTGTTGAGAACATAATCGTATGGCAGCCATCCATATCCATTGTCTCCCCAGGTGGTTCCCCAAGAGTTGCGAATTAGGAAGGCACCTTTAGTCTCTTTGTTACACATAGTATTCTTGATCTTCATGCTATCATCGTAGCCTACTGCAACGATAGCATGTCCCCACTGTGCCTGCTCACCTGGGCAAGGATAGGGAATCCCACCTTTGATACTCGAGTATCCAAATGAGGGAAATCCAAAGAACCCAAACATAGAGGGGATACCTGCAGCAAGAAAGAGTTTCACTCTCTCAAGTACTTCCTCAGGAGGTACGTTCTTGCCCAGCGGATCATGGCAGAAATACCTAAGTGCCTCGTAGTTATCAGCTACCGCATAGACGAAAGAGGGAGGTTCCTTGTCAAAGTCTGGCTTCTTATCAGTATAGGGCCAGTATTTCTCCGGGGGAACTCCACAGAGGGCCAAAGCACCCATAGTATTCCTTAGCCAGGCACCGGTATCACCAACAACACCCATTAGATTACGGGTAGTCTTATACACGAAAAGACGGGAGCCCTCAATATGTCTAGCAAACGCTCGAATCTCAAAGTATTCGACTATCCCTATAGCGGCGTGTGCCGTACATGAACCTAAACTCTTCTGGTTCTCAATCTCCGAGCACCATTTCCTCAGATCCACTTTAGCCGGTGGTGAAGGAGCTGCCTTTTTGGCTGCCGAGATACGTAATTTTTTTATCATCTCGGCAATATCGGGATGCTCTTCTGTATAGTCACGTAGATCCGGCAGTGGAGGCAGCCACCCTGTGCCAAAAGCTTCCTTTATTTCAGGTATTTCTACTTGCCTATACATAGCATACATTTTTTCCTCCCTCCTATCTTTTTTGAATTTAGCTGATCCTCTTTTGACCTAGAACCTTCTACGAGCTGTAGAAGTCGTATTGTCTATTGAAGCTCCAGTTTATCTCTCGCCTCTGACCATCGTCTTCTTTCGATCGGCCAAGCGAAACGTGGTCTTGTACTCTTGGTCAGCAGGTAGGATATAACGGAGCTTGGGGGTTGTGGAGGAAAGATGTTCTTGAACCCTCGCCACTGACCGCGAATTTGAACATCTATTCTTTATCGCTCACAGGTTGCTCTTCTTTTCCCTTTGGTTTCTTCTCTTCTTCTTCTGAATTCTGACGTCTCTCTTTGAATTTCAAATACTCTCTAACCCCACTAGACCCGAAGTAGAATACAACAACAATCCCAACCAGATACGTGAAGTGTCCTATGATTGTTTCAGCTAGTTTTTCACTTGAAGGGCTAAATCCTGTAAAAGTAAGCAAAGACACAAGTGCAAAGTAGACAGCAATAAAAGACCCTGTTATTGCTTTTCTCATCTCTCCTTTATCTAAGGCAGGAGAGTCAGATAAACAATTGGCAAGCATCAGTATACCTAAGAAGGTAATTACACCAATGCTGCCGAGGGACCATGCGATATGAAACCTCTCCTTGGATGTTCCGAGAAACAGCACTAGGAGGTCAAGGAATCCAATAGCAATAGCCATTATGCTTGCTTTCTTCCATTTCTCCTCTTGCCCAGCCATTTTTTTCACCTCTTTCTTGCCGAAGTAATCGACTCGCAAGGAATTCAACACCTGAAGTCTACAATTTCACCTAGCTGGTCACATGCAAACCTCTCCTTATCTTACCTCAAATAAGCCGAAAGTAAAACTTGCAATCTGTCTATCATTTGTTCAAGAATTCTCTCACGATATCTCTGGAGATAGGTCGAGATAGAGTTCAGCCGTTGTCAACTTGTCACGACCTAGAAGAGTGTGGAGGACTCTGGCGGGGATTCTCTTTTGACGCGGCTCACTTTTCAGTTAAGATAGAAACCAGATCTTCGCCATCACTAGCGAGAATAGGAGGTACACAATGAACAAAGCAGATCTGGTAGAAGAAGTGAGTGCTGGGACAGGACTAACAAAGAGGGCATCCAGCGAAGCAATCGGTGCCGTCACTGATAGCATCACTGATGCTTTGGCCAGGGGAGAAAAGGTGACTCTGGTTGGATTTGGAACTTTCCGGGTGGTCACCAGAAAGACAAGGACAGGAAGGAATCCTCAAACAGGACAGACTATCCAGATACCCGCCAAGAAGGCTCCCAAGTTTAGACCAGGGAAGAGTTTGAGGGACAGGGTCAAGTGAGCAAAACCAGCACTACAGTCTAAGGAGAATGACAAGACGGCTAAAGGCACAACAAGACGGCTAATCAGGGACCGAGGCTATGGATTTGTTGCCGAACCGACAAACGGGTTCTATTGCTTCTTGCCGCAGTAGGAACCAAAAGAGCACTCCTGACACTTTTTCTTTCGACACCAATCCTTTCCTAATCTTAGAAGAGCTGTTTCGAAATCAAGGAAATCTTTTCCCTTCATTTTGGACTTGCTCCAGGCAGACTTCAGGTTCTCTAGAGCTTCTTCATCGCTCTCGCCTTTGGTGAGTCCCAAATTCCGAGCAGCTTCTGTAGTCAAAGTTGTGGGAGGGGGATCTGCCTTTTTCCAGATACCTCTCAGGTCTCTCAGGAAAATAGCTGCTGTCACTCGGCCAATTCCCTTGCCCAGATTCATTAACCTTCTCTCAAGATCCTTTGCATCCTTTGCTTTTGAATGTATGGTATTTAGGTCACCCTGACATTCTCTAGCAAGATTCTTCGCAATCTCCAGAAGTTTGGTAGCTGTTTTGAAATCGTAGCGAACATATCCTCCCTTATCCAATATCTTCACAAGACCATCCCAGCCGGTCTCCAGGATTCTCTCAGGAGAGACAACGTTCCTTTTTTGAAACTCTCTGTAGGTTTTGATAGCAATAGGCTCGGATATTCTTGCTCCAAATAAGACTGAGGCGAGAAACCACTTGAATTTCTCATTACTCGCCCGAGAATACAGGTTAATGCCGAGCGACTTAGAATAAGGCTCACCAAGTCTCTCTACGAGGACATGAGCTAATTTAGTAGCTTCCATTTTGTTTTGGGATATTCCGACTTCTCTTCTTAACCACCAGAGAACTTTTCGCTAATTGCAACTTATCCATATTGCTGAGTCAAACTGTCCAATCTCTCGGTCAAAATGATAGTCTACACTTTTTGATGAAAATAGAAATCCGAGCTCCAGTGTGGGAACACAACCAAGTTCGGACTTCTTTTGGAAACTTGGAAGATGAGATAGACATCCCAATCTATGATGTTCTAACTCCGTCAAAGCCAGAATAACCTAGGCCAAATCTCAGCACTTGTCAATCTGTTTGGAGGGCTCTGGTGGAGATTCCTTCCTTATGTTGTGGTCGCAATACTACCTACCAGTTTGAACTCGCAACATCCTTGGTCAGAGTGTAGATCGGCAGTCTCAGCTAAATACCAATCCAACATGTTCTGGCCAACCTTCGCACTCTCGGATTCAAACCATTCTGGAATTTTGAATATCCAGCCTTTTGGTGGGATCTTCGCGACATAAGTCAAATCTCAGTGCTTGTCAAATCTGTTTGGAGGGCTCTGCTCCAGCATTTAGTTTAACAGAGGGAGTTATCATTCAACCCTCACCCAGACTCCCTTGACTTTCTCTATGAAGAATAAAATAAAACAGTATGGGAAACTATTAAAACTTCCCCGCACTCTATAAGAAACTTATTTAGAATTTACACTCATCGCTTTATTTCTTGAATATAAATTCTTCCACTATAGATTTCTCGGTTAGACGTTGCCAGACCAGGAATCTTGCAAGAGCAAAAGCCGTGCTTTCGGGACGTTCGTCCATGAAATAATACACCAGCATGTAAGTTAGGTAGAACTCATTTGTATATCTAGGAGTAAGGTAAATCCTATTTAGCTTCGCGTCATAAAAAGCAGTAACAGTTTCTAGTGTATATTTAGGAGTAAGGTAGATCCTATTTAGCCTAGTTTCTGGTGTTTCCTTTTTGTACAGTGTCTGAAGAGTGTTGTAGGGGACTACCCAAACCAAAATTTTCTTGTCTTTTTGGATATCGACTCCAAAAAATCTAGCCAGTCTCTCAAACACTTTATCAAAATTTTCTGCCAGATATTCAGGAATTTGTGTATTCCAATAACTCAGAATACTTGCATATCTTGTCTGAACCAAACCAGGTGTGTTAGAAAAAGCAGGTTCATGTGATAGCACCACTAGTAAAACCGACAAAATAAGGATGCCTTTTATCATCCAAAATCTCCTTTTTACGCAGCAATGTATAACAAGTTGCGTAGGAACTTACCACTTATTCAAAAATTCCCTGATGGCATCCTCTGCAGACAAATTAAGCCAGATCTCAGCACTTGTCAATCTGTTTGGAGGGCTCTGATGAAGGAAGATTGTATCTCAGCCAGGGTCGGGCGAAGAGACGTGATGCTATACTTCTTTTGAGAAACTATATGTCCTTTTGCCTTTCCTCAATAACCTAAACAATCCTCTATTTGTCATCTTAGATACTATTTCGTTTTCCTCCATATGGTGGTCACTAAAGGATAGGATTCCGTTCGCTTTCAGTACTCTATGTAACTCTTCCAGTACTCTATTTGGGTCGCTCAAGTCGTGAAATATATCGTATAATAGAACTACATCTAGGCTGTTATTAGGCAACTCAGTCTTGCAATCGGAAGAGATGGTTTCTACAGTTGTCAATCCCTTCTTTGAAGCGATATTCTTAGCCTTCTGAATTGCAAGTGGATGGATATCCAGGGCATAGACTTTCCCTGATCTGCCTACCAACTCTGCGGTAGCGATCACATAACTCCCGGGACCACAACCATAATCGAGTAGGTGAAACCCTGGTTTTATTCCGACCTCTTTCAAGATATTCTTGCGGGGTAAAAAGAGGTCCCGAAATTTGTAGCCGAAAGACATCCATTTAAAATGAAAATCGGATATTGGTTTTTCCATTGAAATTTCTTCTTATGTTTCTCCAAACAAGTGTGATTTCCCCCAACCTGTCATATCCGAGCCTACCATTTATTGAAAAACTTCCTGATTGCTTCCTCTGGAGATAAGTTAGGCCAAATCTCAGCACTTGTCAATCTGGTTTTGGAGGGGTTCACAGAATGATTGTTTCTCAATAATGGCGATGTAAAAAGGTCCACCCGAATCTAGGAGAATTTTGATCTTCCAGCCCGGTCTCCTTTCTTAAATCTGGTGGCCTTCAAACCCAGCCGCTCAACCCTTCCCACAATCTTATGGCCTGGGATTATAGGAAGTTTTGCCTGAAGTCTTCCCTCAATTTCATCGATTTCAGTGTGACAGATTCCACAGGTCAGAACCTCCACCAGGATTTCTTTTGAGTTTGGCTGAGGAACCAGCAAATCAGCC
>Ga0209978_10000206_pt1 | contig 20030 bp, 15 predicted proteins | sample BentaG_FD_182805 | JGI IMG/M metagenome (GOLD analysis project Ga0209978, IMG submission 182805) | Deep subsurface microbial communities from South Atlantic Ocean to uncover new lineages of life (NeLLi) - Benguela_00093 metaG (SPAdes)... | ecosystem: Environmental > Aquatic > Marine > Oceanic >... | reverse complement strand
CCCCTTCAACAAACTTCGGGGGCAGGGAACGTTTGAAGGCTACTCCGCGGTTCCGAAGGATTATCAGGGTGGAAGTTCCGTGAGCAAGTATCGTATTCTCTCCATTGATGACCTGAGCTTCACCCAGGGCAAGGGTCTTGCCAAGCTTAATCCGGCGACCTTTAGCAATTAGCTTGCCACCTTGGGCGGGGGCCAAATAGTTGACCTTCAGGTCCACCGTTGTCATTCCCACATCTTCATCTACCTCGGAAAAGACTGCCCAAAAGGCCGCGGCGTCAATTATCGATGCAAAGACTCCTCCATGAACAGCCCCGAAGGGCTGGAGGTGTTTATTTTGCACATCAATATCGAAGTGAGAGTATCCCATGCCTACATCGCGAATCGACATGGAAAGGAGCGTAAAATAGGGGCTTCGGTTGACCAGGGGTTTGACGGCTTCAACATACTGAGGATTGAGCTTTCGCATAATGGTTCCCTCCCCAAGATCATCTATCCCAACGATGGTGTCATAGAACTGTTAGCTTAAAACTCATGCATCACAATTCGACTGGAGTTGCCTAACACGATTGTTGAGCAAATTTCCGGCAATGTAAAGTACATAATTCATAATGCGAACGGTAACAAAGCATCAACGGAGATGCCTTACTTTTGACCCAAAGAGACCGGAGGGTGGGCCGGGTGGTCCGCTCCTGACCGATTAAACTTCTGATAAATACGATAGTGACGGCAGTTATTAGACGGGTTTCTCGAGGTAGAATCTTCAGCGATGGTATGGGCATTCATCCACCACAAAAAAGAAAAGGGTTAGCGCATTTATCTAACCCTTTAGTTTATTGGTGGAGGCGGCGGGAATCGAACCCGCGTCCGAAGGCATTCCTCTGGAATATCTACATGCATATCCCGTGTTTTTGGGTTCACACCTCAAAACTCCCACGGGCAGGATCCTCGAGGTGCTAGCTTATGAAGGTTCGCCCCTCCCCTTATAAGCATCGGGAGAGAGACTATCCTGTTGAGATGACATCCCTTTCGATTCCACAGGAGAAAACCGAAGGGACGCTACGCCTTAATTAGGCGTAGGCATAACCGTGATTGGTTCCGGTTATTTAAGTCCCCATCTGTTTAACGAGCAGATAGGACCTCGGCATGCCATTCCAGCCTCAATTACCCCCGTCGAACCCTTTTCGCCCCCCTTTCTATTTGTATTCTTAATCTTCCCTCCTACCTCTTCATTCTTCACTCTTAACTCTTCACTGGTATCTTACCCAATCCTCTTCCCCTTGAAGGCCCTCTCCATCTCCCTTTCCATTGCCTTCCTTTTGAGATCCTCCCTCTTGTCGTAGAGCCTCTTACCCTTGCCGAGCCCGATTTCCACTTTGGCCTTGCCGTCCTTGAAATAGATTTTCAGGGGAACGAGGGTATACCCCCTTTCCCTGGTTTTGCCATAGAGCTTTCTAATTTCCCTCTTGTGCATCAGAAGTTTCCTGATCCGGTCGGGCTCATGATTCAACTGATTTCCATGACTGTAGGGGCTAATATGGGTATCTACCAGAAAGATCTCGCCGTCTTTAATGCGTGCGTAACTGTCCTTCAGGTGGGCCTTCCCCCCTCTCAAGGCCTTCACCTCAGTTCCCATCAACACCATACCCGCCTCATAGGTCTCATCAATGGCGTAATTTCGGCGGGCCTTTTTATTGGTGCAGATAAGCTTTTCCATATAAGATCTCCGAAATCACGGGGCAATACTGTTCGCCCCCTCTTATCCCTTTGGCCCATATCCTCATCAAGACGAAGCTCAGGAAAAAGAAGATGAGTCCAAAGACCACTGGTAAAAGGTCTGAGCTTGCCTCTGGGTAGAGAAAAGGGCCCAGCGTGGCCCCCAACAGAGCGCCCAGAATGAGGGCCGTTACCGGCACCATGTAAACCAAAAAAGAGGCCTTCAAAAAGGTCTTGGAAGCGACAGTCATCCTAACCTCATCCCCCGCCTGTGCACCCACCTCATTTCTCGCCGCCATCTCCATATCCGAGCCTCCCCCCAAAGCCTTACAAAACCCGCCGGAGTGACATCCATCACACATGGAGCTCCGTTTCGTCTTAACTATGGCCAATTCCCCTTCAACCCTTACGACAACCCCTACTTCTTCCAACATTCCCCACAAACCCTCTCGTTTATTCTGGCTCCCCCTCCTCACTTCGAATGGATCTTCGCTTGAAAACTCCTTTCTTTAAATTATAGCACAAAAACGGCGTCCTATCTATTTGATTTTTCAGGATTTATATTTGCTCGGGTGGAACCTCGCTTAAACCTTCACCGGTAATTCGATAATGAATTTGGTCCCCTTGGGCTGGTTATCCTTCACCCGTATATATCCATTATGATCCGATATGATGGTATTCACAATGGCAAGCCCCAGGCCCGTTCCGGATTTCTTCGTCGAAAAGTAGGGCTCGAACAGCCTTGATTTGTCCTCCTCCGGTATACCGCACCCCGTATCGCTGACCTCGATGGTGACCATTTGAAGCTCATCATTGTAGTCAGTCCTCACCGTCACCTCCCCTCCATTGCCGGTGGTTTCGATTGCCGAAACTGCATTCTGGAAGAGGTTGATCATTACCCGCTTTATCTGATCTCGGTCCAAATTCATGATGGGAATTCCATCACGAGAGATATGTTTGAATTTAATATCCTTATGGGCCTGTTTGAAGAGGGGTAAAACCTCGCTGATGATCTCGCTCAAATTATTGGGGGTGGGCTTTGCCGCCGGCATCCTCGCGAAATTGGAGAACTCGTTAACCAGCTCCTTGAGTTCATCGGTCTGTTTCATGATGGTTCTGGTGCATTCATCGAAAACCGCCCCATCCTCCGTCAGCTTGTCTCCATAGCGTTTTCTCAACCGTTGGGCCGAAAGCTGAATGGGAGTTAAGGGGTTTTTGATCTCGTGAGCGATTCTCCGGGCAACCTCCCTCCATGCGGCAACCCTCTGGGCCTTAACCAACTGGGTCAGATCATCGAAGATGGCCACGATCCCCATAAAGCTTCCCGTTTCACTTCTCAGGACGGTGATGTGAACTAACAGGGTGAGGGTTTGCCCCTTAGAGTTGACGGTAACCTGTTTTTCAATGGTATCCTTCCGGGTTGAATTGATCTCCCGAATCCACTCCTTGGCTACCTCCCGATATTCGGGGTCCAAAACTTCCCGATACCTTCTTCCCAAAACCCGATCCGCCTCAATACCCAGCATCCGCTCTGCCGATTTATTGATGGTGCTGATATTGCCTTCTTTATCGGTGGAGATCACCCCTGCAGCAATGCTTTTCAAAATAATCTCCATGTACTCCTTTCGCCGTTCCAGATCGATATTGGTCTTCTCCAACTCATCCTTGCTTGCCTTTAGGTCATGGGTCATCTTGTTGAACGAATTGACGAGCTTCCCAATTTCATCCTTCGCAGCGATATCAATGTGGAAATCGAGATCACCACTTGCCACCCTCTCCGTTCCCTCCGCCAACTGTTGAATGGGAATCGTTATCCCCTTGGCTAAATAGAATCCAAACCATGTTGCCGAAAAGATGATCAGTAAGGTTACCATCAAGAGGGCCATCAGATAACTCGATTTAATGGGTTTCCTGAGGATTTTCAAGTGCTTATAATCTCTAAAGGCCTTAGAAATCTCCACCATCTTGGCCGCCAAACTCTCGGGAACGTAGAAGTTGGTGACAACAGCCCCGATGACTCCCCCCTTGCCAGAGGGGGAGGCATAGATGGGAACGACCCCCGTAATAAGCTCCCCGCTTCCCAGGACTCTGGTCTTTGAAACCTCTTTTCCCTTAAGGCTTTCCTCGAGTAGTTCCCTGTTTGTCTCGGGAAGTGGATTATCCGGGATGTCCGCATCGGTTACCATGGCAACCTGCTTCAATTCCCTGGAAAAGATCTCGACAATTCCCAAGTTATATTCGATTCTCTTGCGCTCCATCATTTTCTTCAGCGCATCGATCTTTTTACCATCAACCAGATCCCTTTTCGACACACTCCGGCTAATCTGCCTCCCGTAATAAATGGCGTTGTTGGCGAAATCGCGGTAATATGTCTGGGCAACCTCTAGAGATCCCTGTAGCGAATGCTCCACCTGATCGCTGAACCATTTCTCCATGCTGCTGGTAATAAATCCAACGGACACAAAAAACAGCAAGAGGGTTGGAACCAGGGAAAGGCTGACGAAGGCTGCCACCAATTTCGTCCTCAGCTTCGCACCTAAAATCCGCTGTTTCCTCTCGAAAATCAGTTTGACCAGATTTCGGATGACCAAAAAGATGAGCAAAAGCAACAGGATAATATTGATGTTGATCAAGCTGAAGACGATAATGTTATGGGCGATGGGAATCCCCTCGCCCACCTGGGGAAGCCGCATCTCAAAGTAGGTAAAGGTGACGATGAGCAGAGAGATGATCATGATGATGTAGAATTCATTTCTCCGCTTCTTGGACTCCCTTTCTCCATAAAGGTCCACCATGCTCTTTCTCCACTGAATGGCTCAATGCCCTGAAAAAAGTCTAATAGGTAAATTCGTACCTAAGCCAATCGGTTTCGACATCCCAAAAAGAGAGGAAGAAGAAGATATATTGCAGGCCGAAGGGCAATCGAACGGGGTCGACCTCCGCCTTAACATCGAGGTAATATTTTCGGTCCTTTTCGAGTCGATTCGTCGGTAAGATCTTGACCCCGTTTACCTTAGCCATTAATTCCTTAGCCCTCTCGAAATCCTTGACGGAAAGACTATGGTCGTTCTCCTCAAAGTGGAACTGGTATTCCTTTGTTATATTGTCATATTTAATACTATGTTTAAATTTAAGGGAGGTCACCTTTTTATCCACCCAGAAACTCCTCACAAGATATAACTTTATCCGGAAAGTAAACGTTGTGGGAACACCACTCCGGATCGCCTCTTCCAACTTTTCCGTATAGCAATTTGTTACGAAGAAGCTCACCTCCATCTGCCCATTCAGTTCTATGATCAGGCCTTCGATGGAGGCCTCCTCCGAAAAGGCAACTTCGCTGGAAACGAAGGACGCAATGATTATAGCGGCGAAAATAAAACTCCTCTTCATCCCTTGTCCCGTAAACTTGGAAAAAGGAAAGCCCTCCAGAAGTTAACCACCATGATAAATAATTTTCTTCGAAAAAGCAAGCTAAATTGAGGCGAGCATGGCGTAAAATATGGCGCAAATATTGAGAAAAATGGCCGAAGGTGATACCCTAAGTCCAGTCCCTTGGGAAAGATTGACCCTCTCGAGACTTATGGGGATCGATGATCAGGGGTAAGCTTTCATGAAGCTCAAGGAAAAAGTTGCCCTCGTAACCGGGGCCGGACAGGGAATCGGCAAATCCATAGCCCTCAAATTTGCCGCAGAAGGGGCAGATCTTGCTCTATTCGACATCAACAAAGACACCTGCACGGAGACGGCAGGGGAAGCCAAGGCCCTGGTAGGAAGGTACAAGGTTTATGCGGTCGATGTAGCAAACAGGGAGCGGGTTCAAAGGGCATGTGAGGAGGTATTGGCCGTCTTCGGATGGGTGGATATCCTGGTCAACAACGCTGGGTTCGACAGGGGGGCGACCCTTCTCAAAGTGACTGAAAAGGATTGGCAGGCCGTGCTGGACGTCCATCTCAAGGGGACATTGAATTGCATTCAGGCCTTGGCCCCCATGATGATCAGGAGAAGCTATGGGAAGATCATCAATATCTCCTCCATTTACGGCAAAATCGGTGGGATTGCCGCCATCAGCTACAGCGCGGCAAAGGGGGGAATAATTAGCCTGACCAAGAGCATTGCCAAGGAATTGGGTAAGAGCAATATCAATGTCAACGCCGTTCTCCCGGGTTTAACGGATACGCCTACCATTAAAAAGATGCCAGAAAGGTATAAGAAGATGATCATCGAGGCCACGCCCTTGAGAAGAATGGCGAGGCCGGAGGAGATCGCCAATGTGGTGGCCTTTCTGGCCTCCGATGAATCGAGCTACATCACTGGGGCGACCATCGAGGTGACGGGCGGCTGGATGATGTAGGATTGGGGCAATCCCCTCAAAAGGGGATCACAATCTTCTCTCGGACTCTCCAAGCCTTATAAACTTGAAATAGGGATCTGAATGATTACATTTTGGGTATGGAGAATATTTTTTGCCTTTAACGGGCTCGTGCAGGAGGAAATTCGATGAATGTCAATAGAATGACCGAAAAAACTCAGGAGGCTTTGCAATCCTCCCAGATGATCGGAGCACGATACGGTCATCAGCAGATCGACCCGGAACACCTACTTCTCGCCCTTCTGGAACAGCGGGAGGGACTTGTTCCCAAGATACTGACCGCCATGAACATCCCGGTTCAGGAGGTAAGGAGTCCCATCGAAAATCACCTTGCGGGCCTCCCGAAGGTCTCAGGGGACGGGGCCGGCCAAATGTATATGAGCCAGAGGTTGAGCCGGCTCCTGGACGGGGCAGAAAGGGAGGCGGGCAATCTGAAAGACGACTATGTGAGCGTGGAACACCTGCTCATGGCCATGGTCGATGAAGGGGATCCAAGCCCCGCGCGCCAGATCCTCTCCCGGGCCGGGGTATCCCGGGACAATCTCATGAAGGTTTTGGCATCCATTCGTGGCCATCAGCGGGTGACCAGTCAGACTCCTGAAGAGACCTATCAGCCCCTAGAACGCTACGGCCGTGACCTAACTCAGATGGCCGCCCAAGGCAAGCTCGACCCCGTTATCGGGAGGGACGAAGAGATTCGGCGGGTAATCCAAGTCCTCTCTCGGAGGACCAAAAACAATCCCGTTCTCATAGGAGACCCCGGTGTGGGGAAAACGGCCATCGTGGAGGGGTTGGCCCTCAGGATGATCAGGGGGGACGTTCCCGAAGGCCTCAAGGACCGCCGCCTCATCGCCCTGGATATGGGGGCCTTAATTGCCGGGGCCAAGTATCGGGGTGAGTTCGAGGAGAGGCTGAAGGCCGTGCTCAAGGAGATTCAGGAGGCGGAGGGCCAGATCATTCTCTTCATCGATGAGCTTCACACCGTAGTCGGTGCAGGCGCTGCCGAGGGGGCCATGGATGCCAGCAATCTCCTGAAACCGATGCTAGCCAGGGGGGAGCTCCACTGTATTGGGGCCACCACGCTGAACGAATATCGAAAGCACGTGGAAAAGGATAAGGCCCTGGAGCGGAGATTCCAGACGGTGTTGGTGGACCAGCCCGATGTGGAGGAAACGATCTCTATTCTGCGGGGACTGAAGGAGCGTTACGAGGTTCACCATGGCGTCCGTATCAAGGACTCGGCCTTGGTGGCTGCCGCTACCCTGAGCAACCGGTACATTTCCGACCGATTCCTGCCCGATAAGGCTATCGACCTGATGGATGAAGCCGCGGCCAAGCTCAGGACCGAAATCGACAGCATGCCATCGGAGTTGGATGAAATTATCCGAAGGGTGATGCAGCTCGAAATTGAGCGAGAGGCCCTGAAAAAGGAGAAAGACGCCCCTTCCAAGGAGAGACTGCAAAAGCTGGAAAAAGAACTGGCCGATCTAAAATCCCAGGCCGATTCCCTCAAGGCCCAGTGGGAGATCGAGAAGGGGGCCATCTCCGGGATCCGGTCCCTTAAGAAAGAGATTGAGCAGGTGAAGATTCAAATAGAGCAGGCCGAAAGGAGTTACGATCTCAACCGCGCGGCCGAATTGAAGTACGGAAAGCTGGTCGGCCTCGAGCAGAAACTTAAAGAGCACGAGGCGGCCCTCGAGGAGAAGAGGGGACAGAAGACGTTGCTCAAAGAGGAAGTCGATGAGGAGGATATTGCCGAGGTGGTGAGCCGCTGGACTGGCATTCCGGTCAGCAAGCTGATGGAAGGAGAGCGCCAGAAGCTTTTGAAACTGGAGGATGAAATCCACAAACGCGTGGTGGGCCAAGACGAGGCGGTGCGGATGGTAAGCGATGCAGTACTCCGGGCCCGCTCAGGTATCAAGGACCCCAACCGGCCCATCGGGAGTTTCATCTTTCTGGGGCCTACGGGAGTCGGCAAAACGGAATTGGCCCGCGCCCTTGCCGAATGTCTCTTTGACGACGAACAGGCCATGGTACGGATCGATATGTCCGAGTACATGGAGAAACATACCGTGGCCCGACTCATCGGCGCACCCCCGGGTTATATCGGCTATGAGGAGGGCGGCCAACTCACCGAGGCCATCCGGAGGAAGCCCTTTTCCGTACTCCTCTTCGATGAGACGGAAAAGGCCCATCACGATGTTTTTAACGTGCTCCTTCAGATCCTCGACGATGGGAGGCTCACCGATTCGCACGGCAGAACCGTCGACTTCAAGAACACCGTGGTAATCATGACCTCCAATATTGGAAGCCATTTCCTCCCCGATATGGGAAGCGATGAAAACTCTTATCAAGCGATGAAGCAGAAGGTCCTCGAGGCCCTGCGGCACCATTTTCGACCGGAGTTTCTCAACCGAGTAGACGAAATCATGGTGTTCAGGGCTCTCACCGATAAGCAGCTTGAGGCCATTGTGAAAATCCTGGTCAGTCGCTTGAGAGAGAGGCTCGGGGAAAAAGGGATCATCCTGGAGATGACCGAGCAGGTTCAAAAGCATCTGGCCCAGGTAGGCTATGATCCCGTCTACGGTGCTCGGCCTTTGAAAAGAGTCATTCAGAGGGAGCTTGAGACACCTATCGCCAAGGAGATGCTGAGGGGGGCCATTCACGAGGGAGACCACGTGGTCGCGGAAATGGAGGGCGACCACATCGGTTTTCACGCCAAACCTCGGGGAAAAGGGAGAAAATCCCTTGAGGCGGCAGCCGCTGCCCCACAGGGATAAACGCAAGCATTGGTTAGTTTATTAGGGGGCAAGGGAATTCCCCCAAATGGCCTACTTTTCGCTTGAAGGGGCTGGGGTGAAAAAAGAAGCGTCGCTGCGCCGTGTGGCTTGGATAAAAAGGATCTGGAGAGCGAAAGCGCGGAGAATCATTGGTATTCGGCAATGGGGGAATGGGAATAAGGATCTCGTGGCCTCAGCTCTCTCAATGGGCAAGGTGAAAAGGGGCTGTAGCAGACAATAAGCCGAATTCTGTTCCCCAAGGGGATCGCTCCCCACGGGGCAGTGATCATTCATCTGGGCCATCCATTGCTGAATGGCTCGAGCGACCTACCCGGGAGGCTCTGGCGGGCCACCATTTTCAGGCTTGAGACGGAGATCTGAGATGTGAGGAGCAGGCCTCCCCTTCTCAATCCCCTATCCCTCATCCGAACCCTCCCCTATTTGGTCTTGCTCCAGGTGGGGTTTACCGAGCTACCCCAGTCACCCGGGGTACTGGTGAGCTCTTACCTCGCCTTTTCACCCTTACCCCCCACCGTTTGTGGGAGGCGGTTTCCTTTCTGTGGCACTTTCCTTCGGGTCACCCCGAGTCGCCGTTAGCGACCACCCTGCCCTGTGGAGCTCGGACTTTCCTCCCCTCCTTGAAATCGGAGGAGCGATCACCTCGCCTACTTCAGCCCCTTTGCCTTTTGACCGTCAATGGCCTCATTGGCCAAGCGGTCGGCCTTCCTATTATCCTCCCTCCTGATTGTGATCATTTCGTATCTATGGAATTTGTCTAATAGCGCAACGGCTTCCCCGTGCAATTTCCTCAAATTCCTGTTTCTCACATTATATATGCCCTTGATCTGCTTTGCAACCAGTTCCGAATCGGTATAAATCTCGATGGAGGTTGCCCCAATGCCCAGTACTTCACGAAGCCCGAGGATGAGGGCGTGATATTCGGCGGCGTTATTGGTCATTCGACCCAAGAATCGCATCCCTTTGAGAAGCTCATTTCCATCTTCATCCAGTAGGTAAAAGCCAGCCCCTGCCTCCCCCGGATTTCCCCTGGAAGCCCCGTCGACGTAAAGTTTCAACATCCCCTTTCCCATTATCCCTGCTAATCGTACCGCTCCATCAATAGATCTCGAATGTTATGCCGGGAAAGACAATGAGATTTCCTCGGCACCCCATCCGACCATCTTAGCCCTCAGCTCATCGATAATCGATCTTATCCTCCCAATAGAGGATTCGATTACAGCTAGGACAAACGATGATGGCCTCACTTTTTTGGACTTCGTTGAACATCTGGGGAGGTATCTTCATGTTGCATCCTTGACACGCCCCAAATCTCGCGGGAACTACTGCCGTCCTCCTTTTCTCCTTGAGGGTCTGATAAAGCGCAATCAATTCGGTGGAGAGCTTTTTCATCACCATCGTCCGTTTCCTCTTCTTGCTGGCCAATGCCCCGTCCACTTTCCCGAGGCTCTCCTCAAGCTGCTTCTTCTCAGCTCCTATCCTCTCCTCCATTTCCTGCAATTCCTTTTGCATTCTCCCATATTCCCTCTTCAACTCATCGATTTCGTCCATTATTTCCAAGATCTCTATTTCCCGTTGGCTGTTAATCTCCTTCAAGGTCTCTATCTCCACGAGCAGCGCCTGATACTCCTTGTTGGTTTTGACGTCGTAAAGCTTGGACTGCGCCTTCTTCATCCTCTCCTGCTCCAACTCTAAATCCCCCTCCTTTTGCCTGCGTTCCTTTTCTAAAAGCTCGATTCTCTCCTCCCTCTTCTTGAACATCTCTTTTTCCGAAACCAGTTTCTCATCCAAGTTCTTTATCTCCATCGGATAGCGTTCTTTATCGGCCTCAATAGCCTTGAGCTCGAGATCGACGTCTTGCAATTCCCTCAGTAAGCGAAGCTGCTCATTCAAGGAAAAACCCCCAAAATGTCCCTTTTCTGCACAAAAAAAGTGCACCATCGTGGGTGCACTTCCTTGGCTGCGTTAAAGGCTCTTTCCATAGCGAGCCTCATGAATCTCCTTATTGCAGCCACTATTTATCCCCTTATCCATTGAATGGGCCCACCTGGGTTCGAACCAGGGACCTACCGGTTATGAGCCGGTGGCTCTTCCAGCTGAGCTATGGGCCCTCCACTATCTTAATAGTATAGAAGATTTCCCTGGGGTGTCAAGCTGGATAACAGATAGAGATCCCTTAAAACCGGGAAAAGGAGCTCTGAGAACAAAATCATGCAGTGTTGCAGTGCTGCAGTCATGCGGTTCTGCAGTCCGTAGTCTAGTTTAACTACGCGTGCAGTGAAGCGAACTTTGACGGCTTCGTAAAAAGTCCATCTGCTGCGTTCCGGTTCATCCTTCGTCACTGCAGCGTACTTCTATGTACGCCTCATTCCTCAGGATTTGCGCGCCTTGCATCTGGATCTTTTTTCTTTGCCGTCTGATTTAGACTTTTTACGAAATCATCAACTTTAAAATGGTCGAAAAAATATTTTGGGCAGTGAAGAGCGACCTTTTCAGAGATCTCTAATAGTCGATGAAGCTCTTCAAGCGTTTACACCGACTGGGATGGCGAAGTTTCCTCAAGGCCTTTGCCTCGATCTGCCTAATCCTTTCCCTCGTGACCTCGAAATCTTGACCTACTTCCTCCAGCGTATGGTCATATTTTTCGCCGATACCAAACCGCATCCTCAAAACCTTCTCCTCCCTTGAGGTTAAAGTGGCCAGGACTTTCTGCGTCTGTTCCGCAAGATTCGTGCTGATCACCGCTTCCGCTGGGGAAATCACCTGCTTATCCTCTATGAAATCCCCAAGATGACTGTCTTCTTCCTCCCCGACAGGAGTCTCCAAGGATATTGGCTCTTTAGCTATCTTCAAGACCTTCCGTACCTTATCCAACGACATGTCCATCTTGTGAGCAATCTCCTCAGGTGTAGGCTCCCTCCCAATCTCCTGCACTAAATATCGCGAGGTACGAATAAGTTTGTTGATGGTCTCGATCATGTGTACCGGAATACGAATTGTCCTGGCCTGATCGGCTATGGCACGGGTTATGGCCTGACGGATCCACCACGTGGCATACGTGCTGAATTTGTATCCGCGTTGATATTCGAATTTGTCCACGGCCTTCATCAACCCAATGTTCCCCTCTTGGATCAAATCCAAAAATTGAAGGCCTCGGTTCGTGTACTTCTTTGCGATGCTCACAACTAATCTCAAATTGGCCTTCACTAGCTCGCTCTTGGCCTCATAGGCCTCTTCCTCCCCTGCTTCAATGGTCCTCATTGCCTCTTTAAGCTTATCGGCGGAAAGGCCCGACTCCATCTCGGCCCGGCTCACTTTTCTTTGGGTATTTTTAATCAGCCTCTCGATCTCAAGGAAATCCCCTCCTTGCAAGCCGGTTCTTGCCTGAAGCTCACCCTCTTTGATTCCCCCCCTTCTCATCATCCTCAAATATTTCTTAACCTCTTTGACTGAAATCCCCCTCTCCTTATAATATTTGGTCAGCTCCTTTTCCGCCTTTTCGATACTTGACACGAAATTCTTCAACTTTTGGACGATTCTATTCAGCTGTTTCCACCTGAGGTTAATCCCCTTCAGGACCAGAATCAGCTCCCTTTTCCTGGCTTGTATCTCTTTCCGTGCCCTCCCCCTCTGACCCGCATCCTTGTCTCCCTCCGATAATTCCTTATATAATCCCTTGATCTCCTTGCTAATCCGGCCCACTCCGTCAATTAACTCCAAAACCCTCTTCCGCTGAATCTCCTCCTCCACAATGTTGACGTCATCCTCGTCGATATTGCAGGTGATCTCCTTAACCCCCACCTTCCCCTCTTCCAAGCCCTTTCCGAGCTGAATAACCTCCCTCACGGTAAGAGGACAATTGAGGATCACATCGAGAATTTCCCGTTTTCCCTCCTCTATCCTCTTGGCGATCTCCACTTCCCCATCCCTCGTGAGGAGGGATACCGAACCCATCTCCCTCAAATACATTCTGACGGGGTCGCTGGTTCTCCCATATGAATAGAGGTCCAATGACTCGGGCTCGTCCTCTTCATCCAGCTTCTCGACCTCCTTATCCCGGCTCAGCTTCAAGGCCTCATCGACCACCTCGATATCCATTTCATCGAACATCATCATTAGCTCATCGATCTGGTCTGATGAAGTCATATCCTCGGGCAAATTGTCGTTCACTTCATCGAAAGTTAAAAACCCCTTTTCCTTTCCGAGGGAAATTAGCCGTTTAAATCCGTTCGATTTTCCTCCCTTGCCCATTGGAACATCTCCCTTAAGAAATTCAAAGTGGGAAAGCCCAGTTCAGGAGTCTCAATTCTTATACATCTCGATCAAATCTCTTTCCCGTGCCAAAAAATGCTGTCTTTTTGCTAGGAGTTCCCCCAGGAGATCTTGTCGGTCCTCCTTTTCAACCTCCCTTATCCTTCTCAAGAGGGCCTCCTCATCCCGCTTTAACTTACCCATTTTTATCTTACGGAAACAATCCCTCAGGATTTTCTCAAGGGAAGCCTCTTCAAAGGTCCCATCCAAGAAGACCCATTCGGAAATCTTACTCCTCAGCTCATCATCTTCAACATAGGCAAGAATATCCGAGATGACCAGAGCGCCCTTCTCGAAATAGATTTCCTTGAGCGTCTTGGCTATCATCTTCATTTTTTGATTCTCAAAATCGTCGAGCACTCCATCCTCGGCGATTTCGGGGATCAGATGAGTAAAATGGAGCATGATCTGCAGTATCGCCTCCTCGGTTTTCGGATACATCTTCTTTTGGATTACCTGCTTCAGCTCTTCTCGTCTCCCTTCCCCTCTTTGGGGAGGACTCCTCATCGCGTCAAGAACCACCTCTTCCTTCAAGACCAGTCTCTCGCTCAGCTTCTTAACATAGGATTCGCGAACGATCCGGTTTCGGATCCTCTCGACCATGGGAAGAATCTCATCAATGGCCCTGGCCTTCCCATCGGCCGAGCCCAGATCGGATCTGGAAAGGACCTCACCAATGAAAAAGTCGAAGATGGGGATGGCCTGGAAGAGGATCTCCTGGAACTCATCCCTATGTCCTCCTCGGAGGAAGCTATCGGGGTCATGCTTTCCGGGAAGCCGGACCACGTTGCATGAAATCCCTTCATCCAACAACAGGGGAAGGGCTCGAATGGTAGCGGCAGCTCCGGACTCATCGGAATCAAAACAGGTAACAAAATGATCTGAGAATCGTTTTAACAGGCGGATGTGGCTTTCGGTCAGCGCTGTTCCCAGGGTCGCAACGGTATGTTTAAACCCGAATTGGTGTAATGTCAACAGATCCATGTAGCCCTCGACAATCAAGGCCAATCCCTTTTCCCGAATGAAAGTCTTGGCCACATGCAATCCATAAAGGCTCCTTCCCTTGTTAAATAACGTGGACTCCGGGGAATTGAGGTACTTCGTTGGATTTTCACCTAAAGCCCTCCCTCCAAAGCCCAAGACTTTTCCGGTCAGATCGAAAATGGGAAATATAATCCTCCCCCTGAAATGATCATACCACCCCTCCGTCTTCTTGGCGATGACGAGCCCCAGTTCCTCGGCCAGCTTCAGGGGAACCCTTTTTCTGAGGAGATGATTGACCAGCCCATTCCAGCCATCAAGGGCATATCCCAACTGGTGTTCTTCAATCACCGCCTTTTCTAATCCCCTCTTCCTTAGGTACTCTCGGGCCCCAGTTCCCTCCCTCCGGAACAATAAATCGTGGTAATAGTCCATAGCCACCTGGTTGACCTTATATAACTCCTCCTTCCTATCAATCTCCCTTTTCGCGGATGGTGAAACCCTTCTTTGGGGGATAGGCACACCGAATTTCTTGGCCAGCACCTTAACCGCCTGAGGGAAGGAGAGGTTTTCGGACTTCATGACGAATCCGAAAATATCTCCACCTACCCCACATCCAAAGCAATGGAAGACTTGCTTGGCGCTGCTGACCATGAAGGAAGGGGTCTTCTCGGGGTGAAAGGGACAGAGGGCACGGTGATTCTTTCCGGCCTTTTTCAGGGGAAGATATTCGGAGATCACCTCGACGATATCGGCCCTGCTCCTGATCTCTGCTATCACCTCATCGGGAATATATTCCTCCAAACCGTTCCCCCTTATGAAAACCTGCCACTATGAAGGCTTGCTATTCTTACCAGAACTCCACAACGGTTACTCCCGACCTCATGATATCCTTGGGGCCAAATCGCTTCACATTTCGATGGTGTTTCAAGTGTTCCCCGATGGCCTCTCGCAATCTCCCCGTCCCTATGCCATGAATGATATCCACCTTCTCCAGTTTCCCCAATATAGCATCATCAATGAATTTGTCCAGGACGGGAAGCGCTTCCTCCACGGTGAGGCCAACGACATTGATCTCCGATCGAATCGCTTCCTCGGCCGGGGCCTCATACTTCACCCCCTCATTCCTCGTGCTATGCCCGAGGAGTTGGGGCTCGGTCCTTTCCAGGTCACGAAGGGGGATGTTTACCTTCAGGTTTTCGACCTGAACATCCGCTTTCTTCGTCTCACCGTATACCTTGCTAACAATCCCAACCTTACTCAGGCTCAATACCCTTACCCAATCCCCTACCCTCAATCCGGCCACGTCTCCTGCTTTCCTGCCCCTGCTCCTGAATTGGAGAAAAAAACGTTCGCGTACCTTGCTCAAATCCCCCTTGGGTATCCTCGCCCCGCGTTCTCCCGCCTTGTGAGCCTCCTCAGCGATCCGCTTCAATTCCCTCTCGGTCTGTTGCAGAATAGTCCTTCCCCTATCCTGAACTTCCTCCAGGATCTGTTGCCTCCTTTGCCTAATTCGACCAAGCAATTCACGGAGGCGGTCTCGATGGCCTTGAATCTCTTCCTTGAGAATCCCTATCTCCTCGCGCTCTTTGCTGAGATCCTCCTGCAACCCTTCGATATCGCGTATGAATCGGGAGGCACCTCTTCCCTGGTCGGCGAGGTACTTCGTGGCCAAATCGAGAACTGCTCCTGGGAAACCCAATTTTTCGGCTACCAAAAAGGCATTGCTCGAACCCGAATCTCCGTATATCAATCCATATCGGGGCTCCAGAGTTTCAGAGTCGAAGGCAACGGAAACATTGGTTGCCCCCTTATTGAGGTAGCCGTAGGCCTTGAGCTCATCTAAATGGGTTGTCACCACTACCGTGGCCCCCTTATCGATGAGATAATCCAATACCCCTATGGCGAGAGCAGAGCCTTCCTTTGAGTTGGTCCCAGCACCCACTTCATCGAGAAGGACAAGGGAGAATTCGTCCGATTTCTCCAGGATACGGATGAGGGAGAGGATATGGGCGGAAAAGGTGCTCAGATTTTCTCGGATATTCTGTTCATCCCCTATATCGGCAAAGATGGAATGATACAACGGGATCTCGCTTCCCTCCACGGCGGGAATGTGCATTCCGGACTGTGCCATTAAGGACAAAAGGCCAAGGGTCTTCAAGGCGACGGTCTTTCCCCCGGCGTTTGCTCCGCTGATAATCAGGGCTTTGGAATACCCGCCCAGATCGATGTCGATGGGAACGGTGCGATCCCCCTCCTTCATAGAGAGCAAAGGATGCCTGGCCCCTTGAAGACGAACCATCCCGTTTCTGTTGACGAGCGGATTAACCCCACCCAATTTTTGGCTCAATTTGACCTTGGCATAGAGAAGGTCGATTTCCCCCAATATCTCCAAATCCCGCAAGAGTTCCTGATGAAATTCCCCTATTTGCGTTGTCAACCCGGAGAGTATCCTCCTCTCCTCCTGCCTCTCATCTTCCAGTAACATGCTGAGTTCATTATTATATTCAACGACCTCCAGAGGCTCGAGGAAGATGGTCATCTTGCTATGAGAATGATCGTGTACAATACCCTCCATCTGGTTTTTAAACTCGGATTTGATGGGCAAGACATACCTTCCATTACGGATAGTGATCAGTTTTTCCTGGAAGAGGGCCTGGAGGTCTTCACGTTTCATCATCTCTTCCAAGGACCTTTTGATCCTCTTCCGATAGGCGGCGATATCGAATCTGATTTGCCTTAAAGCCGAGCTGGCATGGTCGAAAATCTTGCCCTGTCGATCGATTGTCCGAACAATCTCCGATATGAGCCCCCTGAGGTGCGATAGCCGGGAGATCAAATCCCCAAATAAAGGAAAATCCCCTTTCAACTTCTTGAAAGAGGATTTCAATCCAAGGGAAACCCTCATATTCCCCAGTATATCGAGAATCTCCTCGGTGCTCAGGACAGCCCCTTCGATTTTAGCCCTCGCTATGACCTTTCGGACATCCTCAATCCCTGCCAAGGGAATTTCCCCATAAACCTCCATAATTTTCTTTAGTTCGTCGACCTCGCCCAATCGCCTCTTTATCCAAGACAGCTTCCTCTGGGGCTTTAGACCCTCACAGAGCGCCTTTCCAACCGATGAGGTCGCGAATCCCTTAAGGAGCTCTAGGATTTGGTCATACTCAAGAGCCTTGAATGGCTGATTATCCATTGAGCAGCTTTATGTTGAAAAGGTCGAATAAGGCAGGTGCGATGTATGTCAAATCCCCGAATTGAGGACAGGCTATCTCCTTAACGGGAAAGCTTTTCCTTGACCACCTGATGGATTACCTTCCCATCGGCGCGTCCTGCAATCTTTGGCATGAGCGATCTCATGACCTTGCCTAAATCCTTCATGTCGAGGGCATTGGTCTCTTTTATCGCTTCATCCACTAACGTGAGGATTTCGTCCCTGGAGAGCTGTTGAGGTAAAAAGGATCGGAGAATCTTCAGTTCCTCTTCCTGTTTCTCGATGAGGTCTAATCGATTGGCTTTTTGAAAATGGATCAGGGATTCTTCCCCTTTCTTGACTAAGCCACTTATCACCTTGACGATAGCGCCATCGTCTAGCTTCTTCCTTTCCTCGATCTCCTTATTTTTCACAGCTGCACGGGCCATCCTTACCACCGACAGCCGGAGTTTATCACTGGACCGTAGAGCGGATTTCATCTCATCTTCCAATCTCTCTTCCAGTGACATGAGGCCTCATCCTCTTTCCATCATTTTTTTCATCCTTTTCAACGCCCTCTTCCTTGCGGCCAATGCCTTCCTCTTCCGTTTGACGCTCGGCTTCTCATAGTGCTCCCTCTTCCTGATCTCGGAGATGATTCCGGTCTTTTCGCATTGCTTCTTAAACCTCCTCAGGGCATTCTCAAAGGATTCATTCTCCCTTATCCTAATGCCGGGCATCCATGTACTCCCTCCCCTCATTAAGTAGTCAAAACCTTAAATATATCAAAAATTTCCAACTTGTCAATTATTTGCGATGGATTCTTTCGGGAAATTCCATTGCCCTTGGCGCAAATTGCAGAAAAATGGCCCCCCCTCATCTGGTTTGCCGGACAACGGGCAAGAGGGTCCTCACTGTTTCATTGAAATTCCTTGAAACTTCCGGCTTTATCCTTTATTATCTTTGAAGGGATTTAAGCATCAAATCAGAAGGAGGATTTCGATGGCAATCGTTAAATGGGACCCTCTTTCATGCGGTCCTTTCAGGGAATTATCGGCGATGCAGGATCGTATGAACAGGCTGTTTAAGGATGCCATGGGCCGAACGAGGGTGATTAAGGAGGGATTGGAGGCAGGGGTTTGGGCCCCCCCCGTGGATATATATGAGACGGCTGAGGATTTAGTGATCAAGGCCGAGCTCCCCGGACTCTCCACGGAGGACGTGAGCGTTCGAGTCGATGATAACGTCTTAACCTTAAAGGGTGAGCGAAAACGTGAAGCAGGAGTTGGTAGGGAGGACTATCATCTCATCGAACGATCTTACGGACATTTTCGAAGATCCTTTATTTTGCCCGACAATGTGGACCCGGACAAGGTCCAGGCGAAGTTTAAAGATGGGGTATTATTCATCGCCATCCCCAAGTTCAAGAGGATAAGGCCCAAGAAGATCGCCATTGAGATAGAGTGATGAAAACCCCCCATGATGACCTTTTCCAATGGCATTCCCGCCCTGCCTAAGATGAAAGATGCGGGCATCCTCCATTCTTACACCAACAGAAACCATTAGGGGGCTCGATTTGGAGGGTCCCAAGGGGATGTGGATTGGCTGCAGGAAGAAGATAGGGGACCTTGCTGCTCTCGGTACGGGAGCTGCCTGAAAGGTGAACCCAAGGTAAAGAAGGCCATAGAACCGGTTGAGAAAATAGACGAGAGGGGAGATCTGGAAAACTGTTGATCCTATGTTGGGACGAAATGGGTGTAAGGAGATTCTACAGAAGGTCTTGGGGGGTTCCAGGGCCGACCAGACCGAGGCCTTAATCATCGCCCAGGACATTTCCCTCACCCGATTTTCCAACTCGGCAATTAATCAAAATGTATCGGAAAAGCGAGAGACCCTCTTTATCCGCGTAATTATCGGAAGATGCATTGGGTCGGCCTCGACCGATAGATTCGATGATCAAGCCATCCAAAGGGGGTTGGAAAGGGCAACGGAAAGGGCCCAATTGCAAACCCCGAGCGAATCCCCCCGGTTCCTACCTCGGCCGAAACCTTTCCAACCGATCACTTCCTTCTCTGATAAGACAGCCAGATACTCTCCTTCCCAAAGGGTAGAGGACATTCAGAGGCTTATCCAAATGGCCTCCGAGGAAGGCCTGTTGGCCCATGGAGCGCATTGTACTGGCACGGTGGAAATGGGAATAGCCAACTCCCTGGGGGTTGACGCCCACTGTATCCACTCGGGGGTTACCTTGAACACCACCATGACCGGCCAAGGTGGTTCCGGTTATTCCCGTTTCGCGTCTCGAAACATCGAGGGAATGGATATCCAATCCATTGGTCGAGAGGCCCTTGAAATGTGTTTGGCAAACCGTGGGGCAAGGCCTATTGAACCGGGAAATTATGAAGTCCTATTGAACTCGTATGCGGTAAGTGATCTCGTGATGTCCATGGCCTCCATCGGGCTGAATGCCTCAGCCTTCCAAGAGCAACGGAGCTTCATGTGCAACCAATTGGGGAAACAACTGCTCGGGGAAAACGTGACTATCTGGGATGACGGTCTGGATACGGGGGGGTTCAATACACCCTTCGATTTCGAGGGAGTGCCTAAACGGAAGGTGATCTTCTTTCACGATGGTGTAGCTACAGGGGTAACCCATGATTCCCTG
>Ga0209978_10000205_pt1 | contig 20036 bp, 22 predicted proteins | sample BentaG_FD_182805 | JGI IMG/M metagenome (GOLD analysis project Ga0209978, IMG submission 182805) | Deep subsurface microbial communities from South Atlantic Ocean to uncover new lineages of life (NeLLi) - Benguela_00093 metaG (SPAdes)... | ecosystem: Environmental > Aquatic > Marine > Oceanic >... | reverse complement strand
TTGTCCTAGATGTGAAAAAATGAAAGCAAGAAATAGGAAAAAGAGGGAGATTAGCTGAGTAATTTTAACCCAGCTTTATCGTATATTCTCTTCAGTCTTTCTGGACTATAATCGGTGTAATGTCTTCCAAGTATGGTTTTGGGTACTCTTCCACAGAAAGCGTCAATGTATCTATCTCGTACTCCTAGATCAGTCATTTCTACACAGAACCAGTCTCTAAGGTCTTTAGGAGTGATGTTTAATCCAGTTTTTTGTTTAGTTAGTTTCCACTCTTTCTGAAATGTTTTACATCTTGATATTGGGAATACCTTAGGATCATCATCTTTTCTAGAATCGAGGTAATCATGTAGCAAGTTTGCAAGTTCTTCATTGTAGAAAGTAATCCATCTATGCTTAGTTCTTGAATCATTGTTCTTTACAATCCTTCTCAAATCTCTGTTTAGTTCTGTCTTCATTAGACACAGTATGTCATTTCTTCTCAATCCAGTAACGCAGTATGCTAGAAACATCATTTTGACTATTGGATGTTCAATAGCATGATAGAATCTCTGTAGGTCTTCTTTGTCAAAATCCAATATCTTAGGAATGAAAGGCTTGCTTGGAAACTTGAATGTAGCTAATTCTGGTCTATTTAGATAGTCCCTAAAGAATACTCGAATTGCCTTTATGAACCCAGAATATGTCTCTAAAGCATACTTAGGTTTGATACTTCTAAGGAATTCTCTTAAGTCTTCTTTAGCTAGAACGGTTAATGGTTTTCTAACTTGTTTTGCTATAATTTTGAGTCTCCATAAGTGGCTGTAAACAGTCGCTTTGGCTAATTCTTCATCAATTTCTAAGAATCCTTTGAAATCTTTCAACATAGAAGACCAAACTGGACCACGACCCCAACAGGCATTAACAAACTTTGTATTCCAAGTTTTTAAATCTAAGCTTGAACCGAGTTGTCTTAGGTAGAAGAAGGAGACAAAGAGCCTCAAACTACGCAACCCTTCGAAAAAGAAAAGTGCTGGAACTGAAACATAATAAACTCTCATAACGCCAACGAAGTGTAGAAATCATGTCGCGCACACAACTCCTTAAACAAATCTTCAACGCCCATTCTGTAGCTATCATTGGGGCATCAAGACGTATGGGGCATCCCGGTCACCTAGCTCTAATGGGATTAATAGAATCTGGATTTGATGGCAAAATTTACCCCATAAACCCCTCAGCAAGAGAGATAGACGGCATAAAAGCGTATCCGAACATCAAAGCAGTCCATGAACCCGTTGACCTAGCCTTCATCGCCGTTCCAGCAGCAAAAGTCATACCAATACTCAGAGAATGTGCTGAAAAAGGCGTTAAAGGAGTCATCATCAATTCAGCGGGTTTTAAAGAGCTGGGAACCATGGAGGGAATAGAACGGGAAGAGGAAGTTAGGCGAATAGCCTCCTCCACGGGCATGGGAATCATAGGTCCCAACTGCGTAGGCTTCTATCGCTCTTCAATAAGTACAATGCCTGGACTACCCCAACCTGCAGAAATAAAGGCAATTTTAAAGGAAAAAGGAAACGTTGGAATGACTAGTCAGAGCGGTTGGTTCTGTGGATTTTACATTCATAAATGCGCATTGCGAGGGGTGCGATTCAGCACGGTTATTAGTAGCGGCAACGAGGCGGATTTCACAACCATAGATTTTCTGGAATATTTAGGCGAAGATGAGGATACAAAAGTTATCACCATGTATCTAGAGGGCGTGAAAGATGGGAGAAGGTTTCTAAAAGTTAGCAAAGCAATAACGCCTGAAAAGCCCATAATAATTTGGAAAGTTGGCTTGACAAAAGCAGGTTCCAGAGCAGCTTTTTCTCATACAGGGAGTTTAGCTGGTCATGAGGGTATTTATGGTGCTGTTTTCCGTCAGGCACATATTGTTCAAGCATTTTCAAGCAAGGAACTCATCGACTTCACGGTAGGCTTTTCTTTATGCAGGCAACCTAAAGGAAATAATGTTGGAATAATCTCCAGCCCAGGAGGCTTCGCTGTAGCCACTGCAGATGCCTGTGAAAGGTTTGGTTTAAATGTGCCGAGGCTGTCTGAAAAGACCTCTAAGGCGCTCAAAAAAGTTTTACCTCCATACTCTCCTACTTTGAATCCCATCGACTTAACGATGACTGCGATTGAGAATCCTCAGTTCTATCCGAAATGTATGGAAATCCTCAACTCAGACGACAATATAGATTCCATAATTGTTGTCACAGGCGCCACCGGCATTTACGATGAGTTTATAATAAAGTCTGTTAGAGAGATCGAGAAGCCCGTTATGGTTGTGTTGACTCCTTACTGGACCGTAGAAACCGAGCCAAGCGCTTTGGCTAAAGCAGGAATACCTACATACGCCTATCCAGAGGAGGCGGCTAAATCGTTGGCAGCCCTTACGCAATATGCAATGGTCCATTCCATAGAACGGTCATTAACTTGATGAAGTGAAAATGCAACTTGAGAGTTAGGGATTCTCAGTTTTCTGTGTAAACAAACTAATACAATTGGCTAGATGGGAGAAACGTATTCCCTGACTGTTCCCGCCGTCAAAAGCACGATTCCTGTTCCTAAGAGGAAAAGCAACGGATAAATAAAGACTGAAATCATTTGTTCATAGCTTACCCATGGACTGAGTTGAGAACTAAAGAATATGGATATCCACAAAATAGTGAAGGTTGCCAGAAAACCCGCTCCAAATCCTATTGCAAGACCGTTTACAAAAGAGCTTCTACTTCTAGCCGTTACTATCTCGGTTTCCACGGTAGGCCCTCTCAAAATGCCTCTCTCTGTTGCACATTTATGTGTTCAGAATTGGCAATCTTTATTTTAGATTCAGAGTTAGATTCAAGACTTAAGTCTTCACTGGACATCTCTCAAATTATGAAGCCCGCATATGTCTAGAATTTTCTTGAAGTTTTCTTGAGTCCGCTCTTGTTTATAGTTTCTCAAGACGTTTATGAGTTCTTTTTCGTCAACTTTGCCTAGTTTCCTTTTTATTGTCTTTGCAGTTTGGCTTCCTATGAAAAGATATTGGCAGATGGAAGTTACGTTTGAGACTCTTCTGTTGATGCTGGCGGTTTCAAAATCCACTAGGTGGGGGCGGCCGTCCGCATCTACGATTATGTGTTTCGGCGCTCTGCTCAGCTCTCCATGATCCAAGCCAGCTTCATCCAGCCTATAACATTGCTTTAAAATAGCTTGCAAGACCCGACGAATTCTAGACCTTGTTCCTCTCCCCTTCAGCGCTTCAACCCATTGGGGGAGAAGCGTTCCTTCGATAAACTCCATGAGGAGAAAGTTTTCGGTGACCTTGAACGGTCTCGGTCCAACGTTGATGGCGTTTGCCCTTCTCAGCATCTCTGCTTCGTGTTGCATCCCAGCCCGGTCAGCGTCTACTCTACGAATTTTCAACGCGCCTTTTCCCAAATTCGTGTGGACTGCAACAACGATGCCCACGCAACCCTTCCCCAAAACTGGCACGTTAAAGGCCATTTTTTCTCCGGTGAACTCCACGGCTTTAACTCCGAGTTTTTTTAATTCTTTGAGGCGTTTTCTCATTTCCTTTAAATCATATTTTGGATAGCATAAGACCTGGCAGTATCTCTCTTCATGAAGCCTTTTCAAGGGGATCAGTTCGTTTGGCCGCAAGGAAGCGCCTCGCTTTAGATATAGATTTCCGGAAAATAGTTATTAAGTATAGGTAACTCTATCATTGACTTTAGGGAGAGCCAAAATTGGTGTATGATGAAGAGAACGTTCTGCTCATGACGCCTGGGCCAGTTCTGTTCCATCCCCGAGTCTATCAAGCCATGTCTAGGATTATATTTCACCATCGAACACCAGAGTATAGAAAAACTTTCGGAGAATGCGTTTCTATGATGAAGGAAGTGATGCAGACAGAGAACGATGTCTTCATCCTTACGGGCTCTGGAACATCCGCTATGGAAGCTGCCATCGCCAACTGCGTCTCTCTAGGAGATAAAGTGCTAACCTTGATGAATGGAAAGTTCAGTGAGCGGTGGGCAGAACTGACAGAAACCTTTGGAGGCAAGTCTATTCCTTTAGAAGTTGAATGGGGAAAGGCGATCAGACCTGAAGTGGTTTCCGAAGCCTTAGACAAGGAACCAGACATAAAATTCGTAACAATATGCCACAACGAGACATCCACAGCAGTTCTTAACCCACTTCAGGGAATCGCCAAGATAACAAAGGAACATGGCACGGTACTTATAGTTGACGGCATCACGTCTGTTGGAGGCGACTACGTCTATCCGGACAAGTGGGGCGTGGACATTTTGATTACAGGTTCTCAGAAATGTTTAGGGTGCCCACCCGGCCTAGGAATGATCATGGTGGGACCCAGAGCATGGGAAGTGATCAACAAAAGAGAAAAAATACCCTCGTACTATCTTAACCTCCCCGCCTACAAGAAGTTTTTCGAAAAAAGTTCAGAACCTCCATACACCTCAGCCATATCGTTGATCTACGGGCTCCACGAGGCCCTCAAAATGATCCTTGAAGAAGGTTATGAAAACAGGGTGAAAAGGCACAGGCTTATGGCTAAGGCCCTAAGAAACGGAATGGAAGCCCTTGGTCTGCAAATCCTAGCCGAAAAAGGATACGAATCCAACACCATAACCGCCGCGAGATACCCAGATGGAGTTGACGACGCTGCGTTTCGCAAGGCCATGCAGAAACACGGGATTCTAGTTGCCGGAGGACAGTCTCATCTTAAAGGAAAAATCTTTCGAGTGGCGCACATGAACATCATAGCCGAGAGAGAAATCTTGCTTGTACTAGCTATGACCGGCCTTGTTTTGAGAGAACTTGGATTCCAGTGTGAAAGCGGAGCTGGGGTTTCTGCGGCACAAGATATATTTTTGAAAAATCTGAAATGATCCTCTAGCTTTATGATCGAAAATAGTAGATGAAGCAACCGTGTCCATCATAACTCTGCTTTCTGATTTTGGTTTAAAAGATCCTTACGTGGCGGAAATGAAAGCCGTAATCCTCTCCACTCATCCACAAGCACGCATCGTAGACATAACTCACGAAATTGAAAAGTTTAACATACGCATGGGCGCCTTCGTCCTCGCCTCAGCTACCCCATACTTTCCTGCGGGCACCATTCATGTGGCGGTCGTAGATCCCGGTGTCGGAACCAAAAGACGCCCCATAACCGTTGAAACTAAGCGCGGCTACTATGTGGGACCCGATAACGGTCTCCTCATGTTGGCTGCTCAGAAGGAAGGCGTAGGTCATGTTTACCATGTTAACAACCCGCAATACATGCTTCCTCGAGTCTCAAGAACCTTCCATGGAAGAGACGTTTTCGCTCCAGTAGCTGCGCATCTCGCAAGAGGAACTCCCCCATCCGAGTTTGGACCAGAAATCCATGACTGTGTGCTTCCTGAATTCGCGAAACCACATGTGAGAAAGGGTGAGCTGTTGGGAGAGGTTCTGCATATAGACAATTTTGGCAACGTTGTCAGCAATATCTCAGCGGAGGACCTCGAAAAAATGGGCATGCGTGAGGGATGTTCTCTTCGTGTCAAGCTTGATGGCAAGACGTTGACGTTAAAACTCTGTTCAGCTTATGGCGAGGTTCCAGCTGAAACTCCGTTGGCTATAATTGGCAGCGGCGATTTTCTTGAGGTATCCGTAAATCAAGGGAGTGCTTCCAGAACGTTAAAGGTGAAACCTGGAGACTCTATTCGGATTTCGTCAAATCATTGAGAACCCTGATATCGGACCTACATTTGACTCAAACTATGAAATATTTAGGACAAAGTTCTGTTCTTTCGACCCAGAAGGATACTTCCAGGTCCTTAACACCGGGTATTTTTGCGATATCGTTACCTAATTTAATCAAATGCTCAAAATCTATGGCTACACCGATAGCCAATAAGTCGTGGTCTCCCACAGTCTTTGTAGCCACGATTATGTTTCGCATCTGGATTAGCTTATCCAGGATCAGTGACGAATCAATACTCGCCTCGGTTGCTACGATATGCAAAGGTGAGGCGTCTATCAGAAATACAGCCATGCCGTGATATCCAATTTTCTTCGGGTTGATTACGACTGTGGACCCTCGGATTACGCCTTTTCTTTGCAATTTTTTATATCTGTTTATCACCGTGTCCGGTGAGATTCCAAGTTCCTTCGCGATTTTTCTGAAAGACATACGAGCATCTTCCGTTAATTTCTTGATTATAGACAAGTCTATTTCATCCATCTCTATCACTACTTTTTAAGATGCTCGAATTCGAAATTTTCTGGGCATAACAATATTTCATCAACCCAGATGCTTGCGGTTACTTCTCTAACCAAGGGGTGCCCTTTTATGTACTCTTTCACTTGGCTTAGTCTACCAACATTTTTTAGAACTGCTATGGCGAATATGTCGTGTCTGCCCATTGATGATGTGCAGAAAACCACATCTGGTATCTTTCCAACTAACTCAACGATTTCCCTCACGTGAGGATAATCAACGTCGATTCCCAAGCTTGCAACACAATTATAGCCAAAGCTTTTCGGGTTTAACAGTAATGTTGTTCCTCTTACAATGCCAGTTCTCTTCATTTTCTTGAACCGTTTGCTTACTGTATCTGTTGACACGCCGCAATCCTTTGCAATATCTGCAAAATTGGTTCGGGCATCTTTTTGTAGAGCCCTAATAATGTTTACGTTGATCTCATCGATTTTTGTTTGGGAGGGCATATTTGCATCCTCTTGTTCGAAAAATATGCGCTCAAAGCTTTTAAATTATATTATTTCTTCCTCGAAATCTTATAATGTCGAATTAAGGTGAGCCGAGCTTGCAGTTTTCGACATCATATGTAGAAAACGGTGAATTTCTCTTAAATTGTCCGATTTATCATGAGAAATTCGAACAAAATCTATAAATAATTGCGAGATATACTTAAATTGTGGAGTCCTAAATGAAAATTAAAGAGGTACTCCGAGAAATTGAAAAAAGAAAGAAACCGATAGAGTTGACAAAAAAGAGATTTGTTTGCGCTCATTGTGGAAACACTTGGATTGAACTAGTTGGGCTGGTTGTCTGGCATAAGAATGGAAATGAAGATCTTTGTCTTCGAATTGGTATGGAATCAGAAAATTGTCAAACGTGTAGGTTCCGATCAAGAGAATGTCGAGAATGCGGTTCAAAGGATGTATATGAAATAATGTTTTCGGAGGAGGTTCCTGAAGAGGCTCCGCTGAGCTTCAAGGGTATAAAGAAAGTTATGCGCGCGCATCAGAAAATTTTATCAATGTAATTGTGCTATGATCTCTAAAACCTGAGGCTGATTGGATGTCTAAATTAAAATTTACAAAGTTTGAGCGTACAAGATTTATAATTCCTTACGACTCGCTTGGACCTGAAAAAGTCATAATTGTTAAGGAACCAAGTTTAGATCTCCTTGGATTTCTGGTGATAGATAACACGGCACCAGGTCCGGGAAAAGGAGGAATGAGGATAGCTCCGGACGTGACAGTGGATGAGGTCTTCAGGTTGGCGAGGATAATGACTTGGAAGTGTGCCACTGCCGGGGTTCGGGAGGGATTACCTTTTGGTGGGGCCAAGGCTGGAATTAAGGCGAACCCAAAGATCATCTCGCAAGACCGCAAGAGGCTTTTAATTAGAGGCTTTGCCGAGGCGATAAGGCCTTTCTGTCCTCAACATTACATAAGTGCCCCCGACATGGGAACGGACTCATCCGATATGGATACATTTGTGAAGGCCATAGGCGATAGAAACGCTGCTACAGGAAAGACGAGGGCCTTGGGCGGAATAGAGGAAAGAAAGGGAGCAACTGCACGCGGCTTATGGTATACGATGCGGTATACGCTTAATTATTACAATGTTGATCCCATCCAATGCACAGCGGTTTTAATGGGTTTTGGAAAAGTAGGGAAGCCAACAGCCAGATTCCTATTCGAGAGGGGATTTAAGGTTATCGCTGTCACTGATAGTCAAGGAGGAGTCTACGATAAGGACGGACTCGACGTTTATGACTTAATAAAGGTGAAGGAAAGTAGTGGCTCTGTAGCGAATTATGCAGAAAAATTAAAAGATGCCCATCCAAACGCGAAACCTATCACAAACGATGCTATGCTCAGGCTTAAGAAGGAATCTAAGGACGAAAAAAGAATCCTTATCCCAGCCGCTACCGGAGGAATTTACGATGAAACTATAGCAAAGGAGATCGTGGCGGATTTCATATTTGAGGCTGCGAACGATCCAGCTGTAAACCCAGAAGTCTACTCTGTATTTCACAAACGAGGAATCGTTGACGTAAACGACTTCATCGCAAATAAGGGAGGCGTAGTGGTTAGCTACGCTGAATTGAATAGGTTGCTTCAACCAGAAACACTACTCATCGATTCGGTTGAACGGGTTCTAGAAAGGATTCTTCCCGTGGCTGAAGACAGAAATATTCCACCTAGAACAGTGGCGCTTGAAGTAGCTAACGATCACATCTCGGAGAAAATGAAAGAGAGGGAGAGACTTCGCGGTTACTAAACTATCTGAAAATCTATTCTTAAGCGGATGCTATTTTGTACGCTTCAATGTAATCTTTCGCAAACCTTTCGGCATGCTTCTCTGTTCCTTTATGTTTCATGTCGTATGTTCTTAGATGGTGATAGAACTCGTGGAGGATCACATAGGGATTATGTAGTTCATTCAGGTTTGATACATAAATAGTCCTTTTTTTGGCGATGTAGCATCCAACGTTTTTTCTGTGCCCCTTCGGCATGCCCACTTTTAATTCAGGTGTTATAACATTGTAGTGCTGGCTGAGGGCCTTGAGGGCGTCTTCCGGGTTTTTTGAAAGAATCAAATTCACTATTTTGGTCTTAAACAACTGTTCAGAATTCAAAATTTTGACCCCTCTCATCTTTGTCTAAAATAGGATTTTACGGCTTTTCGCCGCGGCGTATCCGATGATTAATCCAGCTGCAAGTCCGCCGAAATGCGCGTAAATGTTAACTCCCCTGCCAGCGGTCATTATCAAAAGTAAGAATGAATACAATAATGCGCCCACGATAGATTGACCAAATGTTTTTCTCAGGTATATAACGCATGCGCCGAAGATTCCAAATATTGCTCCGGAAGCTCCAGCGGAAAGCGTTAACGGATGCATTAGTAACAGAGTTAGCAGGTTGCCGGAGAGCCCGGAAAGAAAGTAGACGAAGAAATACTCTTCTGGACTGAAGAGGTCCTCGGCTCTAAAACCGAATATGAGAAGGAAAAACATGTTGAGCGAAAGGTGAATTATGTCCACATGGACGAAGATGGATGTTAAAAGTTGCCAGTACCCGCCGTTCATAACGTAAAGGTTGAATTGTCCCCACTGGTAAAGAGCACTCTCGCTTGTTTCGATGAAGTTGCCGCCGACAACCGAAGTGTAGACGTAAACCAGTAGATTTGCCATGACCAAGAAGGTGGTTGGTGTTAGTTTGGGCAGGGTTCTCATTTCTAAACCATCTTACTTCATACGAGTAAACCCAACTGTATATATACATAGTGTGCTGGATTTTATCGAACTTCCAATCTACCGAAAAACAAATTTTCAAGGGTCATCATATGTGAAGGCATGATACTGGATGTTTTGCTTCCATCAGTTCTCTTTCTAATCGCTGTAGCCGTAGTCTTTCTTTACGCCAGATTCGAAAAGAAAGTTGATTCCCTTTTTGGAGGAAAGGAACTCCGCATCGGACACGTTGTTTTACTGGTAGCTGCAATGGGCATAATGGTAACTGTTCTGGTGTTTGTTTCCGAAAGCGCTATGATGGTTCTCTTCCTCTTCGCTTACTCTACAATTCTGTTCTTGTTCGCATACCTGGTTACGCCAAAATTGTATCTAGCGGTTTTGACTCCTGCTTTATTTATTGCCTTGTATTTCATGTATAAAGATACATACTTGTGGAATGTATACATACCGCCTCATATACCGTATCTGCTAAATCTCTTTGCTATAATATTCGCTGTCTGCATCTCAGTTTACATGGGAACTCTATTTACGTGGAAAACCACCGCTGGCTTCATTGCTTTGCTGACTGTTATGGATGTCATCCAAGTTTTAATTACAGGACATATGGTAACTTCAGGTGAAAAGGCAATCGCGCTAGGACTACCTGTAGCTATTATTCTACCGACATTCCCATCCAAGGGTCTGACATTCCTCGGACTAGGTGACATCTTCCTTTTTGGGCTTCTCAGCATTCAAACCACACGAAAATATGGAAGAAATTTCGGGCTAGCATCCATTGTATCGATAACCGTCGTATTCTTGTTACTTCAGACGATTCTGCTAAACACGGACGTCGAAAGTTTTCCAGCCACGGTTTTGGTTATTAGTGGCTGGTTAACCGCACTGGCAGCAAGACATCTATACAAATCGCAAATGTTTAGGTAACTTTGTCAGTTTTAGTTAAGTCTCGAAGCCTTGCTACGCCGTCGATTTCTTTAATGAAGTGTGCAACGCTCTTTGGGACAAGTTCCTCCCAATTTTCTTCATTTAACATGCGTTTCCGTATTTCCGTGGCTGAGTAGACTTTCCGCTTGATAAAAGGCACGGGTTCAACTTTGAAGCCAGCCTCCATGAAAAGTCGGCGGGTTAGAGGCTCATTGGTGTAAACCACCTCAAACTTTGGAGAGTAGGCTACAACTTGGGAGACCCAGAGCATGTGTAGATGAACGTCTGGCACAGGAATGATCCAGCATCGTGACGATTGAATGCCCTCTTCTTCCAGGGCTCTTCTGATCATAACGATGCGCTCACCGGTGGTAAAGGGGTTGTCCAGTCTGTGGCTGTATTGGGAACTGCCCACTACTATAGCAAGCTCGTCAACCTTTTCCAACATGTTTTTGATAGCTCCTAGGTGTCCTTTATGAGGGGGCTGAAACCTTCCTACAAATATTCCGCGCTTCACCGTGATTTCTTCCTTGTCGAAACTTTATGCATAGTGGGTGTATATGAACTTAATTTTTGCCTAGTTTTTCCGGAGGTATTTGATGGGAAACAAGGATAATTCTTTGCCCTCTACCTTCAGTCTTCTAGCCTCTTCGTAGCCTCTGTCCTCCCTCTGGAGAAGCTCCAGCTTAACTTTCTCTCCGAGTCCGTAGCCTCCAATGCTGAAGTCTGCGCGTACAACTCGGTGGCATGGAATCAACAATGGAAATGGATTTGAGGCTTCGGCGCGTCCCACAGATCGGGGGCTTCCTCCCGCAACTTTGGCTATGGCACCGTAGGTTGTTAGGTATCCAACTGGAATCAGAGACGTGTAGTTGAGCACTCTTCTTGTGTAGCTGGGCAAATGATCCATGGCTATCTTGAAACCGTAAGATTCGCTGTCTTTCCCGTCGAAGATCCCTTTCAAAGCTTTCAGAAGCTCGGTTAAGAGTTGGTTTGGTTTTTCTGTAACTTGAAATTGAACGTTGTATGGCAAGCTTTTCAGCAAGTGGCGTAAGGCTTCTTGTTCCTTTGGCGAGAAGGCTGTTGCAAAGACCTTGTTGTTCTGTATGGCAGCAGCATACCACATGTTGTTTATTTTTTGATGGTAAATGTATATCACATGAACCCTCTCAAGTTTTCTTCTCTAGGGCTTTGCTGATTTTCTTTAACTCAGCTAAGATTTGGCGGTTAATGTCTTGAGGCGCTAATGCCTCAGCTCTAGCCTCAACCGCCACAGGTCTAATTCTTCTCACAAAATTCATGACTTTGTCTTTTATTTCCTCGAAGTTTTTGACACCGAAGATGACGGCTTCTGCTGGTCTAAAACCTCCGGCACTTCCTGCGGCGCCTGAGAAGCCTGCTGTTTGAATCAGTACTATGCCTAGTTGGAAACGTCTGGAGATGGGTCCTTGTACAATGTTGACGTTTGTGATGCGGTTGTAGGGAACATATCCCTTCTTTTTCCACCAGACTCCTTTGTGAACCACAATTTCGTTGTCTGTTAGGGTGTAGGATATGGAAGCATGGTATCGGTCAATCCAGTACCATACGAAAACTATTGAGAGGAATAAGGGGACTAAAAAGAAGGCTGCGACTATCAATGCGGTGTTGAAGGGTAGGAAGATGAAGGCAGCAGCGGTTACGGGTAGCATCCAAGCGAGAAAAATAACGGTTGCTATTGCTAGGTACGTGTAGTACAACTTTTTCAAATTCGAATGGGGTCTAAATTGCTCGTTGACATTTGTCATCGTAGATCACATCTAATACGATAACTCTCGAACCAAAGATTTATAATTTTACAATAAAATTTAAACGGTTCATTATAATTTTCTCTCTGTTTTTCACTTGCGTTTCGGAAGATTTTGCGCCGCTTTTGAGGTAAAATTTTATGTCGCTAGTACCTTTGCTAGTCGTAGTAAGCTTAAGTCCAGAGGTTTTTCTGTTTTGCATGATTTCTCAAGTTCGATGCTGGTTACTCTGCCTTTTTGTAATCCAACTATTCCGTTTCCCTGTTCCTTCAATAACAGTTCAACCGCCTTGTTTGCGAATAAGTTGGCTAAAAGTCGGCTCCTCGCCGTGGGATTACCGCCTCTCTGGGCGTAGCCCAAAACGCTAAGTCTAACCTCAGCTCCTCTGTTTTCTTCGATTTCCCTTGCAAGTTTACGGGTGTCTCCGATTCCTTCCGCCGCCACAATTATGCCCGACTTCTTCCCTTTAGCACTGCTTTCCTTCAGCGTTTTGAAGATGTTCTCCTTTTCATATTTGACTTCTGGAACCAGAATTATCTCGGCTCCAACCGTCAGCCCCACTGTTAATGCGAGAAAACCTCTTTCCCGTCCCATAACCTCAACTATAAAGACTCTTTCGTGGGAGATGGCTGTGTCCCGAATTTTATCAATTTCGGTGACTGCTGTGTTTACGGCAGTATCAAAACCTATCGTTTCATCCGTACCAAAAACATCATTATCAATTGTTGCAGGAATTCCCACTATTAGCGCGTCAGTTTTTTTGCTTAATTCTAAAGCTCCTTTGAAAGAGCCATTACCGCCGATAACTATGAGTTCAGCAACATTGTTCAAAGCAAGAGTTTCAGCAGCTTTCTCGATCCCTTCTCTCTTTCTAAACTGTGGGCATCTTGATGTATGAAGAATAGTGCCGCCTAACTGTATTATTCCACCAACAGAGCGGGGGGTTAACGGCCTAAACGTATTTTTTAGTAAACCTTCCCATCCTCTCTCAAAACCTAAAACCTGAAAATTCTTAGAACAAGCGATGCGGACAACTGCTCGAATGGCAGCGTTCATGCCAGGCGCATCTCCACCACTTGTAACAACACCTATATTCCTCAACTATCATTCCCCCAATCGCTAAACTTCTCAGAACAAAATGGTACGCTAATCAAAAATAAATCTGACCTTATTCTCTGATTGTATGACGGTATCGCTGTTGACGCTTTTAGAATTTTGCGTATGCGCGAAATCAGAGTCACAACCGAATGCATGCAAAAAGTGGGTGACGGAGATATGCACTTAAGTATAGGTTTTACAATTAAGTTTAAAAGTCTCTCAACACATTACTGCATTAAAACTGGAGGAACAAGATTTGAATGAACAAGCCCAACCTCAACGTTTCTGGATTCCAGGCGCCACCACACTAGGCGTGGTCTGCTCTGACGGCGTAATCCTAGCCTCAGAGAAAAGAGTTTCTTATGGCTACATGGTGATGAGCAGAGTTGGAAAAAAGGTTTTCAAGATAGCCGACAGAATCGGCGCAGCGTGTGCAGGACTGGTTTCCGACATGCAAATCTTGGTGCGAGAGGTGGAAGCCTACGCGAAACTCTTTGAACTAGACGCTAAAAGACCAATGCCCGTGAAATCAGCCGCCAAAGTTATGTCCAACCTCCTCTTCGGCAGACGGCTGGTTCCCCTAATCACCCAAACCATTATAGGCGGAATGGACGACGAAGGATCATCAATATACGTGTTAGACATCCTCGGATCGGTTATACCCGACAAATTCGCTGCAGTGGGCTCCGGCGCCGAGATCGCCATCGGGGTCCTAGAAGAAGGATACAAAGAGAACATGCCCGTGGAAGAAGCAAAGGAACTCGTGTTCAGAGCCGTGAAATCGGCTGTGAGTCGAGACATCATGAGCGGCGACGGCGTTGATTTCCTCACAATCACGAAGGAAGGAATTCAAGAAGAGTCCAGAAAATTCTAGCACGCAGAAAACACGTAAGCTTAAGCCTTTTTTAGACAGAAATAATAAGTATGCTCAGAAACTTTAATACCGTCAGGCTTGCATCGTTTCACAGTCAGAGGCAAAACAATGTGCCGTTCCAGCTAAATCCCGAAGAAGGCAGATTTCTTGTTAGGCTTGCTCGGAAGGCTGTAGGGCAGTATCTTGAAAACGGAGAAATCATAGCTGTCCCTAAAGATGTTTCGCCAAAGCTTATGGAACGGTGCGGAGTTTTTGTTACGTTAAACAGCTTCTATCAAGGAAAAAAGGGGTTAAGGGGCTGTATCGGTTTCCCGTATCCAACCACACCTCTAACGCGGGCTGTAATCGAGTCCGCCATCAACTCTGCAACGCAGGACCCTCGGTTCCCCCCAGTCTCCCTCGACGAACTTGACCACATAGTTTTCGAAGTAAGCGTCCTCACCCCTCCCCAACTTGTTAAAGTTGAGAAACCTACGGAATACCCCTCGAAAATCAAGGTGGGACAAGATGGACTTATTGTTGAAAGGAGCTACTGCAAGGGTCTGCTTCTGCCTCAAGTACCTATCGAATGGAACTGGGAAGAAGAGGAGTTCCTCTGCCAATGCTGCATGAAAGCCGGCTTGTCACCAGATTCCTGGCTGCTAAAAGACACGAAAATCTACAAGTTCCGAGCAATAATTTTTGAGGAGGTGTCTCCCAAAGGCGAAATAGAACTGAAAAAACTCTAAGGAAACAGAGTTCATGCGAATTCAATTCTCTCCTTCCGGTATCGGCTTAGGCCATGTTGGTCGTTGCATTCCCATAGCCCGCAGACTGGAAGAGGAAGAAGGAGCCCAAGTTCTGTTCACCACCTACAAGGAGGGTCTACGATATGTTCAACAGGAAGGATTTCCGGTTGTGGAGGCTCCACCCATCGGATTTGTGGTCAAACCTGACGGAACCGTTGATTTCAGGCAAACAACAGTCAACCCTGGCCCCTTTTTCGCTTCCTTCACTTTCTTGAAGCAAGTTGACGCTGAAATCAAATTCATGAAGGCATTTAAGCCCGACGTGGTTGTATCTGATTCGCGTGTTTCGCCTCTGGTAGCCGCAAAACTGTTAGGGATACCCGAACTTTGCATTCTTAACCAATTTCAAGTAATCATTCCCAGACGAAAACGATTTCTGAGACTCGCCAGACTGGCAGACGCCTTCACCCTCACAGTTATTGGAAAAATATGGACCACCGGAACACAAACCCTAATTCCAGATTTTCCCCCACCCTACACCATTTCAACCGGAAATCTGCGAATTCCAAAAGCTTATCGAAAGCGTGTAAAGCTCATAGGGCCCGTGTTGCTTGTTCGCCCCAACGACTTGCCGAGCCGAAAAGAAATTCGGAAAAAACTTGGTTTAGCAGGAGACAAACCCTTGATCTTTGCGCCCATCAGCGGACCCGTGAAGGAGCGAGCCTATTTCATGGGTATTCTTCGGCAAATCTTTAAGGAATTCCCAGACGATTACCAGGTAGTTATGTCTCTTGGCTATCCAAACGCGTCGGCTGAACCTGTTAAGGATGGAAACTTGACTGTCTATGGATGGGTCCCTAACCGCTTTGAATACTTAAAAGCCTGTGATCTCGTAATTGCTAGGGCGGGTCATGGAACAGTGGCTCAGTCCATCTGTTACGGCAAGCCTCTGATTCTCGTGCCTACACCAAGCCACACCGAACAACTCAACAACGCCAAAAACGCTGTTGAATTAGGTGTCGCCGAAATGATTGAGCAAGATGATCTTAACAAACATGTGCTTCTTGCAACCGTTGGAAAAATTTTGGAGAACAGACGATTTCAAGAAAGAGCAGAACAGATTCAGGAAGACGTTATGAAGTTGAATGGCTTAGAGACTGCCGTTAAAATGATAATTGATGCCGCTGAAGGAGAAATTGCTGACGTTTCTTCCTAGAACGATTTTGGAGAAAAAATCCGCAAGTTTTTAGAGATCGGTGTCAAATTTTAGGGGTTATTTCTAACAATCTGAAGCCTCGTACGCAAGGGTTAAGTATCTCTGACGTTTGAACTTTTCCTAAAATTCCCTTATCGTCTTTAGCGTAGCCTACAACTTCCTGTTCCGCTGGCACCAAAGACTGCAACGTTACAGCGTCGTCGAGGAATTTTGGTTGGCATTTCACTGGGAGTCCAAGCTTCAGCTTGGTGTTTTCTTTAATTGCCTTTTCCATGGAGTATAGGATTGCGTGGGCGCCTGAGGTTAGTTCAGCAATTCTTACTGGGATGCTTTCTTTTCCGAGGGCTAAAACTTCGATGCCGTAAACGCGTTTGATGTCTGCGGCGATTTTTCTTATTTTTGGCAGAATCTTTAAAACCTGTCCCCTCGCCTTGCTGGAAACTCTCAGCTTGGATATTCCAACTACGGAAAGTTCTTCTAGGCTTATGCCGCCTAATGTCACATCCAGATGGACCACATCTGCCTTCGCTTCTTTCAAAAGTTTCTGACAAAGCTCGAGTTCGTGAACTACCAAAAGGTATCCTTTTTCCACGTTGGCGAAGATGGGTTCGGCTAGGCAGAGGCTGGCTTCTTTATAAGGAGGCTCTACTAAAATAGCGACCGCAGCCACGACCCTTAAGGGTTCGAAGCGGTCGTTCAAAATGGCGGCGCCTGAATCCGCTGCAACTACTCTCAAGACATCTTCCCCATGTATAACATAGTTTTGAAAGGTTCATCTCTACACTATTAAAGGTTATCAAATTTACTAGGTGCAAAATAGATAGATTTATCTTTGACTGTTTGAAAATTCATTTGACGGCCGAATGACGACGAAAAATTGAATGAGATGTGATTGTACAGAGTTACGCGGACGGCCACTAACCATGTTATTACGTTCTAGGTTGTCTGAGATACATTCCAAGGACGTATAATTCTGAGCTTTTTGCTCTGCTGGCTTTTGGTTTAATTAGTTTTACAAAACTGAAATGTTGTTTAACCTCCTTAACAAAGTCGTTGAGCATGTCTCCTTGAAAGACTTTAACGAAAAAGTTTCCCCTTTGCCTAAGAACAGAAGTGGCGATCCGTAAGGACTGTCTTGCAAGGTCTATTTGGCGGGCATGGTCAAGCTCCCAGATTCCGGAGATGTTCGGTGAGACATCTGAAATAACAACGTCAGCTGACCGTGGCAAAAACTCCCTGATATTTTGGGTTACCTGAGAATCTGTTACGTCGCCGATGACTGTGCGAACGTTGGGTAAGTCAATGGGCTCCATGCGTTTAAGGTCAATTCCAAGCACGAAACCTGAACTGTCCACAATCCTTCTAGAAGCCTGCGTCCACCCGCCTGGAGCAGCCCCTAAATCCACCACCCGAAACCTGAACTGTCCACAATCCTTCTAGAAGCCTGTGTCCACCCGCCTGGAGCAGCCCCTAAATCCACCACCACGTAACCAGACTTGATGAACCGATGTTTCTTTACCGCCTGAAGAAGTTTGTAAGCCGCCCGCGACCGAAACTTTTCCTCTTTTGCTTTCCGATAATAATATTCTCTCTTACGTTCTTTAACCCATGCTTTAGGCAAAATTAGCTTTCACCCGAAGGGTTCATTTCCCTTTGCACGAGACCTAGAATCCATTCGGTCAATTTTTCGCATCCGTTGGGTGAAATGGTGCTCCAACCCCCGCATCTTGGATCATCTGGACACATTAGGCAGGGGCAATCGATGATGGAGTTGATGGAGGCTGGTTTTCTTTTGGGATATAGCCTATACGTCCATCTTCCGCCGAAGAGCTCACGCTCGCGACGAATTAAACCCTTGTTCTCCAGTTTTATGGCTATTCGAGAACCTTCCCTGCTGGTTGCATCCAACTTCCGCCACATTTCAGACTGGAGCACGCCTTGGTTCCCGGTATTAGCGATCAGGTGTAGCGCTTTACGTTCTAGATCGTTGCGTCTCGGCATATTCATCGGTTCCTTGACATCTTCGTAATAAATAGATACTTTAAAACATAAAAAGATGTATGCTGTTTTCCGAATCACTGAACCGAAAAAGGTGAAACACAACAGTATAAGCAAAAACTACAAAATGTTTTAACACCGGAGATTACATAGGCATTGCATGAAATTGGGCAAAAAATGCGCCCATATCTAGTTTCCAATCGTAACACTCATTGTAAGGGAGTTAAAAACGTTGCCGATGCCTAATTCAGTTGCGTCCTATTGCCTAGGTATAGAATCCACAGCAGACGATTTCGGCGTCGCAATCCTTTCTTTCGACGGCAAGGTTCTCTCTAACGCAAACAGCACCTACGTGCCTGAGAAGGGAGGAATCCATCCAAGAGAGGCAGCTAGACACCACGCTGAAGTTGCTGAAAAGGTTTTGACAGAAGCCTTTGAAAAAGCGGGAATAAAGCCTCAAGACGTTAGTCTCGTCGCCTTTTCTCAAGGACCCGGACTAGGACCCTGCCTCCGCACAGGCGCAACTGCAGCACGCGCCTTAGCCTCCTACCTTGGAGTTCCCTTGGTGGGAGTCAACCATTGTGTGGCCCACATTGAAATAGGCAAGCTCGTAATCGAGGCAACTGATCCAGTTACTCTCTATGTTTCGGGGGGAAACACCATAGTTTCTGCCTTCGAAGCTGGAAGATATCGCATTTTCGGAGAGACTTTGGATATTGCTGTGGGGAACTGCCTCGACGTTTTTGCTAGGGAAGCTGGTTTAAGCCAAAGACGGGGAGCACCTTTCGGCGCTCTAGTTGAAGAATTGGCGAGGAAAGGCAAAACCTTCGTTTCTCTTCCCTACACGGTGAAGGGTATGGACTTGTCCTTCAGCGGACTTCTTACAGCGACTGTGCAATTGCTTCATGAAAAAAACCATCGCCTGGAAGACCTTTGCTTCAGTCTTCAGGAGGTTGCTTTCTCCATGCTAACCGAGGTAACCGAGAGGGCTCTGGCTCACACGGAGAAGCCAGAAGTTCTTTTAACAGGCGGAGTGGCAGCCAACAGAAGACTACAATCAATGCTTAACGTAATCGCGGAGGAGCATAACGCTCGATTCTGCGTGGTTCCAAAGGAGTATGCCCTAGACAACGGAGCTATGATCGCTTGGACCGGGATTCTTGCCTACAAAAGCAACATAACGGTTCCCATAGAGAAGAGTTTCGTCAAGTTGAAGTGGCGACTAGAGGAAGTTTACGCACCTTGGGTTGAGGGCTGAGCCGTGCTTATCAAGAAGGGTGCAGAAGCCAACCTATACTTGGAAGAGTGGCATAACCGCAAAGTGATAATGAAGCGGCGACTGCCGAAAAAGTATCGCATCCAAGAGTTAGACGAGGAGATTCGATCTCAACGAACCATACGTGAGCCTCACATTATTCATAAAGCTAAGGAAGCCGGAGTTCCTACGCCCACAATTTTCATGGTTGACGTGGCAGAAGCAAACATTATCATGGAATTTGTGGATGGGAAACAGGTTAAACAAGTCTTGAATGATCTTCCTCCAGAAGAGAGACTTCGCTTAAGTCGTCACATCGGCGGATTGATTGGGCGCCTCCATAAACATGGAATCATCCACGGTGATCTCACAACCTCAAACATGATTCTGACCCCATACGGCAAGGTTGTTCTAGTTGACTTCGGCTTAAGTGAAAGGTCCACGGAACTGGAAACTAAGGGAGTCGACTTACACCTTATGAAGAGGGCTTTTCAAAGCACCCACTACAAGTATGCGAGGGAATGTTTTGAAGCGGTTATAGAAGGGTACGCTGAGGTCGTGGGGGAAGAGGAGGCGAAAAACGTTTTAGAAAAGATTCGAGAGATAGAAAGAAGGGGACGCTATGTTTCCGAGAG
>Ga0209978_10000203_pt1 | contig 20077 bp, 21 predicted proteins | sample BentaG_FD_182805 | JGI IMG/M metagenome (GOLD analysis project Ga0209978, IMG submission 182805) | Deep subsurface microbial communities from South Atlantic Ocean to uncover new lineages of life (NeLLi) - Benguela_00093 metaG (SPAdes)... | ecosystem: Environmental > Aquatic > Marine > Oceanic >... | reverse complement strand
AACCGGCGCCTCAACCATAAAACACAAATAAGAAAAAGGGGTACAGTTTTCATGGAAGGGGAACATCTAGCTGCCGTCTGTGGGCTCTATTGCGGGGCTTGTAGCCTATATCGTGCCCGGCGCGACAACGATCCGCAGCAACTAGAGGAGCTACTCCAGACTCTGTCCGAACGCTGGCAGGTACCCTCGGATGAACTCGATTGCGATGGCTGTCTTGCCCAGGGCCACCTTACGCCGTACTGCCAGGAGTGTAAGATGAGGCTCTGTGCGGCGGATAAGCCGGGGGTTACTCGCTGTTCCGACTGCCCGGACTTCCCCTGCTCCCTCGTCACCGACTTCAACAACGACGGAGTCCGTCACCATGCCGAGGTCCTGGAGAACGTCCGCCACCAGCGTGAGATAGGCATTGATGAGTGGCTCCAGGAAGAATATGAGCGGTGGCGCTGCCAGTTCTGCGGGGTCTCTTTGGAATGGTATGCCCGGACCTGTTACCGCTGCAGAACACCCCAGCCCCGCCGTCTTCCTTCACTCCCCCAAGATGAGGAGTAGTCTCTAAACACGGACGAAACCAACCAAGCCAGAAAAGTTATAGTTTTGGGTGGTGTAGGTGGGTCAATAAGAATCTGTTTCACCATAAGACTACCTCAAAACCCTGCTTAACCTATTCAGCGCCTCGTTCTTTTCTCCAATCCCCAATTTAGTCCTGTTTATTGCTTTCCTTAAAAGCTCGATTGACTGTTTGTGATATTTTTGTGATTTCTTACCCCCATTTTGTGACACGGGTGTGAGTCGATTTCACCAAACTACAAAGGGACCAATCGTTAATAACATTAAATGTGATACATTTATCAATCTTGAATCAAGTACTACAAAAGGATGACATATATGGTAATGTGGAAGCTGAAGAGCTGCCCTCGATGTGGGGGTGATATCTTTCTTGACCAAGAGCTAGCTGGCTGGCACGAGCAGTGCCTCCAGTGCGGCTACGTGCACAACATACCAAGTACAGTCAACGTCCACCAGTACAGTGGCAATAAGGAGAAGGAAGAGTTGTCCAGGTTACCCAGTCAATACCCTTAGAGGCAAAGGGGAACAGCAGGCGTAGAAACGGACTAAGACATCAATTATATACTGCAGGTATCGCAGCTAGGAAGGCCACAGCTAGCACAGGGGTTGCCCCCTACGGGAGAAGACAGCCCACTCTCATCCGTAGAGAAGCTAGCAAAAGTGGATAATATCCGTTCAGCACTTTGATGGCAGTGAGGACAGGAAGCCGCCTCAGCAGCCTGGCTTAACGGGCGTAATAGCTCAAACTTTAAATTACAATCAGAGCAAACATACTCATATATCGGCATCTTTCTTCTCTCTTCACCATTAGTTTAAGCATTTCCAAATAGTAAGTCAAGCTTCCCAGACCACCTTGCCGCCAGTAATGGTCATCTCAACCTTAATATCTTTTATCTGCTCCGGGGGTGTTTTAGTCGGGTCATCGCTTAATAATACCATATCAGCCAGCTTACCCTGGGTAATGGAGCCTTTTATACCCTCCTCAAAAGAGGCGTAGGCAGCATTTATGGTATACATAGCCAGTGCCTGACTGGCTGAAATGCGTTCCTCGGGTAGAAGCTGCTGCCCTGATTCAGCCTGTCTGGTGACGGCAGCATATATGCCGACTAATGGGTTATCAGGGACTATCGGAGAATCTGAGCTACCGGCAACAATCAACCCACTGTTGAGGAAAGACTTAATTCGGTATAGCCACGGCAGCCGGTCAGCCGGTACCATAGCCAAATATCTTTCGCCGCTATAATAGAGGAAGGGGGGCTGAGTAACTACCACCGCCTGAAGCTTCTTTAATCGCTTAAGTAAGCGGGGAGAGCACTCGGAGCAGTGCTCAATGCGGTGGCGCCGTCCAGTTTGAGGGAGCTGGCTATAGGCATATTCCAGAGCAATGATAGCTGCCTCCACCGTGCTTTGCTGAACGGCATGGATAGCCAGTTGAAAGCCAGCCCGGTGAACATCAAGTACCTGCTGGTTTAACTCCGGCTGGGGAGGGTAGAGTTGTCCGGTGGCCTCATTCAGCACCATCTTTACCCCACCCAGGCGCAACTGGTTATCACCGGAGCCGAAAGCTAAGCCCGCCTCCTGAAACTGGCTTAAAGCTTCAATGCCGGGCATCATATATAGCCGGCTCTTTAGCTTGCCGCTGTCCTTAAAACGGTGGAATTTCTGCCACCGACTGAAGTCATTGACCACTGTCACATCTTGCAGAGAGGTAATCCCCTGAGACAGATAGTGCTGATTAGCCAAGGTTATGCCATTGGTTAGCTCGGCTTCGGCTAGAGGAGGCATTACTTTTTCTCTGATATGGCCCAGCATCTCACTCCCTAATAGGAGACCGGTTGGTTCCCCGGTGTTGAGGTCTCGGTCAAAGAGCCCGCCCGGTGGCTCCGGTGTTTCCCCGGTAATGCCAGCCAGGGAGAGTGCCAGACTATTGAGCACGCAGGCGTGCAGGGAACGGTGAGACAGGACTACCGGATGGTGAGGTGCTACCTCATCTATATCCCAGCGAGTCGGGTGGCGTTTCTCGGCAAGGTAAAAATCGTTATAGTCGGTGCCGGTAATCCACTGGCCTGATGGAGTATGCTGAGCCTTGCGGCTAATGACTGCCTTTATGTCACTAATAGAGCTAACTGATGACGGGCTCAGGTCAATGCTGAGTTGCTTTCTTATGAAGGAGAAAATATGGCAATGGGCATCATTAAAACCAGGCACCACAGTTTTAGCCTGGCAGTCAATTACTTTGGTTTTGGCTCCCCTGACCGACTCCAGGCTTTCATTACCGGCGACCAGTAAAATCTTGTCGCCCTTAATTGCCACCAGCTCAGCGGTGGGTTGCCCGGGGTCTACGGTTATCACATTAGCGTTTTTAAGAATAAGGTCAGCAACTGGCATTTTTAATCTTTTGACCAGGTAGCTATAGGGTAGTATACTACTGATAACCTACTCCTACAAATGGAGACCAAGATGAATGCAGGGGAGCTAGCTGAGAAACTGGTTTCGTGGCTGAGAGATAAGGTACTGGCTGGCGGGTGTAAGGGAGCGGTGCTGGGCATGAGTGGTGGGGTCGATTCCTCAGTAATGGCGGTATTATGTCAGCGTGCCTTCCCACAAAGCATGCTTGGGGTGCTTATGCCCTGCTACAGTAGCCCGGAGGATGAGGAGCATGCCCTGGCTGTAGCCAGCAAGTTTTCTATTCCAACTAAAACGGTGGTTCTTGACAGTGTTTTTGACGCCTTACTCAAGGTATTGCCTGAGGATAGTGCTGACCCGGCAGCCAGTCAACTAGCCAGAGCTAACCTCAAGGTCAGGTTAAGGATGCTCACCCTTTATTACTTTGCCAATCAGCTTAAATATATGGTGGTTGGCTCAAGCAACAAGAGCGAGCTTTCTGTGGGCTACTTCACCAAATATGGTGATGGCGGGGTAGATATTCTGCCCTTAGGTAATCTGGTTAAAGGGCAGGTGAGAGAGCTAGCCAGCTTCCTGGGTATTCCGCAGGAAATTATAGATAAGCCTCCCTCAGCCGGCTTATGGCCAGGACAAACCGACGAGGGTGATTTGGGGTTCAGCTATGACGAACTCGACCGCTATCTGGTTAGCGGCCAAGCATCAGATAAGGTGCGGGGGAGGATTGAGTCTATGATGGCAACTGGTAGCCACAAGCGCTTACCACCCACGGTGCCTACCTTCTAGGCTTAACTGCTATCCTGTTTCACCAACAGAACCTGTCTTAAATTGCTGACCTCGATATTTTCTTGCTTTAGCCAGTTCCCTGTGTTATCATTTAGTTGAGGCGAATATGACCACGGAGAAAGGGAAAGCGCTAGAGCTAGCCATTGGCCAGATCGAAAAGCGATTTGGCAAAGGCTCAATCATGAAGCTGGGAGAGTCAGCCGCCATGTCCCCGGTGGAGGTTATCCCCAGTGGTTCAATGTCATTAGACCTAGCCTTAGGAGTAGGGGGTATTCCCAGAGGGCGGATTACAGAAATATTTGGCCCCGAGGCATCAGGGAAGACTACGCTGGGTCAGCATATAATTGCTTCAGCACAGAAGCGGGGAGGTATAGCTGCCTATATTGATGTAGAGCATGCCCTAGACCCCACCTATGCTAGCCATTGCGGGGTCAATGTTGACGACATGCTCATCTCCCAACCAGATGCCGGGGAGCAGGCCTTGGAGATTACCGAGGCGCTGGTCAGGAGTGGGGCGGTTGATGTAATAGTAATTGATAGTGTAGCCGCCCTAGTACCCCGGGCCGAAATTGAGGGGGAGATGGGGGATACTCATGTTGCCTTACAAGCCCGCCTAATGTCGCAAGCCCTGAGAAAGCTGGCTGCCGCTATCGGTAAAACGGGAACAGCAGTGGTATTCATCAACCAGCTAAGAGAAAAGGTCGGCATTATCTTTGGTAATCCTGAAGTGACACCGGGTGGTAGAGCTCTAAAGTTCTATAGTTCGGTCAGGATAGACCTAAGGCGTATCGATACAATCAAGCGGGAAAACGAGGCAATAGGCAGTCATGTCAGGGCCAGGGTAGTTAAGAATAAGGTTGCGCCTCCCTTTAGAAGTGCTGAGTTTGACATCATGTTTGACCATGGGATAAGTCGGGAGGGTGACCTCCTTGACCTTAGTGTAGAGCTGGGGCTAGTGAGTAAGTCTGGCGCCTTTTTCTCCTATGGTGACATTCGCCTAGGGCAAGGCAGGGAGAATGCCAAGCAGTACCTGTCGCAGAATCCTGAGCTTGCCCAGGAGATTGAGCAGCGGATTAGAGCCTCAGCTATCAGCACCCATCATCTTCTGGTCAGTGAATAGAAAGTTTATGAACTGACAGATTAATAGATAATAAGTAGATAGTAGGTACAAGTAAAGCTGAGGCTATAGGTCTCAGCTTGTTTTGTTAGAAGGGGGTAGGGTAAGTTAATGAGGAAGATTACTGCCCTCCGTGTCGGAAGGGGTCGGGGGAAGCGGGTAAATATATTCTTAGACGGCAAATTTGCTTTCAGCCTGGAAGCTGAGGTGGCAGCCAAAGAGGGACTGCAGGTTGAGCAGGTGCTATCGGACGAGCAGATTAAGGCACTGGCTAGGTCTGACCACTTTCACCGCTGCCTTAATGCTGCTGTCCACTACCTTAGCTACCGACCCCGGAGTGAGTCTGAGCTAAGAGAGAGACTTCGTCAGCGTGGTTTTGATGGTGATATTCAAGAGGCAGTAATAAGCAGGCTAAAGGAGCGGGGATTGGTGGATGATATGGCTTTCGCTCAATTCTGGAAGGATAACCGGGAATCGTTTAGCCCTCGCAGCCAGTGGCTAACCAAGCTGGAGTTGAGGCGGAAGGGCGTGGCTAACGACATCATAGACCAGGTGGTTGATGCCATAGACAATGATGCTAGTGCCTATCGGGCAGCCCTGCGTAAAGCTCGAAGTTTACCCCGGTTTGACTATCAGAGCTTTCGTCGCCGATTAGGTGAATATCTCAAGCGACGTGGATTTAGCTACGGGGTGATACATCATACTGTGGAACGGCTGTGGCAAGAACAGGAGGGTAGCGGCGTAAAGCTGGAAAATGGATAGTATTAGCTATTCATAGTCTACCCTTACTCAATAGAAAGTTACAAAAGGAAGGGAGGTGAAAAAAAATGGAAAGAGAATTAATTTATTATGTGGCATTAGTCGCTATGCTTGTCATCGGTGCGATATTCGGAGGCACGATTGTCTTTTTCTTCCGGCGAATGGCGATTAATCGTCAGCTTCGAGCTGCCCAGAGGAAAGCGGCTAGAACAGTGGCTGAAGCCAGACTTGAGGCCAAGGATGCGCTCAATGAGGCGAAGGAGGAGGCAGAAAAAATCAGGTCAACAGCTGACACAGAGTATCGTGAACGGCGCTCTGAACTACAGCGTCAGGAGAACCGTCTGTCCTCCAAGACGGAAACCTTAGAGCGCAGGTTAGAAGGTGCGGAGCAGCGTGAACGCAATCTGGCTAACAAGGAAAAGGGGATAGAGTCCATTCGCGCTGAACTTAACGGGGTTAGAGATAGGCAATTAAAGCAGCTAGAGCTGATTTCAGGTATGTCCAGTGCCGAGGCAAAGCAGGCACTGCTTGAGAGAATAGAGGGTGAGATGGAAGAGGAAACTTCAAGGCGCCTTCGGGAGTGGGAAGTTAAGTTAAAAGAGGAAGCCGATAGGAAAGCCCAGGGGATTTTGTCCCAGGCTATCCAGCGCTCCGCTTCTGAGGTGGTATCTGAGACCTCGGTGGTTAGTATTCCTCTCCCCGGTGATGAGATGAAAGGCCGGCTTATCGGGCGAGAGGGTCGTAATATTAGAGCTCTGGAGCAGGCTACTGGCGTTGACCTAATTATTGACGATACACCTGAGGCAGTAACCCTGTCTAGCTTTGACCCGGTGCGGCGAGAAGTAGCCCGCCTGGCTTTAAATAAGCTTATCGTTGATGGCCGTATCCATCCGGCTCGTATTGAAGAGGTGGTAGACAAGGCCAAGGAGGAAGTAGATGCTACCATCTATAGTGCTGGCGAACAGGCAGCATATGAGGTAGGGGTGCATGGACTGCGTCCTGAATTAATCAGGTTGCTTGGTCGTCTTAGATTTCGCACTAGCTATGGACAGAATGTTTTAGCGCATAGCGTTGAGGTCGCTTATCTAGCTGGCATGATTGCTTCAGAGTTGGAAGCCAATGTTGCCACAGCTAAGAAAGCCGGGCTGCTTCATGACATTGGTAAGGCAGTAGACCGCGAGGTGGAGGGCACTCACGCTGCTATCGGGGCTGACCTTGTTAAGCAATGGGATAAATCCCCCGAGATTGTGCAAGGTATCGCCGAGCACCACTTTGAGACTACTACTACCGGTATTTGGGGCTATATCACCTCAGCGGCTGATGCTATCAGTAGCGCCAGACCAGGAGCCAGGCGTGAGTCGTTAGAAAACTACCTGAAACGGCTAAAGGCGCTGGAGGATGTAGCCAATAGCTTCAAGGGAGTAGAGAAGTCCTTTGCTATCCAAGCTGGTCGTGAAATCCGCATTCTGGTCAAGCCGGAAGAGATTGATGACCTGGGGGCAATGAGGCTTGCCCGAGACATCGTTAAGAAGATAGAAGAAGGCCTAGAGTACCCGGGCCAAATAAAGGTTACCGTGCTCAGGGAAACAAGAGCTATAGATTATGCTAAGTAGGAGGTGTCAGCAAGGGGAAGAGGACAAGCTCCGATGAGGTGTCTATCCCCCGCTGAAAGGGCTGGTGTTAATACTAGCGGTTGGTGATATAATTGGCCGGCCTGGTAGGCAGGCAGTGACCAAGCTCTTGCCTGGTCTGCGAGAGCAATATGGGCTAGACCTGGTCATTGCTAACGTTGAGAATGCTGCTGGCGGTTTAGGAGTAACGCCACCTACAGCTAGCGAACTACTCGATGCCGGCGTTGATGTGCTGACCTCGGGTAATCATATATGGGTTCAGAAGGAGATTATCCCATACCTTGACGGTGAGATGCCTATTTTGCGCCCGTTAAATTATCCCCCAGGTGTGCCTGGGAGAGGCTATCTGGTCAAAGGTCAGATTATGGTGGTTAATTTGATAGGGAGAACCTTTATAAGCAATTTCGATTGCCCGTTTAGAGCTATGGACCAACTACTATCTGAACTCAGTGACAAACCGCCAGTTATTGTTGTCGATTTCCATGCCGAGGCAACATCGGAGAAGATGGCACTGGGGAGATACCTGGATGGTCGGGTCAGTGCTGTGCTCGGCACCCATACTCATGTGGGAACCATCGATGCCCAGTTGCTACCTCAGGGCACTGCCTTTGTTACCGATATTGGCATGACCGGTCCAGCTGACTCAATTATAGGTGACGACATCGAGGCAGTGCTTCAGCGCTTTCTGACTATAATACCCTATCGTTTATCCGTTGGGCAGGGCAAAACAATATTTAATGCGATCCTGGTCAGGGTAGATGACAAGAGTGGTAAGGCAATGAGCATTGACCGAATCTATCAGGAGGTAGAGGAGTAATGTCCAAGGTAGACCTCCACATACATTCAACTGCATCTGATGGCCGACTGAGCCCGGCAGAGGTCGTCCGTAAATCAGCAGAGGCAGGGCTAACTGTTATTGCCCTGGCTGACCATGACACCGTGGATGGTATTGTTCCCGCTCTGGAAGCAGCCAAAGCCTTCCCCCGGCTAAAAGTGATGCCCTGCGTTGAAATTAGCACCGATGTCCCCCAGGGTGAGGTTCATGTTCTAGGCTACTTTATAGATTATACTCACCCTGAGTTGCAGGCTACTTTAAGGAGAATGCGTAATTCCCGGCAGGAGCGAGCTCAGGGAATGATAGCTAAACTGAGGAATCTAGGTTTGCCCGTTGAGTGGGAGCGGGTCCAGGAAATAGCCAGCGGTGGTTCTATGGGCCGTCCTCACCTTGCCCAGGCTATGTTAGAGAAAGGCTATATAGCCTCGATTAAAGAGGCGTTTACCAAGTATATAGGCTGGGGTGGGCCAGCTTATGTTGGGCGGGAAAAGATGACCCCTGGAGAGGCAGCGGAGCTAATATTGTTGGCTAACGGCTTGCCAGTGCTGGCACATCCATCAACTTTTAATGACCCGGAGGCGATGATTATTGAGCTAAAGGCGAGCGGCCTGGTAGGCATTGAAGCTTACTATGATGCCTATACTGCCGAAGAAATCAGCAGGCTGGTTAACCTAGCCGATAGGTATGGTCTTATCGTCACCGGCGGCAGTGACTACCACGGTCTAGACGCTAGCGCCGAGACTATGATTGGTGGCGCTGATGTGCCGATAGAATCAGCGGAACAACTTATAGCTCTGGCCGAGCAGCGAGCACTAAAACCAGCCAGCCCGTAGCAGAAGGAGGGGTTGTGGTTATTTGGTTTATATTACTGGTATTAGGTGCCTATCTTCTGGGTTCGGTACCAGCCGCCTATCTGGTGGCTAAATGGTCCCGGGGGATAGACATCAGGCAATTTGGCAGTGGCAATGTGGGAGCGGCCAATGTATTAGCCTTTGCCTCCAAGTGGCCGTCTGTTTTGGTAATCATCTTTGATTTAGGTAAAGGGATGGTGCCTGTTTATATTGCTACTTGCCTTATAGACTTGCCAGTTTACCAGCAAGTTATAATTGGCTTAGCAGTAATTGCCGGGCATAACTGGCCAGTTTTTCTCCACTTCAGCGGCGGTAGAGGTTTGTTAACCACCCTGGGGGTAGTCTTTATTCTCGCCCCGTGGCTGGCGCTGGTATTGGCGATTGGTGCCTTTGCCTGGCTTCCTTTCAAGCAATTAGCCTTGGGCACAACCTGTGCCATGGTTTTGCTACCCACACTTAGCTGGCTTTTGAGCAAACCACTTGGCATTGACAAATCACTCCCCCTTACTCTGGGATTTGTGGCTATGTTCCTGTTACTGGTCATCAGGCGGTTAACAGCACCACGAACCTCATTTACGGCTTCGGTACCCCCGGTACAGCTAATTATCAATCGCCTGCTCTTCGACCGTGATATAAGGGACAGAAAAGTCTGGATAAGTCAGACCCGCTCAACAGAAAAACCTCTTGAGCAAGAGGAAGAGCCGGAGAAGGGTTGACTAATATCCTGAGAGGCGCTGTCCTCTTATCTCAGCCTTCCCTGATGAGCTGTCTGGCAATGGTCATTCGCTGCATCTCAGAGGTACCCTCATAGATTTCAAGAATTCTGGCATCGCGGAAATAACGCTCTAGAGGATAATCCTTAATGTAGCCATAGCCCCCATGTATTTGAATTGCTTTAGTAGTAACAAACATGGCTGCTTCAGCAGCAAAAACCTTGGCCATAGCTGCCTCTTTGATGAAGGGTAAATCTTCATCTTGAAGATAGGCGGCTCGATGGGTTAAAAGTCGGGCGGCGTCAATTTGTGTAGCCATATCAGCCAAAAACCATTGAATTGCCTGAAAGTTAGCAATAGGCTGGCCAAACTGCTGGCGTTCTTTAGCATAAGCTAAAGCTTTATCAAATGCCCCCTGAGCAATACCCACTCCCTGAGCAGCGACTGAGACCCTGCTGGCATCTATGGCATTAAGGGCTATTTTAAAGCCTCCTCCCTCATCGCCCAACCGATTTGCCTCAGGCACAAAACAATTTTCAAATACTAGCTCGGCTGTCGATGAAGCCCTTATGCCCAGCTTATGCTCTAACTTGCCTACAGAGAAACCGGGTGTCCCTTTCTCAACGATAAAGCCAGCAATGCCCCGATGCTGTAACGACTTATCAACAGTAGCAAAGACCAGCGCAATCTCTGCTTCAGCCCCGTTAGTGATAAAGACTTTAGTGCCATCAAGTGTATATCCGCCACTTTGCCGTGTGGCGGTAGTCTCCAAGGCAGCAACGTCACTACCGGCGCCCGGTTCGGTCAGGGCAAAGCAAGCTAATTTCTCTCCCCTGGCTACTGGAACCACAAAGCGTTGCCTTTGCTCCTCGGTGCCAAATCGATATAAGGGGTCACCAGCAAGACCGGCACTGGCAAGGAGGATTGTGCCAATAGAAGCACAGACACGACATAGCTCCTCACTAACAATAACTTCTCCAATTTTGCCCCCGCCACTACCCCCATACTCCTCAGGAAAATTCACGCCCGCCAGTCCGAGTTCAAGCATCTTTTTAATGTGCTCGGCGGGAAAACTAGCTTCCTCATCTATTTGGGCGGCAATTGGCTCAAGCTCTTTCTCAGCAAAGTCCCGCACCATCGCCCTAAGCATTTTCTGTTCTTCATTCAGTGAAAAGTCCATCCTTATCTCCTCTCCTAACCAAATTTTTACCTTGTCTGGTTAAAGCTGGGGGTGTCAAGGAAGCCGAGCTCACTGAAAAAGCCCCTGGGAACTCTTTCAGCGGTCTCCAGACGAATTAATGATTTTTGAGGCAGCCGACCGGGGATTGGTTTTTCGGTGCACTAAATCGTCTACCAGCTTTTCTAAGTAATCTTTATCCATTCTCTCAATGTAATTCTTAAGAGAACTTTCAACAGCCATCGTCAACTCCAGTTTGGCTCTTTCCCGGCGGCGCTTTTCCAGCTCCCCACTGGAGGCGAGGAACTCCCTATGCCTGAGGATTTCCTCCACTAATTGCTCAGTGCCTATATCAGAGACTGCCTCGGTTAAGATTATACCCGGCTTCCACTCATCAGGAAGGTGGGTTTTCATCTCGAGCATAACTTCCAGCCCGGTTCTTAAATTGTCGGCGCCCTCTCTATCTGCCTTATTTATGACAAAGATGTCAGCCACTTCCAGAATACCGGCTTTCATCATTTGGATTTCATCCCCCATCCCTGGAATCAAAATAATAATAGAGGTATCAGCAACCCTGGCAATATCTACCTCTCCCTGCCCTGAGCCGACTGCCTCGACAAAGATGATGTCTTTACCCATAGCATCCATAACATGAATCGTATTTACTGTAGCCTTTGACAATCCCCCTTTCCAGCCTCTGGCAGCCAGGCTTCGAATAAATACATCCTTATCCACACCATAGCTCTGCATCCTTACCCTATCCCCTAATATTGCCCCGCCGGTAAAAGGACTTGTCGGGTCGAGAGCGACAACACCAACTGTCATATTTTTCTTTCTAAAGATATTTATTAGACTGCCAAGCAGTGTGCTTTTGCCGACACCTGGGGCACCGGTCACGCCAACTATATAGGCCCGTCCGGTGTGGAGATAGACGCTCTCCAGTTCCTCAACTGCGTCTGATACTTCATCCTCTATGCCTCTTATCAGCCTAGCCGCAGCTAGAACATCACCCTTTAATATTTTGTTTACTAGATTCATCTTCGCCTCCGGCACGAGCTAAGCCTACCTGAGGGGCTTTACGTTCTCTTTCGTCCACTTTATTATTTCCTCAAGGGGTGTGCCCGGTAGGAATACCTCCTTGATACCGACTTCCTTGAGCCTGGGAATATCTTCTCTAGGGATAATGCCGCCACCAATAACTGTAATGTCGATGGCCCCCTTTTCTCTTAACTGTTTGACTACCTCGGTGAAAAGATACATATGAGCACCAGAAAGACAGCTAAGACCAACCAGGTCAACATCCTCTTGTATAGCCGCATTGACTATCTGCTCAGGTGTCTGATGCAAGCCAATATATATCACTTCAAAGCCAGCATCCCTATACTTCCTGGCTACAATTTTTGCTCCCCGGTCATGACCATCCAAGCCCGGTTTGGCTATTAGTACTCTTAATTTCCTCTCCAAACTCATTCTCTCTTCAAACCAGAAGTTAGCATTGGCACCCGATGTCTATTAGTAGAAGCCAGGGTCTCGATACTCACCGAAAACTTGGCGATACACATCACAAATTTCCTGTTCAGTAACATATTCTTTAACGGCTTCAATCACATAGGGCATTACATTTTTGTCACTTTTACAAGCAACACGAAGATTGTCCAGCGTTTGGGTTACCTTTCGATTATCTCTTGCTCTCTTAATTTCTTTTAGTCTATGAATCTGTTCAGCTTCTACTTTTTCATTGACCTTTAACAATTCAATGGGGGTTTCTTCATCAGTAACATATTTATTTGCCCCTACCATAACCTTTTCTCCCCTGTCTATCTGCTGTTGAAAATTATAAGCGGCATTGGCAATCTCAGTCTGGGGGAACCCTTTGTCAATAGCTGCCAACATACCCCCCATTTTATCTATCTTTTCGATATACTCCCAAGCCTTCTCCTCTATTTCATTGGTTAACGCTTCTACAAAATAAGAGCCAGCTAGAGGGTCTATCGTATTAATAACCCCTGTCTCCTCAGCCAGAATCTGTTGAGTGCGAAGGGCAATATTGACCGCAAAGTCAGAAGGTAAAGCCAGAACCTCATCAAGGGAATTGGTGTGTAAAGACTGCGTTCCCCCTAAAACCGCAGCCAGAGCCTCAGTAGCAGTCCTGATAATGTTATTGAAAGGCTGGTGAGCGGTGAGGGAACAACCTGCCGTCTGAGTGTGGAATCTCATCCACCAGGTGCGAGGATTTTTGGCTTTGAACCTGTCCCTCATTATTTTAGCCCACATCCTTCTGGCGGCTCTCAATTTAGCTATTTCCTCAAAGAAGTCTATATGAGAATTAAAAAAGAAGGAAAGTCTGGGAGCAAAGACATCAACATCTAGCTTCTTTCTGTCAATGACATCCTGCACATAGGCAATCCCATCAGCTAAGGTAAAGGCCAGCTCTTGAACTGCGGTAGAGCCTGCCTCCCGTATATGGTAGCCACTGATGCTTATCGTATTCCACCCAGGAACATGCTTGGTTCCAAACTCGATAGTATCACTAATAAGTCTAACGGAGGGTTCAGGGGGACACATAAAGGTCTTTTGAGCAATAAATTCTTTGAGCATATCATTTTGAATTGTGCCACCCACTTTGTCCCAACTTACTCCCTGTTTTTCGGCGGCTACTAGATACATGGCCCAAAGTATGCTGGCTGGTGGGTTAATTGTCATAGAAGTTGTTACTTCATCCAAAGGGATATTCTTAGTCAAGACCTCAAAATCTGCCAGAGTATCAATGGCTACCCCGCACTTTCCACACTCAGCAATAGCCTTTGGAGAATCGCTATCATACCCCATTAATGTGGGGAAGTCGAAGGCAGTGCTCAGTCCTGTTTCACCCTCTTTTAATAACTGATGCCACCTTTTATTAGTATCGCTGGCGCTTCCGAAGCCGGAGAACATACGGAATGTCCATATTCTTCCCCGATATCCGGTAGTTTGACAGCCTCTAGTGAACGGATAAGCGCCAGGATAACCGATATTAGCAGCAAAGTCCAAATCCTTGATATTCTCTGGAGTATATATTGGTTCTATATCTAAGTTGGAAATAGTAGAGAACCGCTTCCCCTCCTGAAGGTCATTGGTGACTTTTTTTACCTCCTCTAACCACTTCTTCATTCCCTGATGCGCCTGATTTAATGTTTTATCACTAAACACAATATCCCCCCTCTACTACTTTCCAACGAGACCATAAACGATTATTTATTAGCTCTCACCATATTGCTCACGCAGCACTCGCTTAAGAACCTTACCCATAGGGTTGCGTGGAAGCTCATCGGCAAAAACCACCGACCTGGGCCTCTTATAGCTAGCCAAATTGGCACGGCAATACTCCATTAACTCCTCAGGGGTAGCTGTCTCTCCCTCTTTGAGAACTATCACGCCCATAGGCACCTCGCCCCACTCCGCGTCAGGGACACCAATTACTGCCGCCTCCTCAACTTTAGGGTGAGAATGCAGCACCGCCTCCACTTCCTCAGGAGAGATATTCTCCCCTCCCCGTATAATCATATCTGTTGCTCTTCCGGCCAGGAAGAAGTAGCCGTCTTCATCCACATAGCCCATATCACTGGTGTGAACCCAGCCATCTTTATCAATGGTCTTTTCTGTTTTTTCCTCGTCTTTCCAGTATCCGCTCATTACCCTGGGTCCCCTGGTCACAATCTCACCCACCTGCCCTGGCGGGAGCTCATTGCCCTCCTCGTCAACTATCTTCATTTCAACATCGGGCATAGGCCTACCAATGGAGGAGAGCCTCTTCAGTTTCTTCCCCTTTTCCTCCTCGGTTCCGGTAATGCTATGGTCTTCCGGACTCAGGGTGGTAATGGTTGATGCTGTCTCTGTCTGGCCAAAGGCGTTTATAAAGCTAACCCCGGGGAAGACATCCACCGCCCTCTTAATGACCTCGAGGGGCATCGGGGCAGCACCATAGGTTATAACTCGCAAACTACTCAGGTCATGCTTACTGAAGTCAGGATGGTCCATCAATTGTTTCAGCATGGTGGGAACCATCATCGCCCGGTCAACCTTCTCTGCCTCTACCAGCCCCATCCACTCCTTGGGTTCAAACTGCCGCTCCGTTACCAGGGTTCGGCCTCCGTAAATGGCAGCCATCATCGCCTGAATCCCGGCCACATGGTACAGAGGAACGGTGAGGATATTCTTCTCCTCCAACTCCGGGTCCGCCGGGCTTACATTCTCTAATACATAAATGGCAAAGCTATTGTGAGATAGCATAACTCCCTTGGGGAAGCCGGTGGTGCCGGCGGTGTACATCAATATGGTGGTATCGTCATCATCAATCTCGGTGAATATTTCATCAGCGGCTGAGGACGCCATCATATCTTCATAATACAGCATACCTTCGTGTTGGCTCTCGATAGAGATGAGGTTTTTTACTGAGGCCAGCTCAGGTTTTATAGAGTTCACCAGGTCAATATAGCGCTCACCCACCAACAGGGTATTGGCTTCAGAGCTATTGAGCATATAGGTGAGCTCATTCCCCCTGGCTCTGAAGTTCAAGGGGACATAGATAGCTCCAATTTTGGCCGCGGCAAAATAGGCCTCTACGCATTGGTTACAGTTAACCTGCAGTGTAGCTACCCTGTCGCCCTTTTGTGCACCCAGGTTTGATAATGCGTTGCCCAGCCTATTCGCCCGGTCGTTTAGCTGGCTGAAGGTATATCTCTTCCCCTCAAAGACAACGGCAACCTTGTCCGGGCAGATTGACATGGCTATCATAAGAAACTCCGTAGTATTCATCTTGCCTCCCCTTTACTTTAGTCTAGCTTCTTCCACCATTATGTGGTCTTCCACCATTATGTGGTCATTTTTTCTCTTACTCGCTCTACTATCCTTGGCATTGTCTCTCCAGCTTTAGCCCTGAGCAGGACAGCGGCTTGCTTGTCCATTGGAGTGGAACTGAGGTTGATAATAACCAGCTTAGCTCCTGACTCAACGGCATAGATAGGCATATAGGCGGCAGGATAAACGATTAAGGTTGAGCCAATGACGATAATTAGAGCACAATGAGATGAGTGGTAGGTCGCCTCACTTAGCACCTTCTCTGGTAATGCCTCACCGAAGAAAACGGCGTCCGGTTTTAGGATGCCGTGGCAGGCTTCACAATCGGGAATTTCCTCGTCCTCGTCCAGCCTGGTTTTAATTTGCTCAATGGGATAGCGCCTACCACAACTCAAGCACACCACCCACTGCATATTGCCGTGGAGCTCAAACACCTTGTCATCAGGCACCCCCGCTCTTTGGTGGAGATTGTCCACATTTTGGGTAATGACGCAATCCAGCTTGCCCAATCTATCCAGCTCAGCAATAGCATAGTGGGCAGGATTTGGTTCAGGCTCAGCGGCTAAGTCTCCTCCCCGAAGCATCTGCCACTGCTTTTTCCTGGTTTCAGGGTCTCTGACAAACTTCTGATAGGTAAAGTCTTCCGGGTCAAACCTTTCCCAGATTCCACCCGGGCTGCGAAAATCAGGAATCCCGGATTCGGTGCTAACCCCGGCACCGGTGAAGATTACCACCCTTTTAGCGTTAATAATCAGGTCGGCTACCCTGTCGGCAAGGACATCCAGGTTCTCTTCCCCCATCGGATTAGCTCCCCTTTTATTTACCTTAAATGGCGAACCCCAAAACTCAAGTTCGCGAGGTTAATAAACAATCTCCAAGATTAGCCTCAAGTTCCAACCCTTGCTCTAGGCTCAGGTCAAGCCCCTGAGTAATAGCCTGCTTAGCATAACTTATTGCCATCGGGTTATAAGCCTTAATTTTATTGGCTAGCCTCTCAGCCGCCGGCAACAGGTCACCCCGGGATACTACCTGGTTAACCAGTTTTAGCCGATGGGCTTCCTCAGCTTTAATCCACCGGCCGGTTAGCAGTATTTCCAGGGCTCGGGCTCTGCCTATCACTCGAGGCAGGGTCTGGCTGCCACCAGCCGCCGGAATTATACCCAGTCCCATCTCCGGGACACCAAACTGGGCATCTTCTGAAGCCAGCCTGATATCGCAGCACAGGGCTATCTCTATCCCCGAGCCTAGAACATAGCCATGAAGAGCGGCAATTAACGGTTTATTGATGCTCAGGAAAAGTCCCCAGACATCACGCTCCCAGCGCACCTGTCGGGCAATCGTCGGAGACGGCGCAGTGAGAAACTCGGTCAGGTCAGCGCCAGCACAGAAGGCTCTCTCCCCAGCACCGCTAAATATGGCTACCTTCACCCCGGGGTCGTCTTTAATAGCCGCCAACACCTGGTAAAGCTCGTCCCTCATCTGAATATTATAGGCGTTTAAGGCTTGAGGTCGGTTGAGGGTAACATAGCCTATATCATCTTGCTTTTCGTAGATAATTGTCTCAAAGGTGCTCATTTTAGCTTAATTTATAAAACCCCATCCCCTGTATCCCCTTCCCCTTAAAAAGGGGAAGGGGAAAATTCTTTTCTGAAGAGGGGCTTCGCCCCTCTTAGACTCCCCTTTTGTATCTCTCTCTTTCTAAGGAAAGGATGAAACACAGGCACTGAGCGGGCGAGACCTCCTCAGACTTCCCCTGATACCTATTGACCCTTGAAGCGGGGAGGTCTTTTCTTTAGGAAGGCTTTAATGCCTTCCATCCTATCAGCAGTGGTATGCAACAGGAAATAGAGGTCAGCCTCCAGGCGAAGCCCTTGCTCAAGGGTTAAATCCAGCCCTTTATTTACTGCCTCCTTAATGTATCTCAGGGCAATAGGTGCCTTACTGGCTATGGTTTGGGCTAAAGCCTCAATCTCAGCAGCCAAACTTTCCAGAGGAACCACCTGACTAACCAGCCCTATTGCCAGTGCCTCCTCGGCGCTTATAGTTTCTGCGGTAAGGATTAATTCCAGGGCTTTGCCCCTGCCTATAAGGCGAGGTAGCCGTTGTGTCCCACCATCCACCGGGATAAGCCCTGAAGCCACCTGCGGAAAGCCAAACCGCGCCCTGTCCGAAGCAAGCCTGACATCACAGCTTAAGGCTAACTCCAGCCCCTGCCCCAGTGCATCTCCATTAATAGCGGCGATAACCGGCCGGTCTATACTGGCTACAGCTGTGGCAACATTGTATTTCGTGCCCACATCCTTCAGCTTTGCCAAGGATTCCTCAATGGTGTTACCGGCTTGAATCAACCGCTCCAGCTCGCTACCACCACAGAATGCCCTATCTCCAGCTCCAGTAATTACAACTACATAAATATTATCATCCTGGTTTATTCCACAGCCGATATCTTCCAGCTCCTGAGCAAGCTGCCGGTTGATGACGTTATCCACCTCAGGCCGATTGAGGGTTATGTGAGCAATGTGATTCTTTTTGGTATAGATAATAGTGGCATAGTGCATAAATTCGGCCTTTTCTCTCACAGATTACCGGGTGAATTTCCAGAGAAACCAAAACCTATCTTAACTAACCTCACTACTGACGTCAAGGCTCGTATAGAATAGTGGAAAGGACAAAGGAGAGAACCAACATTAAGCTTCAGCGAGTTCAAAAAACGCCCGGCTGGTCATCCGAGCTGCACAGGGCGTGCTTCTACCTTGCCGGAGCTGATAGTCAGCAGAGCTACAGTGCCTAACTTCGGCACGTAATTGGGCCAGGTTGCGCTACCCGGGTTCACTAAAAGAATACCTTGATAATGCTCTATGTTAGCGAAGTGGGTGTGGCCAAAAACAACGACATCAGGGGGGTCTTCGGGACCGGGACTGGAGGAATATAATTCTTCCTTCGGCTTAATAAGTGTGTAACGCGGTTTGACGTGCACCAGCCAGAGAGTAACGCCGTCAAGGAGCAGGGTGTGCCCCTTCATCATCCGATTATCACCGCCTAGGTCCGCTTCCATATCGTCGTCACCCCAGGCAGCCATTACGGGGGCTATAGACTCCAGTTCGTCCAGCACCGAAGGAATCCAGATATCCCCGGCATGCAGAATCAGGTCAACGCCGCTGAAAGCATCCTGTATCTGAGGAGGGATTTTTTCATCGGGAAAGGCAATATGGGTATCTGAAAGAAGTCCAATAAGCAATGCTCTGTCGTCACTATAGAGAGTATCAGCTTCCCTGTCAACCATTTGTGCCGAACTGGCAGATACTTTGGAGGCAACACTGCTGGCAAAGGGGACGGTTGCGGCAGACATTCTTACCCAGGTAGACCAGCAGGGCATGATATTCATTGAACAGCCTGGCATCGGCGGGCAGATTGTCCATAAAAAGGGACTGATAGGCGGTATAGCTATTACTATCCGGTGCCAGCCCAATACGGTTGATGATGCGGCGAGTATAAGCGTCAATAACAAAAATTGGCTTATTAGCCGCATACAGTATTATGGAATCAGCTGTCTCCTGTCCAATACCATAGACAGAAAGAAGCTGCTGGCGAAGCTGGTCAGTATTAATGGCAAACAGCTTACCCAGGTTATCATGGCAGTATTCTCCTAGCCAGTGAGCCAGGGACTTGAGCTTGCGTGCCTTGGCGTTATAGTAACCACAGGGGTGGACAAGGGTAGCGATTTCAGAGAGGCTGAACCGGCGTAGCGCTTGGGGTGATAGTGCCCTGGCCGCTTTCAGATTGGCTATAGCCTTCTCCACATTCAGCCAGGCAGCGGATTGGGTAAGTATGGCGCCTACCATCACCTCAAATGGCTCCTCGGCTGGCCACCAGTGTTGAGGTCCATAGCCGTCCATAAGCTGGTGATAGATACTTCGCAGTGTTTGGCTAATCAAAAAGTCGCGCCTGGAAAGAAAGTCCATATAACTAGCCCCTGGCGCGCCAAGCACCCCAGCGCTTAACAAAGAGCTTCATCTCCCCACCGCAGTTACGAAAGTCCTGGCAAGGGAAGACACCACGTGGTTCACCACCACGCGCTCTGACCGCTGCTTCCCACGCATCCTTACCTTCAAATGCCTCCACCACACTTTCCCTATCGGTAAGCTCCATCCCGCACCTGTCACAAACCATCTTTTCCGCCATGCCTATCTCCTCAAATTCCAGGCAGGTTGCCAATCACAAGATAGAGCTTGCGGCTACCACGCTTCAAGGGTAGTTTGGATTTATCCCGGGTCTGGGGGGTTTTACCGTTTGGTGTATTGAGGTGCCTTGCGAGCCCGCTTAAGACCAACCTTCTTTCTCTCTTTGACCCGAGAATCTCTGGTAAGCAACCCGTTTTGGCGTAGCACCGGCTTAAGGTTTT
>Ga0209978_10000202_pt1 | contig 20077 bp, 19 predicted proteins | sample BentaG_FD_182805 | JGI IMG/M metagenome (GOLD analysis project Ga0209978, IMG submission 182805) | Deep subsurface microbial communities from South Atlantic Ocean to uncover new lineages of life (NeLLi) - Benguela_00093 metaG (SPAdes)... | ecosystem: Environmental > Aquatic > Marine > Oceanic >... | reverse complement strand
GGGTTTAGCCGCTAGTCCTATTATAAGCGGAGCCGCCTACCTGCGTCAATCTTGCCCCCTTTGTCCCTTTCCTCCGTTGCTATCGTTGCCTGGTTCAGCTCCTTGATGATATGATAGGCTTGGATTCAATGTGGTGAAGAGGTAATCCGGAATGAGTGTGCAGCCTACCACCGGCCCAATTAGACCTCCTTCAGAAGCCTACTCTTTGCTGATAAGAGTGACCAGGAATTGTCCCTGGAACAGGTGTGAGTTTTGCTCTGTGTTTAAAGGGGAAAGGTTTGAGTTAAGGACTGTGGAGGAGGTGAAGGAGGACATCCTTGTTGCCAGGAAGCAGGTGGATGACATCCGGAGACGGGCAGAGCAGAGCGGCTATGGGGTGGGTGATATAGCCAGATATAGCGGTATCCTCTGGCTACAGAATGGCGGCGTAAGCAGTGCCTTTCTTCAAGATTCGAACACCCCGATAATGAAAACAGAGCCGCTTGTTGAGATAGTGGAATTTCTGTGTGAGGTATTTCCCACCCTGGAAAGGGTCTGCTCCTACGCCAGAGGGAAAACGATTGCCAAGAAAAAAGCTGAGGAATTGAGGAGGTTGAGGGAAGCCGGGCTTTCCAGATTGCATATAGGTCTGGAGACGGGGGATGATGAATTGTTAGCCTATGTGCAGAAGGGAGCAACTGCTGATGAGATGGTGCAAGCTGGCAGGAAAGCCGTTGAAGCTGGCTTTGAGCTTTCCGAATATGTAATGCCGGGATTGGGGGGAAGAGAGAGATGGGAGCAGCACGCTAAGAATACGGCTCGAGTCTTAAATGAGATAAACCCCCATTTTATCAGGCTAAGAACCCTGCATCTTATTCCGGGGATACCACTATATGAAAAGGCTGAGCGGGGTGAATTTCACGTCAACTCAATTGAAGGGGTTCTGATAGAGGTTCGAAGGTTTATCGAAGATTTGGATGTAACCTCTGAGCTGATAACCAGCGACTTTGCCTTCAATTTCTTTATGGGAGAAGTCGATGGTAAGCTCCCCGAGGATAAGGGGAAGTTACTCAAGTCTATTGACCGGGCTTTAGCACAGTGGCGCTCGAGAGGTGAACCCAAACGCAATCCCTTTTTAGGGCGTCTTAACCAGCCGGTTGACTGAACACTATTGTTACCTACCCTTTAGCTTCTCCGTCAGCATTGGCACTACCTCAAACAGGTCACCGACAATGCCATAGGTAGCTACTTCGAAGATAGGTGCGTCGGGGTCGTTATTTATAGCCACGATGGTGTCCGAGGTTTGCATACCAGCCAGGTGCTGAACTGCCCCGGAGATGCCACAGGCAATATAGAGCTTGGGGCAAATAGTCTTACCTGTCTGCCCGACCTGGTGGGAATATGGAATCCATCCATCGTCCACCGGTGGTCGGGATGAACCCAGCGCCGCTCCCATAACCGCCGCCAGTTCTTCCAGCAACTGAAAATTCTCCGCCTTGTCCAGTCCTCTCCCCCCGGAGACAATAATATCAGCGTCCTCAATTTTCACTCTTTCCGTTAAATCCTCGACAAAATCCAGCAGCTTGGTTTTTGAGGTGACGCCTTCTTTATTGAAGTCCACTTTTATTATTTGTCCCTTCCTTCCCGCTAGCGGGTTTTTCTTAAAGACACGGGGGCGAACTGTTGCCATTTGAGGTCTTCTCGTCTGGCAGATAATAGTTGCCATGATGTTGCCGCCGAAGGCAGGACGAGTCTGCAGTAGCAGCCTTCTCTCGGTATCAATTTCAAGCTCGGTGCAGTCGGCGGTGAGTCCTGTCTTTAGGATAGCCGCTACCCTGGGAATAAACGAACGCCCCAGTGAAGTGGCGCCAGCCAGAACTATCTCTGGTTTGTGCTCTTGAATCAGCCTGGTCAGTTCCCCGGTATATAAGTCTTCCTGATGGCTGGCTAGGGCTGGGTCATCTGTTAAGTAGACCTTATCGGCGCCGTAGGCAATCAGTTGTTCAACTTCACTGATATTATGACCGAAACAGACGGCGCATAATTCTGTCTTCAGGGTATCCGCCAGCTCCCTGCCCCTGGATAATAGCTCATAGTCAACGCTTTTTAGATTACCATCCTTAGCTTCAGCAAATACCCAGATTCCGCGGTGGCTATCACTTATTGCCGCCGTCTCTATAGCTGCCTCGATGAGTATGGCATCGTAGCTACAGGCCTCCTGGCAGGCACCACAAAGATTGCAGCCCTCGTTGATATGGGCTTTTTCATCGATAATTTCTATTAAACCGAAAGGGCAGGGCGCTATGCAGTCGCCACAGCCAGTGCACTTATCAGGGTCAATTCGGATTCCCATGCTTTTCACCATGTCTAGATTAACTTAGCCGCTCTCAGTTTATTTTTTAGACTTTCTGCCTGACCTTCCAAACTACCCTTTTCTGGCTATTCCTAGATTAACTTAGCCTCTCTCAGTTTATTAATAAGGCTTTCTGCCTGATTTTCCAGGCTTCCCTGGAGTATTTCACCGCGGTAGACCCTTTGTGGGAAAAATATCTTGATAACCCTGGTGGCGGAGCCGGATAGTCCTACCATGTTTTTATCGACGCCTAATTCTTTGGCTGTCCAGGTAGGTATCACGGCACTCTTTGCCTTGGCCAGCCCACGAAGGGAGGGGAGACGAGGAACATTTATCTCTTTTACCACAGTAATCACGGCTGGTAGGGGTGTCTCAATAACCTCATGTCCGTCTTCAACCATCCGCTGGACTCGCATATATCCATTGTCTATCTCTGCAATCTGGCTGACATAGGCTACAAACGGTATCTCCAGCATCTCGGCAAGTTCTGGCCCCACCTGTGCGGTGTCTCCGTCTATTGTCTGCCGGCCGCAGATTACGAGGTCATATTCCCGGATTTTATTAATTGCCCTGGCCAGAGTATAGGAGGTAGCCAGAGTATCGGAGCCAGCAAAGGCACTATCACTTAATAGGATAGCTTGGTCGGCACCGGTGCTAAGCGCTTCCCTCAGCACTTCCTCAGCTTGAGGGGGACCCATGCTGATAGCAGTAACCTTCCCCCCATATCGCTCTTTTATTCGGGCTCCTTCTTCCAGCGCGTAGGTGTCAAAAGGATTGACAATATTCTTAATCCCCTGTCTCACCAGGGTATTGGTCTGGGGGTCAATTTTGACTTGAGTGGTGCCTGGGACCTGCTTCAGGCAAACGACGATATTCATGCTCACACTGCCTTTTTCACTGAGTCCAGAGGTTTATTCTCGCCTTGCCTTTCTCTTCCTGAGTTCAGAGGCGATGGCGCCTCTTAGCACCTGATTGGTGCCTTCATATATCTGGGTGATTTTGGCATCTCTCATCATTTTCTCTACCGGATAATCACGCATGTAACCAGCACCGCCCAGAATCTGCACTGCGTCAGTAGTAACTTTCATAGCCACATCTGAGGCAAAGACCTTAGCCATGGCTGATTCTTCAGTGAACTGCTTGGCCCCGCTATCTATCGTCTTGGCTACGGCGTAAGTCAGTGCTCTGGCTGCTTCCACCTGGATAGCCATATCGGCTAGTACATTCTGGACTACGGGAAGGGCAATAATAGGGTGTCCGAATTGGACACGCTGTCGGGCATAGTCTACCGCTGCTTCCAGAGCTCCCTGAGCCAGTCCAACAGCTTGAGCCCCTATTCCCGGGCGTGACTGGTCTAAGATTTTCATTGTCATGATAAATCCCATTCCTTCCCTACCGAGCATATTCTCCTCAGGAACAAGACAATTTCGGAAAATTAGTTCCCTCGTGGAAGAAGCACGAATACCCATCTTTTTCTCTTTCTTGCCGAAGGAGAAACCCGGTGTGTCCTTCTCTACTAGGAAAGCGCTGGCGCCGCGGGCACCTCTTGCTTTATCAGTCAAGACGATAACGGTATATATCTCAGCCTCACCACCGCTGGTAATAAACTGCTTGGTTCCATTAAGTACGTAGCCTCCGGCTGCTTTTTCAGCAGTTGTTTTTATGGCGCTGGCATCACTGCCGGCGGTCGGCTCGGTTAGAGCAAAGGCGGCCAATCTCTTCCCGGAAGCAATATCTGGCAGGTATTTCCGCTTCTGTTCTTCAGTCCCATACGCCACTATTGTGAAGCTTCCCAGGGCGCTGGCTGCATAGCTAACAGCTACACCGCTACAGACTCGGCTTATCTCCTCCACAACCAGACACAGGTCTAAACAGCCTCCACCCAAGCCTTCGTATTGTTCCGGGATAAAGATGCGGAACATGTCGCTATCGGCGAAGTCTTTCATTATATCCCAGGGGAACTCTTCCCTCTCGTCAAGCTCGGCTCGCACCGGCAGTATCTTCTCCTCAGCAATCCTTCTGGCCAGGCTCTTGATTGTCTTTTGTTGCTCACTTAAGAAATACTCCAAGATAACCCCCTCTTTCGGTTAATCGATTGCTTATCAATGGGTGGTTGGGAAAATATATAGCTACGGGGCTAAACTTAATAGTTGGCTCTCTTAGTGGCTACCCCGGAGGGCGCTTTAACAGTTGCTGGCTTTCAATTCAGCTTATTATAAACGGCACTACATACTTACTGTCAAGCTAATGACTAATGTTGACAGTGGAGAAGGGTGTAAATTATGATGAGTATGCCCTGTTTTAATTGTGGGAGGAGATTATACTGGCACTACAAGGTATCAAGGTTCTAGACCTTACTTGGCAAGGTCCGGGACCTTTTTGCACTATGATTTTGGGTGACCTGGGCGCTGAGGTAATTAAAATTGGGCCTACCTCCACAGCCGGTGCTCGCCAAAAAACAAGGGAAGCGGGAAAGAGAACAGTTGCCTATCAGGCGGCAAACCGGAACAAGCAGAGTCTGTTGCTTAATTTAAAGACAGAGGAAGGCCGCAATATCTTCCATCAGCTAGCCAGGCAGACAGATGTTATCGTTGAAGGATTCAGACCGGGCGTGGCTAAACGCCTGGGTATAGACTACCCAACGGTAACTAAAATAAACCCTGAAATCATATACTGTTCCATTACCGGGTATGGGCAAGATGGTCCCTACCGTGATTTACCCGGTCATGATATCAATTATATCTCTATTGGCGGGGTACTGAACCTGATTGGTGAAGCTGACCGCCCGCCCGTTATTCCATTAAACTTAATAGCCGACTATGGTGCCGGTGGTAAGGATGCTGTTGTCGGCATACTTAGTGCGCTTATCGCCAGGGGTAAAACAGGCAAAGGGCAGTATATAGATATATCCTTGACTGACAGCGTCATCTCACTCCTTACTGAGTCGGTGTTAAGCCCTTATTTCCAGAGTGGTGTAGAGCCTGAGCGGGGTGGACATGGCCTCGATGGTGCTTACCCTTTCTATAGTATCTACCAGACCAAGGACGGGAAATTTATCACTATTGGCTGTCTGGAACCCTGGCTGTGGGAAAACCTGTGCCGGGCGATAGGCAAAGAGGAGTTTATACCCTTCAATTTTGCCCGTGAGCGTCTCCCAACAGAAGATGAAAAATGGAAGGAGATTTCTTCCTACCTTAAGCAGCTTTTCCTCACCAAGACCAGAGATGAGTGGTTTGAGCTCCTGATACAAAAAGATGTCCCTATAGGCAAAGTCTATTCATTGGACGAGGTTTTTGCTGACCCTCAGGTGCTTCATCGCAAAATGGTCATAGAAGTGGAGCATCCTACTGAGGGCAAGGTTAAGCAGGTAGGAGTTGCTATCAAGCTATCAGATACACCGGGTAAGGTTAGAAGCCTGCCACCGTTACTCGGTGAACACACCAACGAAATACTAATTGGGCTTGGCTACAGCAAGCAAAGGATTAACCAGTTGCGCCGAGAGGGCATAATAGGCTAGCAGCCAGGGCTCTTGTTCTAATTGAAACAGTCCGGGTATGCATAAGCAAGGGAGAGGGGGGAGACAGGTATGGATTTTAAATTTACCGAAGAGCAAGAAAGATTCAGACAGGAAGTCCGTGACTTTCTGGAAGAAGAGATAAGACAGGGGACTTTTAAGCCGAGCTGTGATGCCTGGATACAGGGTTACTCACCGGAATTCACCAAGAAGGTTGCTCGGAGAGGCTGGATTGGCTTGACCTGGCCTAAGGAGTATGGTGGGCAAGGGCGCAGCAATATAGACCGATTTATCCTGACTGAAGAGATGTTGCGCTACGGGGCACCGGCAGCCTGCCACTGGTTTGCCGACCGTCAAATCGGCGGTTCCATTATTGCCTTCGGCACCGAGGAGCAAAAGAAAGAGCTGTTGCCCAGGATTCTGAGAGGAGAAGCTTATGTTGGGCTGGGGATGAGTGAACCGGAGGCTGGTTCTGACCTGGCATCCCTTCAGACCAGAGCCACTGAGGATGGTGATGACTATATAATTGACGGACAGAAGATGTGGACCAGTTGCGCTAGGTTCATGAATTATATTTACCTGGTAGCCAGGACAGACCCTGAGGCACCGAGGCACAGGGGCATCAGCGAATTTATTATCGAGGCAAATTTACCGGGGGTTACTATCACGCCGACGATAGATATTACCGGTAGTGAGGCCTGGGGCGAGGTCTTCTACGACGGTGTGCGAGTATCCAAGAAACACTTGATAGGGGAGAAAAACCGTGGCTTTTACCAGATACTCAACCAGCTTGATTATGAGAGAGCCGGGCTGGAACGACTTATGGGCAACTACTCTCTCTTCGACGCTATTATTCAATTTACCAGGGAAACCAAACGGGGCGGGAAGCCCCTGGCTGAGGACACATTAATTCGCCACAAGCTGGCGCAGCTTCAAATTGAATTTGAGGTCGGGCGTCTACTTACCTACAGGGTGGCTTTGGTCATAGATGAAGGTCGTGCCCCTAACTGGGAAGCGGCTATGACTAAGGCATATAGCACTGCCTTTGAGCAACACCTGGCTACTACGGCAACAGAGATTCTGGGACTCTATGGACAACTGGTAGCCGAATCCAAGTGGGCACCTATTTTAGGCATGGCGCCCCACTCATATTTAGGTGCTACAGGTTATAGCCTCCAGGCTGGCACTTCGGAGATTCTGCGGAATATTGTGGCTTTGCGAGGGCTGGGGTTACCCCAGAACTGATAATAGGAGAAGGCAATGAATACTATTACACTGCCTCAACTGGCATGGTATGGAACTAAGAAACTGGAGCTCCCGCTACCGGATAGCTGGCAGGTGGAGTTATACAATATGGCTGGTTACAACCGCCCAGCTATTAAGCCTGATGAAATTAAAGCTTCCCTGACCAGTCTAATCGGCACAGCCCCTATCCGGGAGTTAGCCAGGGGGAAGAACGAGGTGGTCATCATATTTGATGATATGACCCGTGTCACCAGGGCAGCCGAGATAGTACCATTTGTTCTGGAAGAGCTGGCGCAGGCCGGTATCGCGGATAATAAAATCCGTTTTATTTGTGCCCTGGGTTGTCATGGAGTCCATAACAGGCTGGATTTCGCCAAGAAATTGGGTGAGGAGACATTAGCCAGGTTTCCCGCCTATAACCACAATCCCTTTGCTAATTGTACTCACGTTGGCACTACAAACACCTACGGAACTGAGGTTTATGTTAATGCCGAGGTAATGAAGTGTGACCTCAAGATTGCTATTGGCTCCGTAGTTCCCCACCCTATGAGCGGATTTGGTGGTGGCGGGAAGATTATCCTGCCCGGGGTAGCCTCTTTTGAAACTATTGAGTATAATCACCGGGCAGCGATTACAGATATAATAGAGCACCTAGACAAGCCGATTGCAGGGATGGGGCTCTTTGACAATAACCCCATGCGTTTTGATATTGAAGAAGCTGCCACTCTGGCCGGTCTGGATGTGCTGATAAACTGCATAGTTAATATGCGGGGGGAGACGGTGGCTATTTTCGCTGGTGCGCTGATACCAACCTATGCCGCCGCTGTTGGCGAAGCCAAGTCTCATTATCGCACCCCTAAGGCGAAAGGGGAGAACATTGTTATCGCCAACACCTTCGCCAAAGCCAATGAAGCAATCATGGTTGGCTTGAATAATGCCTTTAGCGCCATACGTCCTGACGGCGGGGATGTTGTCCTTATGGCTAATGCTCCTGATGGGCAGGTTACCCATTATTTGATGGGCCCTTTTGGTAAGACAACCGCCGGGACGCTAAGGTCGCTGGCAAGGGTTCCTCGATATGTCAATCACCTGATTATTTATTCAGAATACCCCGATGTTGCTGGCAGAAGCTATATTGAGGAGTCAGATAAAGTTTTATTTATGAACAACTGGGATGCTGTGCTGCGGGCTCTTCAAGAATTCAACGGGGCTGAGGCTAAGGTGGCGGTATATCCCAATGCTGATATCCAATGGACTGAGGGGTAGGAGGTAAGTAATGGACTTCACTCTTTCTGAAGAACAGGAAATGCTAAAGAAGATGGCTCGTGATTTCCTGGCCGAAAAATGCCCCAAAATACTGGTTAGAGAAATGGAAGAGGATGAGAAGGGCTACTCACCAGACCTGTGGCGAGAAATGGCAGGGTTGGGCTGGATGGGGCTGGTATTCCCTGAAGAGTATGGTGGTAGCGGTATGAGCTTTCTTGACCTATCGGTGCTGCTGGAGGAAATGGGTCGAGCTTGTCTGCCTGGTCCTTTCTTCTCGACGGTGCTTCTTGGTGGTTTAACCATCCTGGACGCCGGAAATGAGGAGCAAAAACAGAAATACTTACCCCGGATAGCCAGCGGTGAAGCAATCTTCACTCTTGCCTTGACTGAGGCTGGTGCCCGATATGATGCTGCCTCAATTGCAGTTAAGGCAGCTGCCGATAAGGGTGCCTATATTATTAATGGCACCAAGCTCTTCGTTCCCGATGCCCATATTGCTGATTATTTACTATGCGTGGCTAGAACTAATGAACAGGTAGAAGCTGAAAACGGGATTACCATCTTTATAGTAGATGCCAAAAGCCCGGGCATAAGCTATACGGTTCTGAAAACCATAGCCGGCGATAAGCTATGTGAGGTGGTTTTTGACCAGGTGAGGGTAGCTGGGGAGAACATTTTGGGTCAATTAGACCAGGGGTGGAGTGTGGTGCAGAGGGTGATAGAACAGGCGGCAGTGGCCAAATGCTGTGGAATGCTTGGTGGCATGCAGCAGGTGCTAGAAATGACCGTTGATTATGCCAAGGAAAGGAAACAGTTTGACCGCCCGATTGGTAGTTTCCAGGTCATACAGCACTACTGCGCCAATATGGCGACTGATGTCGATGGCTCAAGGTTCAGCACCTACCAGGCAGCCTGGAGGCTAAGCGAAAGGCTTCCCTGCGCTAGAGAGGTGGCTATAGCTAAGGCGTGGATGGGTGAGGCCTATGGTCGGGTTATCACCCTGGCACACCAAATTCATGGTGCTATTGGCTGCACTATTGACCATGACCTGCAATTCTACACCAGACAGGGTAAGGCTGCCGAGCTTACCTTTGGTGATGGTGATTTCTACCGGGAGATAGTAGCGCAGGAAATGGGGTTATAATGCCATAGCTTCTAGCCTGGCTATTACCTCATTTATAGTCTCTTCGGCGGTAGAAGTACCACTGGTTACACCTATGTGGTGGTGACCTTGAAGCCAGGAGGGTTGGATTTCCTCTGCAGTTTCAACCTGATATGTTTCAGTGGCGGTAGCGCATAACTCAGCCAGGTGATTGGTGTTGGCGCTGGTGTGACTACCGATAACGAGCATCAGTTCCACTCTATTAGCTAACTCGAGGGCTGCTTGCTGGCGTTGTCTGATATCATGGCATATAGTATCAATAATGCGCAGGTCAGCATCTTTAACCAGGGCCGAATCAATGAGTTTCTTGACAAACTCGGTAAAGTGAGCTGGTATCTGAGTGGTTTGGGATAGCACTCCCACACGGCGAGGTAGAGGCTCCAACGTAGCTATAAAGTCAACATCTAGTGTAGCTACACCTTGGCCACCAGCCCAGTCAAGAATACCCCTGACCTCAGGATGGTTAGCATCTCCGTATACAATGACAAAAAACCCGGACTTAGCTAACTTACGAGCAGCGACTTGGGCTCGGTGAACAAAGGAGCAGGTGAAATTTATCATGTCTATATGCCGTGCCTGAATCTCTTCTTCCAGTTGGGGCCCCACTCCGTGGGCGCTAATAGCCACAGTGTTACCCTGTATATCATCCACACTGTTGGCTACCCTGACACCAATATCAGCCAGCCTTTTCATCACCTGTCGGTTATGAACAACAGCTCCTAATGTTTCAATCTGGCCACGCTCACGGGTAATCTTTTCCAGGGTATCAATAGCACGCTTGACCCCAAAGCAAAAGCCTATTCCAGCCGCTTTTTCAACCCTTAGTGTCATCTACTTTCCTTATCTGCGTAGATTCCCCGATATTCTACAGGGAGAAGCTCAGCTATATGTCCCATGATAAAGTTGGTGAGCTCAGCAAGCTCTGTCTTAGACAATTTACCATTAACCGGCGGCAGATGGAAGGGCTGACCGATATTAACCGTTATCTGGGGGCGACGCAGTAACCAGGCGGCACCCTTAATTCTTTCTGTGCCAGTAATGGCTATAGGCAGGACAGGAGCGCCACTATGCAAGGCTATCAGTGCCGAGCCGGGGAAAGCAGGTTGTAATTGAGCATTCTTGCTCCTCTTTGCCTCGGGGAACATGACTAAGGCCAGACCCTCGGCCAAAACTCTCTCTGCTTCACGCATTGCCTTCCTGTCCAGTTGCCCTCGGTGTACCGGAAAGGCACCAAATTTGCCTACGAAGTAGCTTGAAAATCTGGACCGGAATAGCTCCTCCTTGGCCATGAATATCGCTTTTCGACCAAGGCTAACGGCAACTAGCGGCGAGTCAGCCAGATTAAGATGGTTAACCACCACCAGCACTGGTCCTTGGTTGGGAATGTTTTTTCTGCCCTTGACCTGCCAGCGAGTCAACAGGAGCAGTAGTATCCTCACCAGTAGTCTGCCAACATAATAAAACCAGGGCACTATTCCACCCCTTATAGAAGAAGTTGGTAGTTGACAATTATAGCTTATAGCTAATGATAAAGACAACCAAGTGTGATATGATTGCTTATTAATCTTAAAAGTAGTGCCTTGATTAAATTTGCCCTTTGTCCCATAATATCGGCAATATCCAAGAGGGAGGTATGAAGAGCTTAACCGTTGGCAAGATAAGAGGTCTGCAACAGATTGCTAATCCAGATGGCATCTTTGCTATGTGCGCTATGGACCACCGTGGGTCGTTACGCAGCATGATTGACGAAGAGAGCCCGGGGGAAGTCGACTATAAAGAAATGGTTGAGCGCAAGTTGGAACTGTGCTCCAGCCTGGCTAAATATGCCAGTGCCGTGCTACTTGACCCTATATTTGGTGCTGCTCAATGCATAAGTCACGGTGTCTTACCCAGGAGCACTGGACTCCTGGTTAGTATAGAAGCCTCCGGCTATAGTGGTGGGAAAGAGCACCGTTTGACCAAATTGCTGAGCGATTGGAGTGTTGAGAAAATTAAGCGAATGGGTGCCTCGGCAATAAAGATTCTGGTCTACTACCGTCCAGATTTGAAACAGTTAGCTGGTCAGCAATTGGACACGGTGAATATGGTAGCTAAGGAATGTATAAAATATGACCTTCCTTTCCTGGTAGAACCAAAGAGCTATCCTGTCGGTAACGAAGTTAATAGCCCACAGGAGTTTGCCGACCTGAAGGAACAGTTGGTGATTAGAACTGCCCGGGATATCACTGCCTTACCAGTAGATGTGTTAAAGGCTGAGTTTCCCGCTGATTTATCTAATAAAAAGGATAAATCTGAAATGATTGAGCTCTGTCATCAGTTAGATATATCATCTCAGGTTCCGTGGGTCATTCTCAGTGCTGGCGTAGATTTTGAGCTCTTTTGCCAGCAGGTAGAAATCGCCTGTCAGGCTGGGGCATCGGGCTTCCTGGGTGGTCGTGCTGTCTGGCAGGAAGCAATGTATATTGATGATGCACGGGAAAGGGTTCGGTATCTATCAACTGTAGGGACAGATAGACTGAAGAGACTAAACGAGATAGCCAGCAAATATGCTGTGCCCTGGTACAAGAAGTTCGGGGCAGTTGCCCATGAACTGACTCATATATCAGAAAGGTGGTATCAAGAATATTAAAATCGGAGAAGTGCCATGATTGCTACTGTTACCCTCAACCCTTCCCTGGATGAACATATTACGGTGAATGGGCTGGTGGTGGAGGAGGCTAACCGGTGGGTCAGACTGCGTCGCTATGCTGGAGGCAAAGGCATAGATGTGTCGCGGGCTATCCACGAAATGCAGGGCGTAAGTATTGCCTATGGGTTCATAGGTGGTCCCAATGGCAGGGTGGTGGAAATATTGCTTGACGAAGAAGGGGTGCTATTCAGTTTCACCCCGATTAAGGAGGAAACACGCACCAATTTTATTATTACCGATACCAAAACTTCCCAGCAAACGAGAATTGATGCCCCCGGCCCCCGTATTTCAAGTAGAGAACTGGAGAGGTTCGCTAGAAAATTGAGGACACTTCACCCTGGCCCGGACTTAATGGCTGCCGGCGGTAGTGTACCGCCCGGTGTTCCGGTTAGTATCTATTATGACATAATCACGGAGGCCAAAGGCTTCGGTGTAAAAACCATCCTGGACTCTGCAGGTCAGTGGTTAGAAGAGGGAATAAGAGCTAAGCCCTACCTCATCAAGCCTAATGTCCACGAGGCTGAGGTACTGCTGGGGAGGGAACTGCCCACCGAAGAGGCAATCGTTGAAGCGGCTCTTGACCTGGTGGAAATGGGCATTGAAGTGGCAGTCATCTCCAGAGGCAAAGAGGGCATTATTGCCGCCACTAAGAGGAGCCTTTTTAAGGCAGTCCCGCCTTCAGTAAAAATACGGAGCGCTGTTGGGGCTGGTGACTGCACTATAGCCGGCCTAGCCTTAAAGCTAGCTTATAGAGGGTCATTGATAGAAGCCTGCCGGTTGGCGGTAGCTATGGGCACTGCGGCTGTATTAACACCCGGTACTGAGTTGTGCCGTAGAGCCGATGTGGAAAGACTGCTACCGCAAGTCAAAGTCTGGAATATACCAGCCAAGCATCGGGTGAAAGCATTCTTTCCTGCCAGTAGCTAAGGGCTGTCAAATTACCCATCTGCTATAAGATTAGGTTCAATGCCCCCCCCACCAGCAGGGCAGCGACAATCATTATTCCCGCCGCTTTGAGCATATTTATAACTCCAAGCTCCCTGAGCAGGACAACAAAGGTAGCAATACAGGGGAAAAACATGGCCAGGACCACACTACCAACAACCAGCTGCTTGGCGCTTAATGCCAGAGGGGCGAACATGCCCAAGGCCACATCCTTGCGCAGGAAACCAATAACTATGGCGGTTACTGCTTCTTTGGGTAATCCCAGGAGACCAGTTACTACTGGCGCTGTAAAATCGGCAATGGCATCAAATATGCCGAAGACATAGAGTATATTTATTACCAGGACAGCGGCTAGAATGATAGGGATAGCTTCTCTCAGGAAGCCATAGGTCCTCATCCACAGCTTTTGTAACACGGTTCGCCATGGCGGCAGACGGTAGGGTGGTATCTCTACCAACAGCTCGGGGCTAAATCCTTTAACAAAGCGGTTAAGTATAATTCCCAAAATAACCCAGACTATGAATAGTGTCCCGTAGACAATAGCCACATATTGCCCTCCGTGTTGTCCCACCAGGCCGAAAATCATGGCTTGCAAGGCGGCACAGGGTATAGCAATAGATATCAATGTCGCCGCAATAAATCTCTCTCGCTTGCTCTCCAGAATACGGGTAGCCATAATAGCCGGCACATTGCAGCCCAGCCCTAGCATAGTCGGAATGATGGCATAACCGTGCAAGCCAAGCCGGTGCATAATAGTATCCATCAAGACTGCCAGTCGTGGCAGATAACCTATATCCTCAAGCAGACCGAGCACCAGGTAGAAAGATACGATGTAAGGCAAAACCATGGCAAAAGGGACATAGAGTCCGGTGGTCAGTAAGCCAAGCGATTCAACAAAGTTCACTTCGCCACCAATTATCTTACCTATCAAGACATTGTGGAAAAAGCCGGTGCCGCCCAGGAGGTCGCTTAGCCTCAATATCACCGGTGCCCACAGGTTGTCAAATAAGGGGTCAAGCAGATAACCAATCAGGCTCTCACCAATGAAACGGATTACCAGAAAGGCGCTGGCAAGAACAGCTAAAGCTATAATGCCACCAGTTAATGGCTTTACACTGGCATCCCCCAGGCGTTCCAGCCAGGTATGGTGGCGATGGGTAATACGCTGAACCTGGTCTGTAATGCTACCAACAGCAGCCCAGCGTTCATCATGACTACGGGTAGGAGTGTCAGGTGAGACGGCCTTGGGGATGTTCTCCACCAGCTCTTTTATCCCCTGACCAGTTACGGCTACAGTAGGAATAACTGGCACCCCTAAGAATTCCCTTAGCCTGTCCAGGTCGATATCTATTCCCCGATGCTCGGTATCATCCCATATATTCAAGGCCACTATCACTGGGATGTTCCGTTCCAATAGCTGCAGGGTTAAGTAGAGATTTCTTTCCAGATTGGTAGCATCAGCCACATTTATGACTAAATCTCCGGTGTCGAGCATCTGGGAGGCTATCTCCTCAGCCTCACTGGTTGGTTCCAGGGTATAGGTGCCGGGCACATCAATAACCTCAGCCGTCTCCTCTCCCAGCTTCATAAATCCACGGCTGTAGCTTACTGTCGTGCCTGGATAATTAGAAGCAATCACCTGGACTCCGGTTAGACGGGAGAAAATAACACTCTTGCCGACATTGGGATTGCCCATCAGTAATATCCTCATTTACACCTAACCCAATTCAACTATTATCCTCTTAGCCATGCCAAAGCCGATAGCTACCTGAGCATTACCTAACTGGATGGTTACCGGTCCTCGCATAAACATAGAACTAACCTTGGTTACTCTCTGACCAGGTCTAATACCTAAAGCACTAAGACGATTAATCAAGCCATGTCCACCTTGAATTTGAACCACTACACCACTCTGCCCGGTCCTCATTTGGGCAAGAGTCGTTTGCTTTTCGTCTGGCCTGAATCTGGGCCCAAATCTGGGCCTAAATCTACGCATAAACCTGTACATGAATCACGTTCCTTTCTTCACTTGCGCTCAGTTAGTATAGTCTTAAGTACAGATGCGCCATATTTACAATGAGCTTACCAAGAACCTATTTACTCTCTTGGCGGCACCTGGGGCAATAGCCTGTCATTCGGACTTCGCTGCCGGTAATCTTAAAATCTTTGGCTTCAGCAACTTTTCTCTTTACCAGGCGAGCTAATGGGTACTGGAATTCAAAAACCCGACCGCAGCCAAGACAGACCAGGTGGTGATGCTCAGTAGGGGGTTTTATTTCATAGTGGTGGTGCGTCTCGTCAAAATGGACTTCCTCGATTAGCCCTAGTTTCTTGAGCGTCTGCAGGGTTCGATAAACAGTAGACAGGCTGAGGCGAGGTTGTTTCTGTCGGGCGCGGCGATAGACTTCATCAGCGTCCAGGTGTCCCTGGCCCTGGCGAATGATTTCCAGAATCAAAGCCCGCTGGCTGGTAACCCTCAGTCCGGGGGCACTTAGTATTTGGCGGGTGTTCTCCAGCGATGTATTTTTAGTGCTCATTGACCTTGTTGCTAATGCGTTTCATTTGCAATTATTATACCACTATAAATATACTGTTGTCAATCTCCTGTCATTAAATTATTTTGAAGGCGGGTGTGCTATAATGAACCGAGAATTTAGGAAAGGAGAGCATGTTGATGGAGCTTTCTCAGTTTTCGCTTGAGGGGAAGGTGGCGCTGGTAACCGGGGGTAGCCGGGGCATAGGGAAAGCAACGGCGATAGGGTTTGCCCGAGCCGGCGCTGATGTGGTGGTAGCCAGTCGGAAGCTACCGGACCTGGAGAAGGTGGCTGATGAGGTAAAGAGCCTGGGGAGGAGGTCTCTGGCGGTGGAGGCTCATGTTGGTCGGCTGGAGCAAATAGAGAGTCTGGTTGAGAGGGTAGTGACCGAGTTCGGCAAGATTGACATATTGGTGAACAATGCTGGCACCAGCCCTGTTTTCACCCCGGCGCTTGATTTAGAAGAAAGGGCGTGGGATGCGATTATGAATCTCAATTTGAAGGGGCTTTTCTTCCTCAGTCAGGCTGTGGCCAGGGTGATGAAGGAGCATGGAGGGGGCAGAATCATCAATGTTGCTTCGATGGACGGCTACAAACCCGAGGTTAACATTGGGGCCTATGCCGTAAGTAAGGCTGGCGTCATTATGGTGACCAAGGTTATGGCACGGGAATTGGCTCAGTATAATATCAGGGTGAATGCCATAGCCCCGGGACCGATACATACCCGGCTCCTTGATGCCCACTGGGTTGTTGCCCCGGAGGACAAGGAAGAAGTAGTAAAGAGAACACTCGTGGGACGTATCGGTGAGCCTGAGGAGATTGCGGGTGCCATGATTTATCTGGCGTCTGATGCCTCCAGTTACGTAACCGGGCAGACCTTTGTCGTGGATGGGGGAACTCTGATAACCTGAGTATGTGAGGTCGGATGCCAGAATCCCTTGTCTTTGGCGCTGGCGAAGCCTTATTGTTACATCACCCGCTTGAGTCTGGGGTTAGGGGTAATACCGGGGGTTCTGCCCCGTTTAGCAACTGGTCTGCCTTCAACCTCATGCAGGTCAGCCGTAAAGTCAATCGGCTTAGCCCCGCTGATATAGCTGCCGACACCAAAGCCATCGACTGGAGCCCCGCTCTCAATAAAGCAGGTAATGCGCTCGGGGTTAATGCCGCCGCTGACAAAAATCCCTACCTTGTTAAAGCCGGCTAAATCCAGTCTGGCTCTCACCTCTTTGACCAGGTCGGTGGTAACCCCGCCCCGCTCACCGGGAGTATCAAGCCGCACGCTATTAAGTCTCTCACCCAGTGCCTGAGCCACCAGCAGGCTTTCTTCAGCCTCATCCTTAAAGGTGTCAACCAGAGAGACACGGGGCACCCCGGGCGGCATATGCTTGTCAAAGGCTAAAGTAGCCTTGACTGTATCTCCCATAATTATTATCAGAGCGTGGGGCATAGTCCCTGATGGTTCAATGCCAGCCAGCTTAGCACCAGCCATACTGGAGCAGCCGGCACAGCCACCGATAATTGCTGCGTAGTCCATTACGCTCACTACTGAAGGATGCACGTGGCGGACACCGAAGCTGATGACGGGTATTCCGAGGGCGGCTTCCACACACTCCCTGGCTGCCGTTGCCCAACCACTACAGTGGGCCAGGATACCATCTATGGCTGTTTCATACACCCCATAACTTTGATAGGGTGCTGTTATGCGCAACACCACTTCCTTCCTGCCCATTGCCTCACCCTCAGCCAGAGCCCATACCTCGCGGTTACCCTCCGGCAAAACCTGGGCCAGTAGAGCCTTGACCTCTTCTATGCCGCAGAGTATTCCCGCTCGACTGGAAAATACCTCCATAGTGGCTACTGGATTAAGTGCCTCGTGACGCAATATCTCTATGGTGTGGGCAAAGTAAACGTCAGTCGCCTCCCCCGATAGGGCGGCCTCAGTGGGCTCAAATTTAGCTGGCTTAATCTGGCTAGTCCTCACGCTGGTTAGCTTTACCCCTAGCGTCTTCTCCATGTGCTCCAGAGCAAAGTGGTGTGCCTTTTCATCAAAGGAGGCAACGCAGTCAACAGGCACCTCCACCTGATAGTCACGATTCCTGGCGTCGGCCGCAGTGTGCAATACGCAAATATTGGTGCAGACACCACAGACAATCAACTTCTCCGGCTTAAGCTGGTTCAACTTCTTCTCAAGCAGTGTATCAAAGAAGCCGCTGAAACGTCTTTTAGGTATTACCTCTCCCTGATAGCCGGCCAGTTCGGGAATGACCTCTGCCTCGACAGTGCCCTCAATGCAGTGTGGAGGGAACATCTTGAATTCAGGGTCATCAGGAGCGTGGTGGTCGCCAAGGAAGAATACCTTAGAGCCCTGAGCGAGTTCCTGCTCCAGGAGTTTCTGTATGTTGGGGATTATGCGGCGGGCTCTAGCCCCACAATACAGGGGATAGCCCTCCTCCAGGAAACCCCTGAGCATGTCTACCACTAAAACCACATTAGCCATAGCCTTTTTCCTTTTTGTTTAAGTTTAATGTCGGAAATGCCTTTCACCGGTAAAAACCATAGCTATATTGTGCTCATCAGCCGCCTTAATTGACTCCTCATCCCTTATTGAGCCGCCGGGCTGGATAATGGCGGTTACCCCGGCAGTAGCTGCCGCCTCCACCACATCGGCAAACGGGAACATGGCATCCGAAGCCAGAACACTACCCTTGGCTTTCTCTTCAGCCTTTTCTTTAGCTATCTGAGCACTGATAATACGGCTGGGTTGTCCGGCACCCATTCCCAAAAGTGTCTTATCCTTAGCCAATATAATGGCGTTTGACTTTACATGCTTGACTGCTCGCCAGGCAAAAAGCAGGTCTTCTATTTCAGCCCTGGTTGGCTCACGCTTGGTTACTGTTTTTAAACTGACGCTATCTTCTGGTAACGAGTCTGAACTCTGGACCAGGAATCCGCCCCTTACTTTGCGGAAATCAAGACAGCCTGGTTCAGCCTTACCATAGCCTGGTGGTAACTCGGCAACGAGAATACGCAGGTCCTTCTTGCGCTGCAGTAACTTGAGCGCTTCTGTCTCGTATTCGGGGGCGATAACTATCTCGTAGAAGACTGGCTTAATTGCCTCAGCCATGGCCAGGGTAACCGCCCGGTTTGAAGTAACAATGCCGCCGAAGGCAGCCACCGGGTCGCCGCTAAAAGCCCGCCGATAGGCTTCAGCGATATCTTCATGGCTGGCCAGGCCGCAGGGATTAGTATGTTTGATAATAGCTACTGTGGGTGCGGCGAAGTCAATAACTGCACCCCAGGCAGCATCAGCATCCAGGATGTTGTTGAAGGAAAGCTCCTTACCCCATAGCTGCTTTGCCCAGGTGATGCCAGTATTCTTACCTCCACCTACCTCCTGCTCAGCATAAAAAGCAGCCTGCTGGTGGGGGTTTTCACCATAGCGCAGGCTATAGCGCTTCTTGAGGGCAACGGTCAGCTCTTCAGGAAAACTATCCATGCCCTGCCTCAGATACTGTGAAATAGCGGTATCATAGGTAGCTACATGCTGAAATGCCTTCTGGGCCAGCTGTTTACGCTCGGCTAGCTCCACACCGCCTGCCCTCAATTTCTCCAAAACTGTCTGATAGTCGGCTGGGTCTACTATCACAATGACACTGGGGAAATTCTTAGCTGACGCCCGAATCATGCTTGGTCCGCCGATATCTATATTCTCCAGGGCTTCATCAAGCGTAATGCCTTCTCTGGCTACAGTCTGAACAAAGGGATAGAGGTTACCAACCACCAGGTCAACAGTCTCAATACTATGCTCAGCTATTTGTGCCATGTGCTCTGGCAGGTCACGCCTGGCCAGGATACCGCCATAAATAATGGGGTGCAGGGTCTTTACTCGTCCGTCAAGAATCTCAGGAAACCCGGTAAGTTCGGAGACACTTTTAACCGGCACTTTAGCTTCTTCCAGCGCCTTTTGAGTACCCCCGGTGCTGAATATCTCAAATCCTAACTGGCTCAAGGCTTTAGCAAAATCGGCTAAGCCAGTCTTGTCAAAAACGCTGATAATAGCTCGCATATAAACCTCCGTCCAGTCTATAACTACTCTTGCCTCTTTTAGTAGAAATCACTTTTGCTAAAAACAGTTTAGTTACTTTCTGGCTCTTCGACCAGCCGCTGCCGCCAGAGGTGCTACCGCCAGCCAAAGGGTGATGGTTATCAACATAGCCATAGGATAGCCTATCTTTTCTATCCCGAGGTCTGGGGCAATAACACCCCAGAGAGCCATGAAGATGAGAGAACTCAAAAAGAAGCCGGGTATAGCCGCCAGTATGCTAAAGTAGCCCATTATGTCAGACCTCCTTTTTGATGTTTATCCACGAAACGCTTCATTCTGGTCAGC
>Ga0209978_10000201_pt1 | contig 20110 bp, 17 predicted proteins | sample BentaG_FD_182805 | JGI IMG/M metagenome (GOLD analysis project Ga0209978, IMG submission 182805) | Deep subsurface microbial communities from South Atlantic Ocean to uncover new lineages of life (NeLLi) - Benguela_00093 metaG (SPAdes)... | ecosystem: Environmental > Aquatic > Marine > Oceanic >... | reverse complement strand
GTTACCTCTTAAATTGAGTAGGATATAGGGAGTAAGCACGATTATCGGGCAGATTGCTGAGGGGGCATGTATCGAGAGCAGAAAACAGATGAGGATAAAGATTAACAGATAAGACCAGACGGTTCTGAAGTTAAAAGCTAGGAAGAGAATTAGAGGGGTGAAGAGCAGTCCCATAGACATCGGGACCAGGAAGGCTAGCCCCAGTATGGGGAGTAGCATTGGATAATCAAGTCTAGGCATCCTATGAACATTGAGTAAGGTCGTATACCGTCCAGACTAAATATTGATGGAGAGGAATAAAGGGCATGGATTGGCTATCTCCGATTAGGGAGCTTTTCGGATTTGTTTTTCCCTTCCTTGAGCGCTTGCCTATCATTAGGGCAATACTGGGTTTCATATTGGTGTTCTTCCTGCCTGGCTTTGCCTGGAGTCTCGTCTTCTTCAAGCAGATAAATGTCATAGAACGGGTGACCCTGTCCTTCGGGCTGTCCATAGTTGTAGTAACACTCGGTCTTCTTCTCCTGGATAGGCTGATTGGTATTAGTATTACCGGGTTGAACTCTGTTCTGGTTATCGTTGCTATTACTGTTTTACCCGTATTAGTCTATTATCTCAACAGGCTTGTAAAGCGAAAGAAAGGAAGTGCGACATAGGATTATTTATTAACCTTCCCGAATTCGAGCAAATTAATAATGTTAATATGATTTATGCAGGTTATTTTCTAGGCTTGGAATAGTGAAATTGTATGATGTGGCAGTCATAGGTGGTGGACCAGTCGGGAGCCAGGTAGCTTATAGACTGGCCGATATGGGGTATGGGGTGGTGGTGGTGGAGCAGAAGGAAAGGCTGGGAGAGCCGGTTTGCTGTACCGGTATTATCAGCCAGGAGTGTGTTAGCTCCTTTGCCGTTGATGATGGTGTTATTTTTAGGCGAGTAAATAGTGCCAGGTTTCTTTCACCTTCAGGGAAGCTGCTCAGCCTGTGGCGGCAGGAACCTCAAGCCTGTATTGTGGACCGGGCAGCTTTCAATGTAGCTTTAGCCAGCCGGGCTCAGGGCAAAGGAGCGGAATATGTGTTAAATAGCCCGGTTAGGAATATAGAGGTCAAGAATGATAGGGTTAGAATTGAGATAGCTGGTCAGGGAGCAGGACTAGGCTTTTTTGAGGCAAGAGCGGCAGTTATTACCACTGGCTTTGGCTCGAAACTGGTTGAGGGGTTGGGTTTGGGTAAGGTTGGTGATTTTGTTATGGGAGCCCAGGCTGAGGTAGAAGCAATGGGGGTGGATGAGGTGGAGGTCTATTTTGGTCAGGAAATAGCTCCCGGTTTTTTTGCCTGGCTGGTGCCCACCTTACCACAGAGGGCTCGAGTGGGGTTGCTGTCCCGTCGTAACCCGGGGCTTTATCTAAGAAGGTTAATGTCATCCCTGGTGGCTCAGGGGAAAATAGCTTCGGCTGAGGCTGAGTTGAGCTATGGCGGGGTTCCGTTAAAACCGTTAGCTAGAAGCTATAGTGCTAGGGTATTGGTAGTGGGAACTGCGGCCGGGCAGGTGAAGCCGACCACTGGTGGTGGTATCTACTATGGTCTGCTGTGCGCTGACATTGCGGCTAATAGTTTGCACCAGGCTTTGGCAAGTGATACCCTGTCTGCCAGGAATCTGGCTAATTATGAGAGAGTGTGGAAAAGGAAGCTGGGGCAGGAGCTAAAAGTAGGCTACTGGGCTCGGAAATTCTATGAACTGCTGAGCGATAGGCAGATTGACAGGATATTTGACATAATAAAGTCCAATAGGATTGATGAGGCTTTGCTTAAAGCAGATGATTTGTCCTTTGATTGGCATGGTAGGGTGGTGTTGAAATTGATAGGACACAAGGCATTGTCTAAGACTGTTGAGATGATAAAACTCCCCTTTCCCTTAGGCAGAAGAGGTTGAAGGGGACCTAATAGTATTTATAGGGGGTATCCCGGAGATGAGTGGTGGCAGTCAGGACCTAAGCTTGGGTGAAGCAGCCGGCCATTTTCTGGCTAACTTACCACCCGAAGAAAAAGGGGCAAGTCGGCAGGAGACATATAAATTTGTTCGCTGGTTTGGGGGGGAACGGCCTTTTGCTGGACTTACTGCTGCTGAGGTAGCTAACTATGCCGAGCGGTTATCAACATCGGATATCGATTACATGAGAAAGCTTGAGCTGATACGAGCCTTCCTGGCTTATGCCAAGAAAAAGGGGTGGAGTAAGACTAATCTAGCTATTCACCTTAAGGCTAGGAAGAGTAAAACTAGACTGCGGCCCTCCTCCAGACAGGGTCCGCTGGAGACTGTCTCTTTAACACAGCAGGGGTATGCTGAACTGGAAGCTGAGCTGGCTGCTCTTCAGAGCAAGCGTCCTCAGGCTATTGAGGAAATACGTAGAGCAGCCGCCGATAAGGACTTTCGTGAGAACGTGCCTCTACAGGCGGCTAGGGAGCAGCGCGGGCAATTAGAAGGACGGATTATGGAACTGGAAGAGACTCTAAAGTCAGCCGTTGTTATTGATAAGAAACAGAAGGGCGCTCTCACGATAGGCATTGGCGATAGTGTTATCCTCCGTGACCTTGACTCTGGCGAAGAGCTGCGCTATACACTCGTCAGTCCCAGCGAGGTAGACCCGACTAGAGGCAAGATTTCCAGTGCTTCACCTATAGGTAAAGCTATTATGGGTAAAGGCCGGGGAGAAACGGTGGAGATAACAGCACCGGCAGGCAAGCTGTACTATCAGATTAAACAGATTGAACGTTAACAGACTTTGTCTATTTCTTTTTAGGGCTATAATTGATAGTGGAGGGTAGTATGAAGGAGAAGAGCATAGAGCGTGTAGCCGTTGTTGGTGCCGGGCTGATGGGCTTCGGCATCGGGGTGGAGTTCGCTCGATTTGGTTACCATGTCAGTCTCTATAACACGGCAGAGGCCACCAGCCAGAAGGCTATGGAGAGGGCTGGCGAGGACCTTGATTTGATGGTGGAGACGCAGTTGCTGACCGCTGAGGAAGCTAAGGCTACATATGGTCGGTTGCGGCCTACCACTGACCTGGGAGATGCAGCATCAGGTGCCGATTACGTCATCGAATCGGTACTTGAGATATTATCTTTGAAACAGGAGATATTCGCCAGGCTTGACGAGCTCTGTCCGCCTCCAGCTATCTTGGCAACAAATACCTCGACGCTGATGGTTAGTGAGATTGCTTCTGCAGCCAAGCACCCGGAGCGCATCTTGGCGACACACTACTTTCAGCCGCCTCACTTTATCCCTCTGGTGGAGGTGGTTGGGGGAGAAAAGACGGACCGAGAGGTGGTGGAGCTGGTAGCCCGGGTATTGCGGGGTTTGCGGAAGAAGGTGGTTGTCATCGATGTTGAACTACCGGGGTTCGCTGGAAATCGAATCCAAGGGGCAATCGGACGGGAGGTTCAGTCATTGGTGGACCAGGGGGTATGCAGCCCAAGTATGGTAGATGACATAATATCATTCGGCTTCGGCCGTCGTATGGCCTACACTGGCTACTTCAAGCGCCTAGACTTGATTGGGTTGGACTTCAGTTATACGATGGCAAAAGAGCAAGGTCTAGAACCTTGGGGGCCTATTGCTGAGCGGGTGGAACGAGGCGAACTGGGTATGAAGAGTGGCAAGGGCTTCTACAATTGGCCAGGCGATGCAGCAAAGCGGTTGCACCGTCGATATAATATGGAGCTTATTCGGTTGATGAAACAGGACATGGATGAAGGGTCTATCTAGCCTAGTTTTTTTCAAAAGTTACAAAGATAGTCTGCCTGGTTCTATTTTTTAGCCTTGGTATGGCTGCTGCCTTCTTAAGAAGTTTGAGAAGTTTGGGACTGGCCTCCCCTGTCGGTGGTTTTGCGCCTATTGCTTCTATCTCGGACATCGCTCCCAGCTTATTCAGGATATCCGCTAGCTCTATAGCCTTGTTTAAGACGACCGTCATGATGGTGCCCTCCTGCCAGGAACCAACCACCTGCAGCACGCGGGACTGAAGTGTCTCCTCCGTTCGACCAGCGAATCTCATCAACTGGTTAGCCTCAACAGGTGGAAGTAGAACTAGCTGCAACTCTTCAACCAATATGCTGGCGCCTTCTGCTGTCTTGTTGCCACGTCTTTCTTCATACTCGATTCGAGTTTGAGGTTTGATATCCTCGCTAACCACCACTTCGCCACGGTGAACCTGCCTAATGGCTTGGGTGAGTTCCTCGCGCTTGGCATCCTTAAGGAGGTAACCCTTTGCCCCAGCCTCCATAGCCTGATTCAGGTATTGGTCATACAGGGTCAGCATAATGACATTACAGGAGGGGTACTTTTGCTTTACCTGCCGAGTAAGCTCAATCCCGTCCACCCCGGGCATCTTGATGTCCATCAGCACTATGTTCGGGGAAAGGATTTCTACTTGGAATAGGGCTTCTTCACTGTTAGCACCTTGGCCGACGAGCTCCATATCTTCTTCCTGTCCCAGCATGTGCCGCAGCCCCTCACGCACAACCTGGTGGTCATCGACTACCAGAATCCGGATGTCTTTCTCCATTTTATCCTCCGTTCTTGTTGCCCTTACTGTGAGAAGAAGCCAGTATAGGAGGGCAATTTACCCTAGCTGATTTTACCCTTTTGATACCAACTTCGGAAGTCTCAAAGGGATAACTCTGTGAGCCAAAGGGGTCAATTTAGAGAGCCTGAAGGCTCACATAGTTAGAGAGCTATTTTAGGTAAAGAGAGTCCCGGTCTTTCGAGAAAGAGTGCAAGTGTTAAATCAGCCTTCTTTTGTAGGCTACTGATACTGCCTCAGAGCGGTTATGAACACCGAGTTTGTCAAGGATGAGACGCACGCTTCTCTTAACCGAGGCCTCGCTCAAAAAAAGCTGGGTAGCAATCCCTTTGGTGGTTATACCATCAGCAATCAGATGGAGGATGGCTAATTCCCGCTCTGAGAGAAAAGCCTGCTGTTGGTCAACCGGGGTGACAAGTTCGGCTAGTTGCTCTTGACTGAGAGATAGGTTAAGTGGTGAGCGTCCCTGATGGACGGCTCGGATAGCTCTTATTAGCTCCTCGCGCTTGATATCTTTAAGGAGGTAACCCACTGCCCCGGCCTCGATGGCCTGAGTCAGGTATTGGTCATACAGGGTCAGCATAATAACATTGCAGGAGGGCTCTTTTTCCTTTAGCTGTCGAGTAAGCTCAATCCCATCTGCCCCGGGTATCTTGATGTCCATTAGGATGACCTCCGGGGAGAGTGACCCTGCCTGAGTGAGCACCTCTGTAGCATCGGCGGCTTCACCCACTACCTTCAAATCAGCTTCAAGCTCCAGCATGCGTCGCAGCCCCTCGCGCACAACTTGGTGGTCATCAACTAGAAGTATCCGGATAGCGTCCATTTATCTCTCCTCTACTTGGGAATGAATGGGAAGACCCAGGATTATTGTAGTTCCCTTCCCTTCGCCTGTCTTTATCTTGATATCCCCGCCCAGCATCTCGGCTCTCTGTTTCATACCTAATAGGCCTATGTGTCCTACAGATATGGCACTACCCAGCGTTTGAGAGCGGTCAAAACCCTGGCCATTGTCACGAATCTCAATCAAGAGCTTATCTTCTTGAAACTGCAGGCGGAGATTTACTTTGGTAGCATTAGCGTGCTTGTGGATGTTAGTAAGAGCTTCCTGGACTACGCGGTAAGCAGTTATCTCCATGCTTGATGGCAGTCGGGCCGGTGTGCCCACCTGGCTAAATTTGCAATCTAGGCCATCGGCCTTCAAATCGTCAAGACTCTGCCGTAGGGCATGGGTAAGCCCCAGTTCATCCAAAGCGGGTGGGCGGAGGCCAACCACTACCCGGCGTAGCTCTTTCAGGCTTTTAGTGATAGTACTTTCCATGTCAGCTAGCTCACCTCGAGCGTTAGCGCCTTCATCTCCCGAGAGACCATGGCTAAGGGTCTGCATACGATATGAGGTGGCAACTAGCCATTGAGCAACGCTGTCATGGAGATCGACAGAAATCCTATTCCGCTCCTCCTCCTGAGCCAGGACTACCTGCGCCAGGAGCTGCTCCACTTGAAGCTGTTGGCTTTTGAGGCTATCGAGCATACTGGCATTTTCTACAGCTATTGCTGCTTCATTAGCCATGGTCATAAGCAGGTCTGTTTCCTCGTCAGAGTATGGGGAGTCGGATTGTTTTTTACCCAAAGCCAGGATGCCGATTAGGCTGCCCTTGCTCCTTATTGGGCAAAGTAGCTCTACTCCCAGAGCATTAAGAGCAATCCTCTCTACTTCCCAAAGACCCTTAAATTGCGGTATGGTATCTATGAACTCTCGCCGGAAAACATTGCCTTCAGTAGCCAGCCAGGTTACAACCGGGTTGTCATTGACGAGCCTCAGCTTAGCGAATGGTTCTTCTTTGGTAGCTTGCTGGACAAAACGGGTGTTGAAATCACCACCCTCAATCTCAGGGAATAGCAGAGCTGCCTGTTTAACATGTATGGCTTTTACTACTAGGTCTAGCATGCTTTGTGCCAATTCACTCAAGTCAAGAACATTGCTTACCTTGGTGGAGAAGTTGAGCAGCATCCGGCGGTAGTCATAGGTTTCACGGTAGAAGAATCGGTCTATCCATTTCTGGACGAGATTTCTTAAGGGGTTGAATAGCAGAGCGACCAAAAGGGCAAGCCCGCCAGCAAGTGCCAGGCTGCTATAGCCTAACCAGTCATGGAAGAACATTTGCAAGATAAAGAGCAACAGTAGATACAGAGCGGTAAGGGAAACAGTCAGACTTGAATAAACCAACCCCTTCCGCAGGACGAGTTTGATATCAAGAAGACGATATCTCTGGATGGCATAGGCAATAATTAATGCATTGGCTAGGCTACCGATATGGTCTAGGGGCAGTCCGGCTACACTGGGTATCATGATAGCGTTGGTGGCGGTGAGAAGCACTATTATGCTCCAGCCGGCTATCAGGTACATTGTTCTGTTGCGGTCTACCGGGTCAGTGGGGCTGCGGTATTTTTTTATTAGCAAATATAGCCCGGCACCAAAATAGGTGATGCCAATGGCGGTGATAATATAGACAGAAATTCCAAGGTCGTGGTATAGAACTCCATCAACAACATAGGCATATTGGACTATATAGCCGCTGAGACAAAGCACCACCAGAACCAGTAGAGAGATGTAGCCAAAAAATACCCCCTTCCCGGCAGCTTTGTTAGTGTAAGTCCGGATAAAGTGGTAGTAGGTAATCAGGGTCCAGAATAAGGCGACTACCAGCAGTTCGTTCCAAAACAGTGCCTGTTGCGGGAAAGCATTGAGATGGAGCATGAAGGAAGTGAAGCTCCAGACCGCAGCCACACCAAGATAAAAGGCAAATATCTTATTGATTCGCCTTTCTATGGACGGTAGTGTCAGTGCGAATAAGATAATATAAGTTAGACAGGTGATAAGCGGGATTAGAGACCATATAGTCACTATGATTCCCCTCAGGCAAATAATTCTAGTTTAAATCTACCATACAATCATAAACATAGGCGTAAAGATGCTAAAGGTTTCATAAAGGTTTCATAAAGGTTTCATAAAGAATTGCTTGGCTGAATGTGAGGCTGATGGATTCGTTCTACATAATAATAAGGCAGGCAGCAATTTCTTGACTATTGCTACCTGCCTCTATGTAATATAGTAGCCAGATTACCTGAAACTATGAGGTTTATTTACACCTTTATCCCCTGCCCTGCCTTTGCTGGTACCTTGCCAGCAGTATTGACCAGGAAGTCTATGGTATCACCGGTTGGGTTGATGTGAGGCGGCTTCAGTTGAGTTAGGTCAGCACCGGAGGCTCGCTGTCTTTGATTATAGAGTTGAAAGGCATTTTGGGGCAGTAGGCTGACCTCTAGCGGCCTTAAACCGGTAAATGATTCCAGCTCAGCATAGGGAGTATCCAGTTTTTTGAGCTCCTCGTGGATGGAGATGCCTGCCTGCTCAGCAGTAACTCCGTCTTCCTTGAGTTCAATATATAAGTGTAGTATTGGTTTCTCCTTAGTCTCTTTGCGTGCCGTCCAATCCACATAAGCCAGTCCAGTGTTCTCTATAGCTTGCCAGATAATCTTTTCTGATAGCCGGGTAAAACCAGCAATGTCAATCTGGTCATCTACACGTGAGATGAAGACCATCTGTGGGATGTCTATATTGAGCTGTTCATTACGTAAAGAGGTTATTTTAATCAGGTGTCCCAGTCTATATCTGACGAATGGGCCACCGTGAAGACTGGTAATGAGCAGCTCATAGTTACCTGGTTTAACCTCATCCAGTAAGAGGGTGGACGGTTGATATGTGGGGTCTTCCCTAGATTTATTGCTTTCCTCTTCAGGAATAAACTCAAGGAAATTGAGGTGGGGTATGAAGGTCATACCCTGGTGGTCCCAGGTCTGCGTGGCAATGAAGACGGTCTCGGTGGAGCCGTGAAATTCCAGCGGCTCTATGCCCCACATTTCGTTGATTTTTTCTCTATATACCGAGGTATCTATGCCGAATGTGATTAGGCCTCTAAGTGACCATAAGTCTTTAGGCAGTAAGGAGCGATGAGCCAACTTACTTTTTACTAGTCCTCTTGCCAAGCGAGCTATTGCTTTTGGTCTTTTGAGCAAAGCCTTGATGTTGGTGTTGTTGCTTTTTTGACTGAAGCGGTCACCTATGGCTATGGCAACGCTGGAGAGGGCAATGCATACATCCAACCCCTCAGATAGAGCCAGCTCAAAGCCCCGCTGAATCCTCTCCTCAAAAGACATTTTTTCCGCTTCCTCTACTGGTGGCAAGACATCAAATAGGTCATAGGGGAAGACGTGAGTCATTGTGCCGGTGGCGTAGGGTGGGGGAGCCATTCCATAGAGGACCTTATCGTGCCCCTTGAGGGCAATTTTATTTCTCTGCTTACAACTGGAGAAAAATAGCAGAGCAAATATTACTAACTCTATCTCCCTGAGTTGCTCGGCAGTGACCGGAGCCCACCGGAAGGGATACTCGCCAGACTTGCCTGAGGTATACTGCCACAGGGCTGGTTTATCAGGCAGCGCATCTTCCCTCTGCTCCAGGAGGTAAGGGGCATAGTCGTCATAGGTGGTGAGGGGGACCTGCTCCCGGAATTCTTCCAGGTTGCGAGGAGTAGCTCCGTTCATGATATAGCGGCCCAGTTCACATTTCTTTAGAAGCTCTAACTGTTCCGAAAGAAGCCGCCGCTGAATCCTCATAAAATCCTCAAGACTCAGATCAATAAACCCACAGCACCTCTGCCATGCCTCCTCATCTCTACCTTGTCTGAGTAGCTCAGTTATTTCCATCGTTTTCCCCTCCTTGGGTCGGGATTTAGGTTCTAAATTGTTGTTTTAGTGACTTTATAAAGGCATTTATGCTCTGTCGGCTCGGCACTAGCATTGGCGTCTCCTGCCGGTAGCTATCGTAGCCGTTGAACATCCTGCTGAAGAAAAACTTGTCCTGAAGAATGACCAACACTATGTCCAGCACTATGAATATTGGTGCGGCTATAAGTAGTAGGCTGGACCTTGAAACTAGGATAAGCGAGAGCAGGACGAGGATAAACCAGTGCACTCCTGGGTGTCGAACCAGGGCATATAGTCCAGTTGTTATTAGCTTATCGCCGATACCAGTAGCAATATATGTCTTGCGGAAGGGAAGATTAATAAATAGGGAATACATCAGCAGAAGAAAAGATATTGAAAGTAGTGCCCAGCCTAGCCAAGTGGACCATGTGGGTAATGGCAACTTATTTGACTGGAGGGACACCATTACTAGTGCGTAAACCAGCAAACCACTACCCAGAATCCAGGTAACAGGTTTTGCCCCGGGCAACCTTCTTAAGGAGACAATGTCGAAAAGGTGTATTACCAAGAAACCAAGACAACCTACAGTTATGTAAATCATGATACGTTTTCAATTATAACCATCGCAGGCTATCTTGGCAATGGGAAGTGATGAGGTTCTAGACGATAGTTCCTTTGTATTTGACTGTAGCTCACGTTGGTGCTGTACATAATCTCTGTCTTGCCAGCACCATCTTCCCCCCACCCTCAACATATCAGCTATTATTCTTGAAGTTAGACCTCCTATTGTTTATTTTGGTCTCTAGTCCTCCCCTATCTTTTTGAAGCTTTTGGGTATTACCTCAGGTTCTAAGCTTCCATTACCTCAGTAGCCACGATAATACTCCCTCTGTAGACAATTGTCAAGAGAGTATGAGAGAGTCTATAGTTTTAGTTGGGTTGGCTAAGGTAGAGCTCAGGTAAACTGAAAATGCTAGATGGCTACGATTGTGCTACAAAATAGCCGTTTTGTCAAATACCTTCTACTTAACTCAGCCGCCGTCATCGGCTCCGACACAGGTTTTAGCTGCCAATTGACAAATTTTATGTGAACCTGTATTCTAAAATTAGGCTTAGTTATTCAGATTTGTTGAAAACATAAGTATGTATGCGCTTAACAAACGAAGATTCACCCGAATGGACTACTGCTAGGGGCGTTGTTTCTGCTTGGAATCACTCTTTTGCAGGATTGCCTAGAGAATGAGCTAGCAGTATAATTTTTTGGGGGAAATTTATCTCTTGGCATCTGGTGGATTATAATTTAGTTAACGGACAAAAATAATTTAAAAGGCAGGTTAGTTCTGATGTTCGAGTGGCTGGGTGAGCGGTTTGGGAAGAATAAACGGAAGACAGAGCAGTTGCGGGAAAGAGAAGTCGATGACTTGATGGAACAGGGTAATGCTCTGCAACAAGCTCCTTCCGATTCGCTCCGCTCGCTCTTTAAGAAGGCAATAGCTGATGCCGAACAGATAGTAACCAGCATCAAGGTGAGGGCACAGACGGAGGCTGAAGCTGAAGCTACCAAGATTATTACCCAGGCTGAGCTAGAGGCCCAGGAGATAAAAGGGGAAGCTAAAATAGCTGCCCAGAAAGAGGCAGAAGGTATTCTATCGGAGGCAAGTAGTGAGGCTGAAATTGCTGAGGTAGAAGCGAAGCAGGAGGCTTTGCAATCCCTGACTATGGTGGGTGAGGAGGTGGAGAAAGAGATAGGTGAGGAGTATAAGAGGGCTTATTCTCGATTATCCTCTTTCTTACAGGACTTAGTGAAGGAAGGGCAGAATGTAGAGATAGAGTTGAGGGATAAAACAGCAAAGCTGCTGGAGAGCGAAAGCCTTGAATTGAAAGAGTATGAAGCTGCTGAAGCAGCCGTGCTGCCTAGTGCAACACCGGCCCCTACAGAGACTGAATTAACAGCTGATACAGCTACTGAGGAGAAGGTAGAGGAACCTGTCCAGCTTCAGGAAGAGGCTATTGAAGAGAAGGTGGAAGAACCTGTCCAGCTTCAGGAAGAGGCTATTGAGGAGAAGGTAGAAGAACCTGCTCAGCTTCAGGAAGAGGCTATTGTCTCTGAGCAGGAGGGCAAGTCTGCTCCGCTAAAATTGGAGAGCCAAGCCCTTTATGCTGGCGAGGTAGAGCTAATTATAGCCTCATCGGTAGAACTGAAGTTGGTGTCTAGGTTATATAACTACTTACAAACAGTACCTGAGCTAAGAATTCTTTATACAAGGGGCTCTTGGGATCAAGGCACGACGATAACAGTCGTGTTAGAGAAGCCAATGTCCTTAATTAATATTATATCAGAGGCACCTGGTATAGAAGTAACTCCGGAACTGCTTGAAAAAGGTGGCCTGGCGGGAGGGAAATCAAGCTCACCGCTGAGAGGGGGAGAAAAGAGCGCAGGAAGAATCAAACTAAACCTGCAGGAAGCGTAACCCCCTGGTCGGGAGTAATTGCTGAGAACCTTATGAAGACTGGAGTTATCGATTAGAATTAGAGCGTCTTGAGGAGGAGAGGAGAATGGATGCATCCAAAACAACTTTGCCCAAAGACTTAGGCGAGATGCTGGTTGAGGCAAAGATGATTACTGAGGAGCAGTTAGGCCATGTCAAGGAACTGCAAGCTAAGGATAGTGAAAAGATTGAGCGAATCTTGCTGCAAGAGCGGTTAATCACACCGCAACAACTGGCATTCTTTACCAGCCTGCAATTGCGAGTCCCCTTTGTCAACTTGAAGAAAGAGGGGGTTCGACCCAATGCGGTAGCGTTAATCCCTGAGCCGATAGCTAGGAAATATAGTGTTATCCCTATAGATGTGACCGATGGCACTCTAGTGGTCGCTATGGAAGACCCGAGGGACATCGAGGCTATGGAGGAACTGGCAGCCCTGACCCGAAAAAGGATTGAGCCGGTACTCAGTACCTCTCAAGATATCCAGGAAATGATTGACCTCAATTACAGGGTTGGCGGGGAGATTGAAGAACAGCTCAGTCAAATCCCCACTCGCTACCAGAGAGTGAAGGTAGCGGAGGCGCGCGTCTCTGCTGAGGCAATCGCTCAAGCTCCTGTTGTCCGCGCAATAGACCTTCTTATCAAGCAGGCGGTGAGAGACCGAGCTTCTGATATCCATGTTGAGCCTCAGGAGGATAGGCTGCGTGTTCGCTATCGTATTGATGGTATCTTGCATGAGGTTATGTCCCTACCCTTGAGTGTCCATCCACCGTTGCTTTCCCGGGTGAAGATAATGTCTGGGCTGAATATTGCTGAGCGCCGCCGCCCTCAGGATGGTCAAATCACCTTTGACATGGGAGATAGAGAGGTGGATATCCGGGTGGCTACCACAAATACCGTACATGGAGAAATGGTGGTGCTTCGTATCCTGGATAAGGCCTTTGCCTTTCTCCCCTTACCAGAGATTGGTTTTCTGCCTGAGGCTTTAGAGCGATACTTGCGAATGGTGAAGACCCCCTTTGGCATGATATTAATCAGTGGCCCTACTGGTTCTGGTAAGACCACCACTCAGTATGCCACAGTTAACCAGATTGATGCCGTTGGACGCAATATCATAACTATTGAAGACCCGGTAGAGTATCGCTTCGCTAATATCAATCAGATGCAGGTCCACCCTGTTGCTGGGCTGACCTTTGCTACTGGACTCAGAGCCTGTATGAGGCTTGACCCTGATGTTATTCTGGTAGGTGAGATACGTGATGCCGAGACCGCCCAGATAGCTACCCAGGCGTCTCTCACCGGTCACTTGGTGCTCTCCTCGGTTCATGCCAATGATACGGTGAGTGTTATCTACCGAATGATAGACCTGGGGGTGGAACCCTTCCTGCTTGCTTCAGCAGTGGTTGGCATCACTGCCCAGCGAATGGTGCGCCGTGTTTGTTCCTATTGTTCTCGGCCCACCCCGGTTAGTCCTGATGAGCAACTGGCTTACGAGCAGGAGATGAATGAGAAGCGGTCGGAATTCCTTATTGGTGCTGGTTGTAATTTCTGTGCCAATACTGGCTATCTGGGACGAACCGGAATCTTTGAGGTTATGATAATGAGCGAGTCAATAAGAAGCATGATTCTCAGTGGCGCCAGCTCCGATGAAATTCGCGCTCAGTCCATTAAAGAAGGTACTGCCTTATTATGGCATGACGGAATGATGAAGGTAAAAGAGGGCGTTACTACCCCTTACGAAGTGATACGTAATGTCTTCTCTATTGGCTAAGGAGGAATGATGGCAAGAGTCCTTGAAACTCCGGCAAAGGTAAAGAAGCTTATATCTTACCGCTATGAAGCTGCCACTACCCAGGGGAAACTGGTAAAAGGCACTATTAAGGCCACTGGTGAGATTGAGGCTGAGCGCCTTCTAATCGGGCAAGGCTATCGTCCGGTGAGTGTAGAGGTTGTTCCCTCTATGTTCAGCTTGGAAGAAGCTTTCCCTACCCTTTTCAGGGTTAAGCCTCGAGATGTGATTATCTTCTCTCGCCAGCTAGCCACACTCCTCAGGTCAGGCGTCTCGCTCCTGCCGGCTCTGGAGATTCTCCAGGGGCAGGTAACAAGCAGCCGGGCATTCAAGAAGGTTCTGGGATCTGTTGTTGATGACCTTCGCTCCGGCAGCTCATTTACCCAATCCATTTCCAAACATCCTACGGTCTTTAGCGAAATCTACTGTAGAACGCTTACTATGGGGGAGCAGACGGGGAATATGGAGATGGTTTTGAATGAAATGGCCAACTACATGGAGAAGCAGGGCGCAATAGCTAAAAAGATAGGCGGGGCTTTAACCTATCCCATGATGGTTATGGGCGTTGGTCTGGTAGTATGCGTTATTCTTGTGACGGTGGTCATGCCCCAGTTGCTAGGTATGTTCACAGCTATGAATGTAGAACTGCCGCTACCTACCAAGATTCTCATCGGCATAACCAATATTCTCACTAACTACCCGCTTTATTTCGTGATAGCCGGGGCGGTATTGGCTGCTGTGGTGCTTTGGCTGGTGAAGCAGCCTACCGGAAGGCGGCTGCTTGACCGGATACGGCTAACTGCCCCCCTAATTGGTATCCCCACCCTGATGGGTGAGTTAGGTCGTTTCAGCCGAACTATGTCGGTGCTGATTGGTGCCGGACTGAGTTTGCAGGAAATAATGGAGATGATGCCACAATCCAGCAACAATAAGGTCATCCGTGATGCCTTAAGTCAGGTTAACGAGGGGCTCATCTTAGGGGAGGGGTTATCTGTGCCGATGTCCCGTATCGATATATTTCCACCCTTGCTGGTTCAGATGATAGCTGTGGGTGAGGAAAGCAATACCCTGGATTTCACCTTGGGGGTTGTCGCTGATTTCTATGAAACTACTGCCGAAGAAAGAACGAGCGCCATGGTGGGGATGATAACTCCCCTCAGCACTGCCGCCATTGGTCTATTGGTTGGCTTTATTGCCATATCAGTACTCATGCCGATGTATACCCTTACCGGGGCCTTTTAGTCAGCGGGAGGCAGCAAGCCAGCTACGCCAGGGGTGAGTGTGGGAAGTTATAAATATGATAGTTGACGATATTATGAGATGGCTGGGAAAAGGAAGACTCAGGCTTCTTCGGGGTCAAAGAGGGTTCACCCTGCTGGAAGTCCTGGTTGCCGTGGGCATCCTGGGCTTTATCGGGGCAGGCGTAGCGATGGCACTCGATACGAATTACAGAGCTACCCGCACCCTTGATGAGCAGGTGGTGGCAGCAAACCTGGCTACTGCCCATATTGAAGCCATGAGGAGTCTTCCATACGCTGCTACCTACCCCAACGCCAGCGAAAATATTACCATCCCCCCTCAATACAACGTGATAATCGATACCGAGTGCTCCAGCGACAGCATCAATTTTCATGAGTGTACTGACAGCGACAACGAGACCTTCCAGTTGATACAAATAATGGTAAGTCGAGAGGGAGAGCCAGTTCTCAGAATGTGCACCTACAGGACTAAGAGATGAGACAAAAGGGGTTTACTCTAATAGAAATCTTGGTAGTTATGGGGGTGGGTAGCGTGATATTAATGGCAGCCCTGCTCAGCGTCCAGCAGGTCATAGTGGGCACTGACCGCAGCAACAGCCAGGTAGTGGCACTGACCGACATAAACCAGGCTTCTCTGAGAATCAAGAGAGACCTTATAATGACCCAGGAAACCGACCTGACCGACGGGAACCCTGTTCCCCAAAGCTCGGTTACTTTAAGCTGGACAGACTACACCAGCTTTGGCTCAGAGAACCAGACTCGCTCCCATTCCAGCAGCTATACCCTGTCAGGTACCGACCTGCTGCGTAACTACGATGGTACAGTGAGTATTGCCGGCAGGCAAATAACATCACTTGGTTTCACCCAGGACGGCAGGATTATCAGTGTCGTCATTACCGCTACTGGTCCCGGGGCCTCACAACGGAATGAGACCCTTAAATTTAGCGCCTTTATACGGGCAGAGGAGTTGCAGTAATGAGAAAAAGAGAACGCGGCCAGGCATTCATTCTGGTATTAATACTGCTGGCAATAGGAGCCTTGCTGGTAGTCCCGACCCTGAGGCTCACCGGTACAGCTCTCAGGAATGTCCCGCTGGTCACGGGGCGTGAAAAGGCAATATACGCAGTGGACGCGGGGCAAGAGTATGTACTGTGGAAACTACTGCATGATGATTACGGGAGCTATTTTGACCTTGAACATGATACGGGGTACTTAAGCTTGGATGTGTGTGGTATACCGGTTGATATCGTCATCGTAATGCGGGCGGTGGAGGGTACTGGAGGGTTTACTCTAGCCACGGACGATGTAATAAGGCCAGAGAAGACGGTTTCTCCTGACACCATTCCCAATGATACCACCGAAACTGTTACCTATACCATCCGCCTCGAGCAGCTCAGCGATAATATCTCCCACGGCTTAGAGGTTATATACGACATTCTACCTGATGTGTACGGCGGCTCTGATTTTGTAAACTTTAGCTGCGAATTGAGTATTGATGGTGGTCCATGGCAAAGTATTCCTGACCCTAATATCGAGGCTGGACCGAAAGAGTGGCGGCTACGGTGGCCGGCTTCAGGTGAATTCAGCTCAGACAACGGCAGTCCAAACTATTTCTATGGCATGAAGGACTTCACCGCCAGGCAGGTGAAGGAGCTGCGTTTCCAGATGCAGCACCACTTTAAAGGGGAGGACAATGATAGAGTCCATTGCAACTGGGTGGTGCTGAAACCATGGGATACCGTCAGCGGTCCTCAGGCACCCCTGACCGTGGGGAGCCCGTCTCACCCTGGAGTGTGTGATGACGATGGACTGGTTATGGTGGACAAGACATCCGACCCTGACATTATCCAGCCGGGCGTAGAGACAGACATTAAATACAGTGTTAACATGACCAACCAGGACGGTTTTACCCACCAGGTCGAGGAGATAATAGACTACCTCCCACCCGGATTCTCCTATAACTCCAACTCCACGAGTGGCATCATTACCGATGAGCCAGTATCAGAGAATGTTACAATCAACGGTATAAAACGGTTGAAGCTGCAGTGGGTATTCTCCCCCCCGGTATCTATCCAAGCTGCTGAGACAGTGACTCTAACTTTCTGGGCAAGGACGACCAAGGACATATCGGGCAGTTACTATAATGAAGCTCTGGTGACAACTGATGTTCCCATACCACAGATATTTCAAGACATCCTAGATGAGGAAAATTGGGACAAATACTATAACAACTATAGCTGGAACGCGGGCGCAGTCACCGTACCGACATATGATTCTTCAGCAGGCGCAGGTGGGGTAATTGTTGATGCCAATATGGCGTTGGTATTTGGGGGCATCTCTATCACCTCATACCAGTGGAGATAGGAATTACCATATATAATGTTATAATAGTGGAATAAAAACTACCAAGGAGCAAAAAAGATGGACGAAGCTGAAACTACCCAGCCAGTTAGCCCGGAAACGGAACAAGTGGCTACCCATCTGGCAAGAGATAGAGCCAGAAATGCAAAGTGGGATCTTAATGTTCTCATATTCTTGTTCGCCATTTTGATTATGGTCATAATCTTAGCTACATATACAAAAGCGGGAATTGAGATTGTGGCACCAATCGCTGTCTTTGGACTGGCCATGGTCTGGCTGGTGGGATGGAGGCGGGGGAATCAACTATACCAGCGTTTCTACAATGAAGAGCTATTAAAACTGGAGCGGGAGTCAAGGAAGACGGCTGAGGAAACGCTAGAAAAAACGGTAGAGGAAACAATAGAGGAGAAGGTTCAGAAGGCACTGCGCGAAAGGTGGCGATAGCCAGAGGGATTAAATCCTAAAGTTGCTTCGTTCCAAATCCTAAGCACTAAGCTCTAAATCCTGAACGTTTTGGTAATTAGGGCTTTATATTTGTTTAGAAATTAGAAATTAGAATTTACCCATATTTTATACACGACTACTTAATATATAAGAGATGGAAAGTATAAAGAAGCTGCTAAACAGATTTTGGCCTACGGGCGGTCTGCTTCTCGGCGGTTTGTTAGTGATTATCTACATTGCCTTTGGCTTTGTCTATTTGCAGCAGGGCCCAAAGCAAAAAGACCTTGAGGAGCAAATCACCAGGCTAACCCTTGTGGTCACCAGGCCATTACCCAGCAGTGAGAAATTGCAGGCAGAATATGAGGACATCAACAGTTCTCTGGCCCCAATGACAGATAGTGATGCCATCGCCCTACTCGTTGGCATAGCCGAGGAGAACGGAATTGATATTAGCGAGGGTAGCAGTCTATTCCGTGTTCGCTCAGCCTCGTTCAGCCAGGTGCAGGTGGGTGGAGGCGACTACCAGCTTTTGTCCTTCAAGAATATCTATGTGCAGGGTGACTATGACAATGTTATGGCTTTCATCTCCGACCTCGATTCGGGTAAAACGCTGAAGACCATGGTGCTGAAGAGGGTAGCTACTACCGAGACTGAAGTTCAGTTCATCGGTGAAGAGGGAGACAGAAGGGCGGAATTCCGCAAGGTGACAGCAGCAGTGATGGACATGATGGATGATATTGCTCTGGCAGAGATACCTCATCCGATGAACTTTGCCGGTGACATTGCCACTAATCTTATGGGGGACGACCCGGACACAGAGGAAACGGTTGAAGGCTTCCCCGATATCACTACCACGGCTGCCGACAGAGGTTACAGCGGTAACACCACTCCCAGGGCTGGATATGTGCTTTATAATCACGATAAAATCTCTACGGATAATACCACCCAGTTTGAGACCGTCAGTTATATTAATGTACTTACCACTGATTATTACTATACCTGCGAGTTCAATGGGACGGTGCGTCAGTTTGATGGAACCGATGTAGCTACAGCGACAGAGTATCTGGGTAGTGCAGCGTCTAAGATGGACACTGTTGCCACCCTGGATGTCGTTATCTATACTAAGCTAGAAGAGTAGCAGCCTGTTAAAGGAGAAAGCATAGAGTGATAACCCTTGAAATCAGTAGCACTGATATCAGGCTCATGGAGGTTGGGAGGGGCAAGGTGATTAAATGGGCAAGCCGCTCTCTGGCATCAAGCGTATTGGAAGAGGATGTGGTTTTGGACTCCCAGGCTTTGAGTGACGCGGTCAAGCAGCTTATGAGCTCAAGCGGCATAAAGGGGAGGAATATCATTGCCAGTGTCAGTGGTCTTTATTCGCTAAGCCGTCTCATGATGGTGCCTACTCCTCTGGGAGAAGCGGTAGCACAACAGACGGTTCTGGAGACAGCGAGGGATATAATGCCCTTAGCTGAGGATGAGCTATATTTCTCATGGCAAACTATTGCTCCCGCTGAAGGTGGTCAGCAAGTTCTGGTGGTAGGTATGCCCCGAGATGTGCTAGATAGTGAGATGCAGGCCTTGAGAGCAGCGGGCCTCAATCCTCGCATACTGGACCTCAAGGCTATGGCACTAATAAGGGCAGTAAATAGGGGGCAGGCTCTTATCCTCAATATCGAGCCCTCCAGCTTTGATACGATTCTAGTAGTCGGTGGTGTAACTGAAGTCATGCGTACCACCGCCTGGCAGGAGAGTGAGCTTTCTGTAGAAGACAAGGCGGAGCACTTGGCTGTAGCCCTGGAGCTGACAGCGGGCTTCTACAATTCGCGTCATTCCGGTTTTCCCCTTGACCCGGCTACCCCTTTCTTCGTCACCGGGCAGATGTCCGGCGACCTTGCCTTGGTGGAAGAGCTACAAGCCAGGGTAGGATACCCCATTGAGCCACTGGCACCTCCATTGGAGTATCCAGCGCACCTGCCTGTCGCTCAATATGCAGTCAATATCGGACTTGCCCTGAAGGGAACAGCGCCATCCAAGAGTTTGGAGCAGGGTGACTATTCGCTACCCGATATGAATCTGCTGCCTCAAGCCTACAAACCGTGGAAGCCATCAGCCAGGCAGGTATACCTCTTTTTGGCTATGGTAGCTGCCATAGCCCTGCTCTTCCCTCTATACCAGGTAACCTCCGAGGCTATGGGTAAAACGGCTAACCTGGAAGCAAGATATGCCATTGTCAACAATGAGCTGGAACGGAGGCAGACTGAAATCAGAGGCCGTCAGCCACTGCAAAAGGCTATTAGTGAATATAACACCATCGTGGATATGGGCGGCGGCTTTACCGAAGACGTGGAGGTCATCAACAGCCTGGCTGAGAAATTCGGTGTTGAGGTGCCGTCAATTACCCATGGGGGTGATGGTATAACTG
>Ga0209978_10000200_pt1 | contig 20133 bp, 18 predicted proteins | sample BentaG_FD_182805 | JGI IMG/M metagenome (GOLD analysis project Ga0209978, IMG submission 182805) | Deep subsurface microbial communities from South Atlantic Ocean to uncover new lineages of life (NeLLi) - Benguela_00093 metaG (SPAdes)... | ecosystem: Environmental > Aquatic > Marine > Oceanic >... | reverse complement strand
TCCTGTCACTGCTTTCCCAAATACTAGGTTACTTCCCAATACCAAACACAATAACAACACCATTAATAATCTCTCTTTTTTCATTTTACCTACCTCCATTTCCAAACGCAGACTGAAGTCTGCTACTCCTCTTTAAACATAGATAGTCAAGATTCTCCTTTTTTTCTTTTCAACAAAAAAACCAAGCTTATCCCCATTAAGCTATACGTTCCCCATATTACTGGTAGAACAAGGTAAGCTTGGTTAAATATCCGTTTCCGGTAGACCCAGGCTATCCATCTCAACTTACATCAAACGCAGACTGAAGCCTGCTACTCCTTTGACCTTATGGCTTTGCCTGTCTCTATCGTCATCTGTCAATAAAAGTATATACTATTAATGTTATGGATAGGTTAAGAAAATGTTAATTTTTTGTTAATTTTTAAGCGGTTTTTTAAGGTAGGATTATAAGGCAGAGCTATTACTCTGCTACTACAGCTTTCACTTTAGCGGAAGAAAAGTTTGACTTTTCAGACCATTTATGGTATATTTGGATGCGGAAAAATCTAAGTGGTGATTTGAGATTTTCCTAGGATAAGAAGCAGGGAGGATATGGTGGAACCTCAAAAGAAGAAAGTCATAATGGATGGGAAAGAGATTTCCTGGACAATAAAGAGGATGGCTCACGAAATTGTGGAGAAGAGTTACGGAATAAAAGACCTTGTCATTGTGGGAATTCAGACCAGGGGAGTCCATCTGGCTAAGCGGATTGCCAGGGAGATAGAGACTATTGAGAAGAAAGAAATTCCCGTAGGGGCTCTGGACATTACCCTTTACCGCGATGATGTCGATTCGATAGCGCATCAGCCTCTGGTTAAGGAGACGAAAATTCCTTTCGATATTACCGATAAGAAGGTAGTCCTTGTTGATGACGTTCTCTTTGCCGGAAGGACTGTAAGGGCTGCCCTCGATGAACTGATAGATTTCGGTCGCCCCAAAGTTATAAAATTGGCAGTTCTAATTGATAGGGGTCTTAGAGAACTCCCCATCCAGCCCGACTTTGTGGGGAAAATTTATCCCACTTCCAGGAAAGAGCTTGTCTGCGTGAATTTGAAGGAAGTGGATGGAGAGGATAGCGTGGTTTTAAAAGAGGAGTGATAAATGCGTTTAAAAAATAAGGATTTGCTCGGTCTGGAATATCTGGACAGGGAAGAGATAAATCTAATTTTAGAGACAGCCAGACCATTTAAGGAACTGTTCACCCGCTCGGTAAAGAAAGTCCCTCCTTTACGGGGTAAGACTGTGGTGCTTCTCTTCTACGAGCCCTCAACCAGAACCAGAATTTCATTCGAATTGGCAGCCAAGAGGTTGAGTGCTGATGTTTTGAATATTTCCGCCTCCACCTCCAGTGTGGCCAAGGGCGAAAGCCTAATCGATACGGCAAAAACTTTAGAAGCAATGAAGGCTGACTTCGTGGTTATTCGCCATTCCATGGCCGGAGCTCCCCAAATTCTTGCCAGAACAATAAGTGCCTCCATAATTAATGCTGGTGATGGAACTCACGAGCATCCCACTCAAGGGTTACTGGATATGTTTACCATCTGGGAGAAGAAGGGGAGAATCTCAGGCCTGAAGGTTGCTATTGTAGGAGACATTCTCCACTCGCGTGTTGCTCGTTCGAATATCTGGGGATTGAATAAGATGGGAGCAAAGGTGTACGCGGTAGGGCCAGCAACTTTGATACCTCCGAAGATTGAACAGATGGGCGTGAAAGTCTTCTACGACCTGGACGAGATAATTGATGAGCTTGATGTGATTAACATTTTGAGAATTCAGATGGAGAGACAGAAAGAGAATCTGTTTCCTTCCCTGCGGGAGTATAATGAAATTTTTGGTATTACTGATGAAAGATTGAAAAGGGCGAAGAAAGACCTTCTGGTGATGCATCCCGGTCCAATGAATAGAGGGATAGAGATATCCTCCTCGGTGGCGGATAGTTCTCGCTCTGTAATTACCGCACAGGTCACCAATGGGATTGCCGTCAGGATGGCAGTCCTTTACCTTCTGGCTGGAGGAGATAGTCGGGGTTTGAAAAGATAGGAATCACAATCATATTGGGAGGAAGGTGTTGAAATTAGTCATTAGAAATGGAAGAGTAATCGATCCTAAGAACAAGATTGATAAGAAAATAGACATCCTGATTGAAAACGGAAAGATAATGAAGATTGGAGAATCTTCAAAATTCAGGCCGGGAGATGTTACCAGGTCTACGATAACAATTGATGCCACAGGCAAGGTTGTTACCCCGGGCTTGATTGATATGCATACCCATTTACGAGAACCGGGTAGGGAAGACGAGGAAACAATTGCTTCCGGAACCCGCGCTGCTGCGCAGGGAGGATTTACATCTATCTGTTGTATGCCCAATACGCAGCCGGTTATTGATTCCGTATCTGGTGTGAAATTTATTCTCACTACTGCTTCCCAGGAAGGAGTAGTGAATGTTTATCCCATAGGAAGCATCACCAAAGGACAAAAAGGAGAGGAACTGGCGGAGATAGGGAAGATGAGAATTGCTGGAATCGTGGGGATTTCTGATGATGGCAAACCAGTGATGAACGCTCAGACAATGCGACGGACATTAGAATATGCCAAGATGTTCAATCTCCCGGTAATCTCTCACTGCGAGGATTTAGACCTTTCTATGGATGGGGTAATGAACGAGGGATTTACCTCTACAGTTTTAGGTTTAAAAGGAATACCCAGGCAGGCTGAAGAGATAATGGTGGCTCGGGATATCGCCCTGGCAGAGTTGACTGATGGAAAGTTACATTTGGCGCACATTACTACCCGTCGCTCTGTGGAACTAATTCGCCAGGCAAAGAAGAAGAGAATAAAGGTAACCTGTGAAACCGCACCCCACTACTTTTCCCTTTCCGAAGAGGACGTTCAGGGTTATAATACCAATACGAAGATAAATCCTCCTTTAAGAACCAAAGACGATATCAAAGCATTATGTGAAGGATTGGCTGATGGCACAATTGATTGTATAGCCTCAGACCATGCGCCCCATCTGGATGTGGAGAAAGATTTAGAATATAATATGGCTCCTTTTGGTATAATCGGACTGGAGACGATGTTACCCTTGATTCTTACAAATTTAGTAAAAGAGAAGATACTAAACTTAAATCAGGCAATAGAAAAATTGACTGTAAACCCGGCAAATATTCTGGGGCTGGAGAAAGGGTCTCTCTCCATAGGGTCTGACGCTGACCTCACCATAATCGATTTGAATCTGAAAAAGAAAATTGGCAACGAATTCACTTCCCAGAGCAAGAACTCTCCGTTCATTGGAATGGAGTTGAAGGGGTTTCCCGTGGCTACCATAGTCGGGGGCAAGGTGGTAATGAAAGATTAGAAAATGGGGTCAGCTCTATTTTTGATTCATTAAAATAGTTAAATAGAGTGGTGATAGGGCCAAAAATAGAACTGACCCCATTTTTTCAGGCTTTCAAGAGAATAGATATGGTGCAGATGGATGCAAAGATTTTAGAGAACAGAGAGATTGCGCACCAGCGGTACAAGATGGTTCTTTCTGCTCCTCAAATTGGACGCCAGGTACAGCCTGGCCAATTTATTCATGCAAGAGTCTGTAAAAGTTTTCCTCCTCTTTTGCGCAGACCCTTTAGCGTCCATCGTGTGGATGGTGAAAAGATTGAGCTCCTGTATAAGGTTGTGGGTAAGGGCACAGAAATCTTAAGCAGAAAGAATAGAGGAGAATATCTGGATATTCTGGGTCCTTTAGGGAAAGGTTATCAGTTCCCACAAAAAAAGGGACAGGTACAATATTTAAAAGAATTGCCCTCTGGTCCATCAAAGATATCAGATATTATCCTTGTAGCCGGAGGCACTGGAGTAGCCTCCCTTCTCTTCTTAGCAGAATCGATTTCGGCTGGCAATACCAAACTACCAATTCTTGTTCTTATTGGAGCTAAAAGTAAAGAGGAACTTCTGTGCGAAGGAGATTTTAGAAGACTGGGTTGTCGGGTAGAGGTAGCTACGGAAGATGGCACAAGAGGATATAAGGGTCTGGTCAGTGAGCTTTTAGAAAAGTGCCCACCACTTTCAGGGGATAGCCCCAAGCCAATAGTCTTTGCCTGTGGGCCTTCTGAGATGCTAAAAAGAATAGGAAAGATTTCCAGGAAACATCGATTTCCCTGCCAGGTTTCCTTAGAGGAACACCTGACCTGTGGAGTCGGTGCCTGCCTCGGTTGCGTGGTTAAAGTCAAAGGTTCTACTTACACTTATAAGCGAGTGTGTAAAGATGGCCCGGTTTTTGACGCTGGTGAGTTGATTTGGGAATAATGCGAAAGGCAAAAGAGAAACCCCCAAATTTAAGAATAAAACTTGCAGGGATTTCTTTGAGAAATCCTGTAATGGTCGCCTCCGGGACATTTGGCTACGGAGAAGAGTATGCTGAGCTTGTAGATTTAAACAGGCTGGGAGCAATTGTTGTCAAGACCATTACTTTAAAGCCGAGGCTGGGAAATGAACCTCCCAGGATTGTGGAGACTGCCTCAGGAATCCTAAATTCAATTGGTCTACAAAATGTTGGTATTGATGCTTTCATTAATGAGAAGTTGCCGTTCTTCAGGAAATACGATGTTCCTTTAATTGTGAGTATTGCTGGCGAGACGATAGATGAGTACGTGCAACTGGCGAAGACCTTGAGAAGAGAAAAAATTGCCGCTCTGGAATTGAATCTTTCCTGCCCCAACATTAAATATAAAAAGAAACTTATGTTTGCCCAGGACCCCCAAGCGACTCATCAGGTAGTGAGTAGAGTGAGGAAGGCGACGAGTCTTCCCCTTATGGTGAAGCTTTCTCCTAATGTTACGGATATAGCTTCTATTGCCAAAGTGTGTGAAGAAGCAGGAGCGGATGGAGTCTCCCTGATAAACACATTTACGGGCATGGCAATAGATGTGGAGAGCAGAGAACCCATCCTTCGCCAGATTACAGGTGGACTTTCCGGTCCGGCAATTAAGCCCATAGCTCTCAGGATGGTCTATGAAGTTCATAAAGTAGTAGGAATTCCCATAATCGGCATAGGCGGAATTATGACCGTTGGTGATGCCTTAGAATTTATTATTGCTGGTGCGGAAGCTATTGCCATTGGCACAGGCAACTTCGTTGACCCCTTAACCCCGATTAAGGTTATTAATGGAATAAGAAAGTATATGATAAAGAATAAAATTAAAGATATAAAATCTATAGTGGGGAGCTTGAAGTGTCCGAAAGACTAATTATAGCCCTCGATGTAGATGGGGTAGAAAAGGCAGAGAATTTAGTCGATTCTCTGATTCCCTATGCGAAGTTGTTTAAAGTTGGTAGTTTCCTGTTCACTGCTTGTGGCCCAAAAGTTTTAGATATGGTAGTGAGAAAAGGAGGGAAAGTATTCTTAGATTTAAAGTATTGTGATATTCCCAATGTGGTGGCTAACTCTGTCAGAATGGCCCAAAAACACGGGGTCTTCTCCTTGACTCTCTCTATCCTTGGGGGAAGGAAGATGTTGGAGGCGGCAGCTTCCATTCATCCTCGCCCCCTCCTTTGGGGAGTTACAATTTTGACCAGCATAGATTCTCCGGGTATGAAGGAACTGGGAATATCCAGAGAGATTGGTGATGAAGTTGTAGCTCTGGCGAAGATGGCGGAAAGTGCAGGATTGGAAGGTGTCGTGGCTTCTCCTCTTGAAATTGAACTCATCAGAAAAGCTACCAGAAAAGATTTCACTATAGTTACCCCGGGAATAAGACCTCTGGCATGTGAGAAGTCTCTACCCGATGACCAGAAAAGAGTAATGGCTCCTGGCGAAGCTTTAAGGAGGGGAGCCGACTATATCGTTGTAGGAAGGCCAATCATAGAAGTTCCCGACCCTGTTGAGGCAGTTAAACAGATATTACAGGAGATAGAATCAGAAAAGCTCTGATAAGGTGTTGTTGAAAAGGTAGCCGACGGCTTTAGCCGGTGAAAAATTTGTAAAAGGAGTAGCAGACTTTAGTCTGCGTTTGAATTCGCAAACTAAAGTTTGCGGCTACCAAACTTCATTTTTCCAACAATGCAAAAGTGAAGCAATCGCGAAGAAGGAAAATAAGTTGACTGAGAGAGAGGTTTTACAGATATTTCAGAAGAGTGGTGCACTTCTTTCCGGACACTTCAGGCTCTCTTCTGGTTTACATTCAGACAAATATCTTCAGTGTGCGCTGGTTCTTCAATATCCTGATTTGGCGGAAAAACTTTGTAATCAACTCGCCTCTGAGTTTAAGCTTCATGGGTCAAAGATTGATGTTGTGGTTTCTCCCGCTATTGGAGGAATAATTGTTGGTCAAGAGGTGGCTAAAGTTTTAGGCTGTCGAGCCATATTCTGCGAGAGAGAAGAGGGTAAGATGAAGTTACGTCGGGGGTTTGAAATACGAAAAGGGAAGAGAGTTATAATAGTGGAAGATGTAATCACTACAGGTGGTTCGGTTAAGGAAATAGTAGAAATTGTGAAAGGTATGGGGGGAAAGGTGGAAGGAATTGGAGTAATTGTTGATCGTAGCCAGCCTTTCCTTTCAAATGAGCTGGCTACTTTAAATTTACCCTTAGAGAGCCTTTTGAGAATAGATATAGAGGCTTATTCTCCCGAGGAGTGTCCGATTTGTAAAAAAGGAATCCCTTTACAAAAACCAGGAAGCAGATAAGAGGACGAGGATGGCTAATATACTTCCTTTTAGAGGTATTTTCTATAATCGAGAAAAGATAAAGGAGCTGTTGCGTGTCCTTGCCCCGCCTTACGATATTATCCCTGGTGAGGCACAGGAGAGGTACTACCAGATGAGTCCATACAATGTAATCAGACTCATCTTAGAGAAAAAATTTCCCGGCGATAATGAAACCAATAATAGATATACCAGGTCAGCCCAGTTTTTCCACAAGTGGCTTGAGGAAGAGATATTGATAAAGGATGATTCGCCCGCTATCTATCTTCTGGAACAGGAATATGAATTGAGAAGCGATATCTTCGGAGAGGCAGAAACTGGTGCAGGTAAAGGAAAAATTATTAAGAGGCGTGGCTTTATAGCTCTTGCCCAGTTAGAGGATTTCTCTAAGGGCATAGTTCGACCACATGAAGGAACAATGGCTGAGCCAAAGAGAGATAGGTTGAATCTTCTTAGAGCCTGCAGGGCAAACTTCTCCCAGATTTTTACCACTTATGAGGACCCAGAAAATAGAATTGATAGATTGTGGGAGGAAAAGAGAAAGGAGGCTCCGGTAATCGATCTTATTAACGGAGAAAATATTAAACATAAATTGTGGAGAATAGACGACCAGAAGTCACTTAACTGGATAGTAGAAGGAATGAGAGATAAGAAATTGTTTATCGCTGACGGTCACCATCGTTATGAGAGTGCCCTGGAGTATCGAAATGAGTTAAGGAAGAGTAATCCTCACCATACGGTCAAGGAGGATTATAATTATGTGATGTCATACTTTGTAAACATGGAAAATGGTGGACTTAAGATTTTACCTACTCATCGAGCAATCAGGAACTTCGAGGGATTTGATGGAAAGAGATTAATTGTCGAAGCCGAAAAATATTTTGACGTAAGAATTCTTACTGACCTGAAACAGCTATTGGCTGAGTTAAAAAATGAGAAAGTAAAACACAAAATAGGGATGTATATGGGCGAGAATAAATTTTATCTATTAACTTTGAAGGACGAAAGGATTATTAAGGGGTTAATTAAAGGAAGAGCGGAGATTTTTTGTCAGCTCGACGTAGTAATATTGCATACTTTAATTATCGAGAAGGTTTTGAAAATTTCCCCGGAGAGCCAGGAAAGTATCACCTATTCTGAAAAAATTAATGAGACGGTTCGTAAAGTAAGAGATGGCTCGCACTGTGTAGCCTTTTTCCTTAGGCCGGTAAAGGTATCTGAGTTTAAAGCCATAGTTGAAGCCAGGGAGATAATGCCCAAAAAATCAACATTTTTTTATCCCAAGCTGTTGAGTGGTTTAGTAATCAATAAAATTGAATAGATATGGAGTAGCGAAGCAAAGCTTCGCGAGTATAACGCAGAGCTTCGCTCTGCTACTCCATTCAACGCGGAGCTATCGCTCCGCTACTCCTTTACAGGATTGGAGCAGAGGGTGAAGATGAAAAAGACATTTCTATTGGTTATTGTTCTTTTGCTGATTGGCTGGCTACCCAATATTTCTCTCAAAGCAACCGAGGTTGAGGAGGAGCCGGTCTTCCACTACCTTTTAGGGAACATCTATTATGAGGACGGGGATATAAGAGCTGCTGCTTCAGAGTATGAAAAGGCAGTGGTACTGGATAGTAATTCACCATTTCTTCACATGGAGCTGGCAAAAGTATATTATGCTTTAGGTCGATTCGATGAGGCGGTGGAGGAGTTTTATAGGACTTTGAATTTCCAAGAAAATAATCGAGAGGCTTACCAGTATTTGGCAGAGATTTACAGAAGGAGAGGTCAGGACTCGGAAGCCATTGAATTTTATAAAAAGGTAGTGGAGTTGAATCCTGATGATTTGGAAGCCAAGCTCGATTTAGCCAGAATGTACGAAGAGGCGAAAAAAATTGACCTGGCAATCGAGGAGTACAAAAAAATAATTAAGATAGCTCCGGCACAATGGGAAGCTCGTCTTTCCCTGGCAGCAATTTATGAATTCCAGGGCAAATACAAAAAAGCAATAGAAGAGTATTTAAAATGTAAAAAAATCGATCCCGAAAATCAGCAAATTTATAATAAACTCGGTGCGCTCTATTTCTCTATTAAGAATGTCTCCAAAGCAAAGGAAACCTTCTCCAAGAGTTTAGAGATAGACCCCCATAATATAAGAGCTCTCCACAGCCTGGCTCTGATTTTCGAGCAGGAGAAAGACTGGGACCAGGCAATTGAATACCTTGAGCGGATCAATCTCCTCCAGAAAGATGTAATGGAGACATATCTACATCTGGGAATTATATATTTACAGAAAGGCAATTATCAGAAAGCAAAGGAAGTTCTGCAACAAGCAACCGAATTCAAACCAGAGGATGCCAATATCTGGTATTTTTTGGGAATTTGCCTGGAGGAAGAGAAGAAATATGCTGAGGCAGTAAATGCTTTTTCTAAGGCAATAAAATATGACCCACAGAATGTAGAAGCCTATTTCCATCTGGGTATCTGCTATGACCGGCTAAAAAACTTCGACCTTTGTTATGAAGCTTTGGAAGAAGTAATCAGGATGAACCCCCGCCATGCTCAGGCGCGCAACTACCTTGGTTATTCCTGGGCTGAACGCGGAATAAATTTAGATGAGGCGTTAGAACATATTCAGAAAGCCCTGGAGATTGATCCCCGAAATGGCGCCTATATCGATAGTCTGGGTTGGGTATACTTTCAGCAAGGGGAGTATGTAAGAGCTCGGGAAGAGTTGAAAAAAGCAATAAAATTGATGAAGGACTCAGTAATTTATGAACATCTTGGTGATACTTATAATAAACTGGATGAAGCCAGGAGAGCTCTTGATGCATATCGTAAAGCATTAGGACTGGATGCAGAAAATGAGAAGTTAATGGAGAAAATAGAAAACTTAGAGAAACAATGAAGGAATAATGAGAATTCGAGCTTATGGGAAGATAAACTTGTATTTACAGGTATTGGATGACTTCCCCAGTGTTGGAGGGGGATACCATAAGCTACAGACAATCTATCAAACTATAGGTCTATATGATGAGATCATTTTATCCAATACTGAAGGATATGGAATAAAGGTTCTCTGCGACCATCCCTTAGTTCCCCAAGGCCCGAAAAATCTTGTCTATAAAGCAGCATCATTATTGAGGAGATATGCCGGAGTCAAAAGGGGCATAAACATAGAAATCGTAAAGAAGATTCCTGTTGGTGCTGGATTGGGTGGTGGTTCATCCGATGCGGCAGCGACCTTGAAGGGATTGAATAGACTATGGAAGTTAAATTATTCCCGCAGCACTCTACTTCCCATATCAGCACAAATTGGCTGTGATGTCCCTTTCTTTCTTTACAGTCATACTGCTTTAGGTGAAGGTTATGGAGAGATAGTAACCCCCCTTCCTGAAATAAAGAAGAGGTGGGTTCTTTTAATTAAGCCCGATTTTATGCTCTCCACGAAGTGGGTTTATAGACAGCTTGGTAAAATAAGGTTGACAGAGCCTGTAAATATTATTAAAATAAAAACTCGCCAGTCTCAATCTGGAAGAAAAAGAGAGTCTTCTTTTTCGAGAAATTCGCTTTTGACTATTGGCCAAATAAGGAAGATTTTGAAAGACGGCGTAGAGAAGTTAATTTATAATAGGTTAGAAGAAGTTACTATTGTTCACTATCCAGTTATTGCTCAAATAAAAAAAGAGCTTCTGGAAGGAGGTGCTGATTGTGCTTTAATGTCGGGTAGTGGCCCGACAGTTTTTGCTCTTTTGAAGGACCAGAGAGTAGGGAAAGAATTGCAGAAGAAGATGGAGAAGTACAAATTTCCTACTTGGCTGGTGAGAACAGTTTAGAGCTGCTCAAAGTGAAGGGTGCGATTTAGCAGTCGGTTTTATCTGGAAATTTGTTTTCAGAGTGCCGACTACAATGCTGCCAATGATGGTAATTCATTACCATCAGTTAGCCGTTAGTGGCGTGCGAATGTTAACCCTATTGAGCATCCAATGATTGGCAAAGGAGGAAGCAAAGATGCAGATTACGGAGGTGCGAGTCTACCCGAGGAACGAGGAAAAGCTAAAGGCGTTTGTTACCGTGACTTTCGATGACTCTTTTGTGGTTCGCAATCTAAAAGTGATCCAAGGGCAGAATGGATTGTTTGTGGCGATGCCTTCGCGAAAAATGGCTGATGGCAGTCATAAGGACATAGCCCATCCCATAAAGAACGAGGTTCGTAGAATGATTGAGGAGAAAGTTCTGGCTGCCTATCAAGAAAAGATTAAAGAGACACCTCTTCGAACCGACTTTGGGGGTGGTGAAGTACCAGCAAAAGAACCAGTAAAGGAAACAAAAAAAGAAAAAGAGGAAGAAAAAGAAGAAAAAAAAGAAGAAGAAGAAGAGAAAAAATAAATAAACAAGTAAATCCGCTTACTTGTCATAGATTGGGGAGTAGCCAAGCGGAAAGGCAGCGGCCTTTGGAGCCGCGATCATAGGTTCGAATCCTATCTCCCCAGCTTATATTTGTAGGCACTATTTCAATTGTAAAGGAGTAGCGGAGCGACAGCTCCGCGTCGATGTAGGGGTTCGATTTATCGAACCCATTTCTTTGCGTCTCGATTAGTGGTGGTGAACTATTTTGAGAAATCTGGTCTCCATTATTCTTGCAGCGGGGGAAGGCACGAGAATGAAATCGACCTTGCCCAAGGTTTTGCACCAGATATGCGGTCAGCCGATGCTCGTTTATGTGTTGAAGGCTGTCCTGAAGGCTGGTTGTCGGAAGAATTACCTGGTGGTAGGACATAAAGGGGGGAAAGTAATCGAAGCGTTAAGGAATTCTCTACCACTGGAGAAAACAGGAATTGAATTTGTCAAGCAAACTAAGCTACTTGGCTCAGGACATGCGGTTCTTCAGGTGAAAAAAAATTTGAGAAATTATAAAGGCAATATCCTGGTGGTTTATGGTGACCTTCCTCTTTTGACTGGAAAAACTTTAAATAGGCTAATTCAAACCCATTATAAACAGGATAACTCTCTGACTGTCCTGGGCACTACTTTGGAAAATCCCTCTGGCTATGGAAGGATTATTGAGAATAGTAATGGAAAAGGGATAAGAATAGTGGAGGAGAGAGATGCTACCCCAAAAGAGCGGAAAATTAATCGAGTTAATGCTGGGGTATACTGTTTTAAAGCGGAAGATTTATTTAAGGCGATAGATAAAATTAGGCCTGATAATAGAAAAAGAGAGTATTATCTCACGGACGCAGTAGAGATTCTAGGAGAGATGGGCAAGAGGGTAAGAACGGTTATGACTAAAGATCCCAGCGAGGTTGAAGGAATAAATAATCGAAAACAACTGGTAAACGTTCAGAAATATATTAATATGAAAAACTTAGAACGTTTGCTACTAACGGGAGTTACAATTGTCGACCCACCCTCGACTTTTATCGATTTCACAGTAAAGATTGACAGGGACACGATTATTTATCCTGGTTCGACAATTTTAGGGAAGACGAGAATTGGGGAGAATTGTAAACTGGGTCCTTATGCCTTTATTCAGAATTGCCAGATAGAGAATGGGGTAGAGGTTCGAGCGTCCTTTATTTATGGTGCCAAAATTGCTAAGGGAGTAAAGGTCGGTCCTTTTTCCCATATTCGACCGGGGACATTCGTCGGGGAGAATGTCAGGATAGGAAATTTTTGTGAAGTGAAAAAATCGAAAATTGGTCGGGGGACAAAGGTTTCCCACCTCTCTTATATAGGAGATGCCTTTTTGGGAAAGGATGTTAATATAGGCGCAGGAACAATTACCTGTAATTTTGATGGTGTCAGGAAAAACGTAACCCGGGTAGGTGACGGTACATTTGTTGGTTCGGATGCAAAATTTATAGCTCCGGTCAGAATTGGAAAAGATGCAGTTATTGGCGCTGTTTCAACCATTACCGAGGATGTACCTGCGGGTAAACTAGCTATTGCCAGAGCAAGGCAAGTAATTAAGGATAGGAAGAAAAAGAAGTAGAAAGGAGTAGCGAAGCAAAGCTTCGCAATTATGACGCAGAGCTTCGCTCTGCTACTCCTATTGCAATACTGGAGTAGCGAAGCAAAGCTTCGCGTCAATTCAGATGGTTAATTTATAAGGAGAGGAATTAGTATTATGGGAAATGCATTAAAGATATTTACTGGAAGGGCAAATCCGAAATTGGCTGAAGAGATATGTAGATATGTTAAAGTCCCTCTGGGAAAAGCAATGGTTACGCAATTTGCTGATGGTGAATGCAGAGTGAAGATAAAGGAGAACGTTAGGGGGGCTGACTGTTTCATAGTTCAGCCTACCTGTCCCCCGGTAAATGATAATCTAATGGAACTTTTGACCATGACCGATGCCTTTTGCCGGGCTTCTGCCAGGAGAATTACAGCTGTTATTCCCTATTACGGTTATGGCCGACAGGACAAGAAGGATGAACCCCGTGTTCCCATTACGGCTAAATTGGTCGCCGACTTAATTACAGCAGCGGGGCCCCATCGAATTCTCACTATGGACCTCCATGCTGCTCAGATTCAGGGTTTCTTCAAAATTCCTGTTGATAATCTCTATGCCACACCAGTTTTGCTCGATTACTTCCAGAAAAAGGGGTTAAAGAGGTTAGTAGTAATTTCACCTGATCCTGGAGGAGTGGAACGCGCTCGCGCTTTTGCTAAGCGGATAAAAGCTTCGCTGGCATTAGTGGATAAACGCCGTCCAGCAGCCAATGTGGCTTCAATAATGAATATCATTGGTGAAGTTAAAGATAGAGATGTAATCATTCTTGATGACATGATTGATACTGGTGGAACAATCGCAGGTGTAGTCAAGGCATTAAAAGAGAAGGGTTCTCGGGATGTCTTTGCTGCCTGTTCTCATGGAGTCTTGTCCGGTTCGGCAGTGCAAAAGATTGAGGAGTCTGAACTGAAGGAGCTGGTGATTACCAATTCCATCATTTTGGGAAATGAAAAGAAATGTAAAAAGATTACTGTCCTTTCAGTTGCCGAGCTTTTGGGAGAGGCGATTAAGAGAATTCATAAAGAATCTTCAGTCAGTACGCTGTTCGTGTAATTATTTCTTGGGAGGTATCAAGTGGTTCAGGAAGAAGTGGCCTTAAATGCTCAACCGAGGGAGAACACCACCAAGGGCATGACCCATCAACTACGTCGTGAGGGAAAGCTCCCGGCGGTATTGTATGGAGGAAAAGAGTCAGCGCTATCCATAGTTATTGACCAGAAGGAATTTCTAAAAGCCCGACACACAGAGCATGGAGAGAATGTGATTATCTCCCTGTATATTTCCGGCCCAGCGGCCGGTCCCTCCAAGACAAGTAAAAAACCTGTACCAGTGATTATTAAAGAGATTCAGATAAATCCCGTAACCAGGAACTTGCTCCACGTCGACTTATATCGCATATCTTTGAGAGAAGAGATTCAGGTTAATGTTCCCATTGAAATTTATGGCGAAGCTCCTGGAGTTGAGAAAAGTGGAGGAGTGCTCGACCATGTTGTCCACGAAATGGCAGTAAAGTGTTTACCAACAAAAATACCAGATAAGATCATTTGTGACGTCTCCTCCTTAGAGGCAGGAGAGATCTTGACCATTAAGGATTTGAAAATACCCCAAGGTGTAGAAGTCTTAGACGACCCGGAAAAGATTGTACTAAGCATTATTGCTCCTACTGTAGTAGAGGAGAAGCCGGTTGAGGAGGAAGTTGCTCCTGAAGAGGCTGTAGAACCCGAGGTTATTGGCAAAGGGAAGAAAGAGGAAAAGGAAGAGGAAGAAGAAAAAGAAAAAGAAAAGAAAGAAGAAGAGAAAGGGAAGGAGAAAGAAAAGGAGAAAGAGAAGGGGAAGGAAAAAGAGAAGAAGGAAAAAGAAAGGTCTAAACAGTGAGGCTTGTCGTTGGTTTGGGCAATCCTGGAAAGCAGTATGAATATACAAGACATAATCTTGGATTCAGAGTGGTAAATGCGCTCTCCAATCAATGGGGAATAAAGCTCACCAGACACAAGTGTCTTTCGCTGATTGGCGAGAAAAAGCTCTCCTCAGTTTCTTGCCGCAAAACTTTTAAACGGACATCCGGTGCTTTAAGTAGAAATTTCTCTCTGCAAACTATTATTCTGGTTAAGCCCCTGACTTTTGTAAATGGTAGCGGGGAGGCGGTGAAGGCTCTATGCGATTGGCTCAAGATAGAGAGAGAAGAAATTCTGGTTATTTGTGACGATTTTAATCTTGAGAAGGGAAAGTTGAGGTTGAGAAAAGTGGGTTCGTCTGGCGGACATAATGGATTGGAATCTATAATTGAATCCTTAAATTCAGAAGAGTTTCCCCGTCTGAGGTTGGGAATTGGTAGACCCGAAGAAGACCTCGACCCCGTCGAGTATGTCCTTCAGAGATTTAGTGAACAGGAAGAGAGTCTTGTGGAGGAGATGATAGGAAGAGCATGCCAGGCAGTAGAAGCAATAATTACCGAGGGCATTGATGCAGCAATGAGTACAAAATGGTAATGGAGTAGCGAAGCATTCTGGCACTCTGAAGAGTGGACGACCAAGATTAGGTTGGTCGCCCTTTAGGGTGACGAGGAGTAGCGAAGCAGAGCTTCGCGTGATATAAGTTTTGTCAAGGTTGATAGGTGAAACTGTTTACCCTTTCTATTTTCATCATAACTTACTTTTTTTTTATCTGGAAGAAGCAGTATAAGGCACAGGTATGCTGGATTACCTGTGCTGTTTTGTTCCTTTTCGGGATAATTAGATTTTCTGACATTTTCACCATAATCAATTGGAACGTGTTAGGTATTTTCTGGGGGACACTGGTTTTGGCTCAGTTGTTCAGTCTTTCTGGCGTCCCAGCCTATTTGGCTAACATTCTGGTAGTAAAAGCAAGATATGTTAACTGGGCAATTCTTTCGGTCTGCCTGGTGGCGGGAGCTATTTCTGTGTTTGTGGAGAATGTAGCCACTGTCCTGATAGTTGCTCCCATAGCCCTGGTAATCGCCCAGAAGTTGAAAGTGAGTCCTGTTCCTTTCCTGATTGGTATTGCCATCTCCAGTAACTTACAGGGGGCAGCCACCTTAGTTGGCGACCCGCCCAGCATAATCCTGGCAGGATTCTCTGGGATGAACTTTAACGATTTTTTCTTTCTTTCCGGTAGACCATCCATCTTTTTTGCTATCGAACTTGGGGCATTGGCCTCCTTAGGGGTTCTCTATTTTGTTTTTCGAAGAAATAAAGAGCGTGTGGGAATTGTGGAAAAGGTTAGGGTGACAACATGGACACCAGCGTTTCTATTGGGTTTTATGATTCTAAGCTTGGTGGGAGCTTCTTTTCTAGGAACTTCCATTAATCACCGTCTTTCAGTTAATTTATCTGGTATTATTTGTGTAGTCTTTGGTTTTATTGGCCTAATGTGGCATGAGTTGACCGGGTTGGGGGTTAGAGAATCTAAGGAAGGAAAATTGGGAAGTACCCTCTTCCATGACATCAGGATTCTCGACTGGGAGACCTTCTTCTTTCTTGCCGGCATTTTTCTCATAGTGGGCTCCTTAACTAAAATGGGAATTATTGATGATTTAGCCAGTCTCTTTATACGCTTTGCGGGAGACAGTCGATTAATGGCTTACCTGGCAATTGTCTGGGGTTCGGTCTTCTTTTCTGCGTTCGTAGATAACGTTCCCTACGTTCTTGCCATGCTTCCTGTTGTGCGCAGTTTAGCCCTGGGAATGGGAATGAATCCGTCCCTTCTCTATTTTGGCTTATTGATTGGCGCTTCTGTGGGAGGCAACATTACTCCCATTGGCGCCTCGGCTAATCTGGTTACCTGTGGAATGTTGAAGAAGCATAACTATACTGTAAATTTTATCCAATTTGTTCGCATCGGTTTGCCATTCACATTCTTTGCAGTATTAGCCAGTTCTACTTTTATCTGGCTAATCTGGAAATAATATAACGGCAAAGCGAAGCTTTGATTCGCTACTCCAGTTTTGGGAAGGAGTAGCGGAGCGACAGCTCCGCGTGAGTAGATGAAGGCAATGCAGGTTCAAGAAAATGGCTATCAATTTTAGAAAGATAATCGAAAGACAATTTTTAGCTGGGTTAGCTGTCCTTCTGCCCATAGGACTGACCATATATATCGTCTGGGCTCTGTTTAACCTTGTGAGTAAATCTTTCTCACCTTTACTGATAAGAATCCCTCTTTTGCAAGAAATGCCTGTTGTTGTGCTAAGGGTTATAGGTGTTCTAATTACTTTCATTATTATCTGGATAATTGGTTTGGTAACCACAAATATCGTGGGTAGAAAAATCCTTAAGTTACCAGAAGTTCTGCTACTCAAAGCCCCGGTAGTTAACCGCATCTATCACACTATAAGACAAATCATTCAGACGATAATTGTTTCCAGGACAGCCATGCGCCAGGTGGTGCTGGTGGAGTATCCTCGCAAAGGAGTTTACACAATTGCTTTCGTGACCAACACTTATGAGGAAAAAGGGAAGAAGAATGTTTCCCTTTTTATCCCTACAACTCCCAATCCCACCTCTGGTTTCTTCGTGATAGTTCCTGAGGAAGAGGTGGTTCCCTTAAAGATGACAGTCGAAGAGGCTATGAAATTGGTGGTCTCAGCTGGGATTATTACTCCCCAAGACTATTCTATCAAGATTCCCGAAAAATAATTCTCAAGATTAATGGAGGATGAAGTGATTGAATCGCTCAAAGATTTACCCGGTATAGGAGGTGCTTTAGGAGCGGGATTTCTGGGATTATTGTTTGTGGTCTATCTCTCCATAAAGATTCTCAGAAAAAGTCAGGGAACAGAGAAGATGAGAGAGATATCGGAAATGATTCACGAGGGAGCCATGGCTTTTCTTTTCCGTGAGTTTTTGGCGATTATTGTTTTCGTGGTTGCCTTGGGTGTGGTTCTCTACTTTTTTGTGGCTGAAAAAACAGCAATAGCATTTGTGGCAGGAGCATTCTGTTCCACACTGGCAGGCTATTTAGGGATGCAGATTGCCACTCGCTCGAACGCCCGCACTGCCCAGGGAGCTACTAAGAGCTTTAATGAAGCGCTGGGGATCGCTTTTCCCGGCGGAGCAGTAATGGGGATTAGTGTTGCCGGTTTAGGCCTGTTCGGATTATCTCTTGTATTCTTAATCTTTCTCCACCACGCGGGTCTCCATTACGAAAACCTTCTGGATAGGGTCATTGAGGCAACCCAACTTATCATTGGTTTTAGTATGGGCGCTTCATCTGTAGCCCTTTTCGCTCGTGTTGGTGGTGGAATCTATACCAAAGCTGCCGATATGGGTGCGGATTTGGTGGGCAAAGTTGAAGAGGGTATTCCCGAGGACGATCCCCGTAATCCAGCAGTGATTGCAGATAATGTTGGTGACAATGTTGGCGATGTTACGGGTATGGGTGCAGACCTCTTTGAATCCTATGTAGGAGCAATAATTTCGGCAATTGTTATTGCCGTAGCCTTTCAAAACATTAAAGGAATAATGTTAGTACTGCTTCTGCCTGCCTGGGGAATTATCTCTTCCATTATTGGAATCTTCTTCATCCGAACCGCTGAGGGAGAAGACCCTCAGAAGGCTCTGCGTAAAGGAATGGTTGCCAGCGCTTCTCTTCTCATAATTGGCGCTTTCTTCCTGGCAACTTTCTGGTACGGAACAATCAATGTCTTCTTTGCTATTCTTTCGGGATTATCTGCGGGGATGGTTGTTGGATTTACTGCCGAGTATTATACGTCAGGCAAAGTTGTGCAAAATATAGCAAAATCATCGCGCACCGGTCCAGCTACTACTATTCTGCAGGGGATATCCTCGGGAATGTTCAGTGTAGCAATTCCTGTAGTAGCTATAGGAGTGGCTACTATTGTTGCTTATAAGTTTGCAAATATTTTTGGCATAGCTCTTTCGGCGGTGGGGATGTTATCGATTACAGGGATGACTGTGGCTATTGATGCCTATGGACCAATTGCTGATAATGCTTGTGGCATTGCCCAAATGGCTGGAATGGCTCCTGAGGTGAGGTCGCGAACTGAAAGACTCGATGCAGTGGGTAACACAACCGCAGCCATTGGTAAAGGATTTGCTATTGGCTCTGCTGCTTTAACTGCGTTGGCTCTGTTCACTGCTTTTGCCCAGACAGTTGGATTGAGTGTATATGATGAAGTTACCATGACTTCACAACTTATTCTAAATATAATGAAACCACAAGTTATTGCTGGACTGTTTATCGGCGGTGTGGTTCCTTTTCTCTTTTCTGCAGCCACAATGCAGGCAGTGGGCAGGTCGGCTTTTAAAATCGTAGAAGAAGTAAGAAGGCAATTCAGGAAGATTCCCGGGCTTATGGCTGGTACGGCAAGGCCAGATTCGGCTCGCTGTGTGGATATTGCCACTCGGGGAGCTTTGAGGGAGATGGTGGTTCCAGGAATTGCTGCTGTTCTCTTGCCTCTCATCGTGGGAACCATTTTAGGAGTGGAAGCATTAGGTGGGTTTTTAGCCGGCTCCCTTGTTACAGGAGTTCCCCTGGCGATATTTCTCGCTAATGCAGGAGGAGCCTGGGACAATGCCAAAAAATATATTGAGGAAGGCAATTTAGGCGGAAAGGGTTCTGAAGTACATAAGGCTTCGGTCATCGGCGATACTGTGGGAGACCCTTTCAAGGATACAGCGGGTCCCTCCTTAAATATTTTATTGAAGTTGATGGCTATTGTATCCTTAGTATTTGCTAATGCGATTCTGGCAAGCCACAACTGGTTGGTCACCCTCTTCCTATAAAAAAGGTGACAAAAAAGGGGACAGGTACTTTTTTTTGCCTATTCCTTTTTGTTTGGGAAAAGATATGGAATTAGGAATTATTGGTCTTCCCAACGTAGGGAAATCGACACTGTTTAATGCTCTAACTGTGGGTCATGCTCCAGCTTCCAACTATCCCTTCTGCACTATCGAGCCTAATGTTGGAATTGTGGAAGTTCCTGATGAGAGGCTGGAGAAGCTAGGGGAGATTTATAAACCCCAAAAGTTGACCCATACTATAATAAGATTTTTAGATGTGGCTGGTCTGGCAAAGGGAGCATCAAAGGGCGAGGGTCTGGGAAACAAATTTCTATCCCATATTCGGGAGGTGGATGCTTTAGTCCACCTCGTTCGCTGTTTTCCAGATGAGAAGGCAGTTAATGTTATGGGAGATATCGACCCGGTGAGGGATATCGAAGTTGTCAACACCGAGCTTATGCTGGCAGATCTGGAAGTAGTGGAGCGAAATATTGAAAAATTGAGTGGTTCGGCTAAAAGTGGCGATAAGGGAGCTAAAGAAAAACTGAAAGTATTAGAAAAGATAAAAGAAGGCTTAGAGAAAGGGATTCCTGCAAGGAGAATAGAAGTCCCTGAAGATTTACCAGCGTCC
>Ga0209978_10000199_pt1 | contig 20139 bp, 16 predicted proteins | sample BentaG_FD_182805 | JGI IMG/M metagenome (GOLD analysis project Ga0209978, IMG submission 182805) | Deep subsurface microbial communities from South Atlantic Ocean to uncover new lineages of life (NeLLi) - Benguela_00093 metaG (SPAdes)... | ecosystem: Environmental > Aquatic > Marine > Oceanic >... | reverse complement strand
AAGGATAACCCCAAGCATAACTGGGCAACTGGCGGTAAGCTGGCTTCAGAGGTATAGAAAGTATCAAATCTAATGCGGGCTACTGGCTCAGTTGATTAGACAGGGTGGGGTTGATAAGCACTCCTATGGACATAGGGTGGGGAATGTGGTTAAATTAAACCTTGGAGCTGAGGTAAGGAGAGACCAGTGGATTTTAGCGACTTGGGTGAAATAGGCAAATTTTTAGCCTATATGGTACCAATAATTATCCTCTTGGTGGTCAATGCTTTCTTCAAGAAGCAGAAGCAGCAGAGGGCAAAACTATCAGTGGTTCGCAGCCTGCTGTCTGAAATAAACTATAACCAGAAGCTTGTGGAAGCCTTTTCCCTGCAGTGGCAAACCAAGAAATTTAAGACAGCTACCTGGAAACAGAATAAGGATAGGATGGATTATGTAGACCCAGGTTTGGGCTACACTCTGGCTGATGCTTATGAAATTGCTGACGAGTTTAATCGTGAGATAGATGCGGCTAAGAAGCATAAGTCGGCGAGTTACCTGGCAACTATTCAGGTGGACAGGCTGATGCAGCCACTTGCTAAAAGTAAGCAAGGGCTTGAGGAGTGGCTACAGCTAAATAAAGGGAGGAAACAGCCAGTCAAAGAAGGCGGTGATTTAGCTCCCTAAGATACATCCCGTTGCCAGCTTATTTAACCTTATAAAGTCCTGGTGTAGTCTATAAGCTGACCACGGCGGAAGCCCAACCGCTGGAAGAAATTTTGTAGCTGACTATCGCGCTCGTTGACCATTATGCGCACTGTCTTAAGTCCCTTGGACTGGCAGCGCTCTAACAGCACATTGACCAGTTTGGTAGCAATGCCCTGCCGCCAGTAGTCAGGGTCAACGCCTAAAATTTGAATCAAACCTACTTCCATAACCGGTTCGCCAACATATGCCAGCCGAGCCAGGATAAAACCGGCGACCTGACCATCAACTTCAGCCACAAAACTAAGGTCAAGCACTCCTCCCAGGTCTCCGGTAATCAAATCTGTATAGGTGACAGCCCTCCGCACCCCGCTGATTTTCCTGTCAATAGCTAAAACATTGTCGATATCCTCAGGTTCCATGGGTCGGATTCTTATTTTACTTTCCCTTCTTTCTACAGCAGTCATGTGATGCCTCCTTCCCCAAATTATGGGGGGCGTTTTTATATGTTGCATCGTATTATCCCTATTTATTTACTTTTGTCAATAGGCTTTAGGTTTGATGCTTGACCTATTTTTTGAGTCAAGTTATTATCACCAAAAGGCTTTATGAAACCCTGATGGCCCGAGACCACAACCAATCATGAAAATAATCGACTCTTACTGTCATTGCGAGCCCCCTCTCCCTGGGTCATTGCGAGCCGAAGGCGTGGCAATCTCGTCTTTGAGATTGCTTCGGCACTTTGTGCCTCGCAATGACGAGAGGGTGTGTGCTTCGGGGTTTCGTGCCTCGGAATGACACGGAAAAACGATGAGGTCAAGCTATTTTCATACCAAAAGGACGGGAGTCTTCTTTACCTATTTTCAGGGAGAAAGGCTGAGGGATTTTCCCCAGGCGCTGGATGGCATCTTAGATAAGGAAAATGTGTCATATTATGACGCCGTTTATGACTCCGGCGATGGACTTTACTACGTAGAACCGTTGCCTGAGCAGCTACTGCTCAAGGTGCATTCCCAGAGCATGGTGCAGGAGGTAAAGCTGACCAGCGATTATGAATCGGCTCTATACTCAGCCGGGGGCACAGTTCAGGCAGCTAATGAAATCTGGCTGGGGAAAATTGATAATGCCTTTGTTTTTACCAGCTTTGGTGACCATCATGCCGGTAGAAATTTTTATGGGGGAATGTGTTATTTTAATGGTGCCGCCTTAGCTATAACCGCTCTCAAGGAGAAGGGGGTGGGGCGGTTGGCTATCGTGGATACCGATAGCCATCATGCCAACGGCACCAGAGACATCCTTGGCAGTGATGAGGATGTGCTCCATATATGCTTTTGTCATCAGGACTACTCTGATAATCACAACAATGTGGATATCAGGATTCCACATCGCACCTCGGATGGGGAGTATCTTGCCAGGATGAGGCAGGAGTTTGTGCCCAGGGTGGTGGCGTTCAAACCTGAGTATATTTTCTGGGAATTTGGCTATGATGCTAGCCAAGGGGAGTATGGGGATAAGGGTTTAACCAGGGATTGCCACCTCGAGCTAGCCAGGCTCATCAAGGAGGTGGCTGATAAGGTTTGCCGCGGTAGATTGATTACTATCCTGTGTGGTGGCTCAGGTCGGGCTCTTGCCACCTATACTATACCCAGGATTATCGCCTGTCTGGCTGAGCTGGGCGGTAGCTATTGGGCAACTTGGTAGAGGGCTATCCCCCGTCTTCTGGAGTGAGCTCGCTTTAGCTGCTGAAGCTGTGCCTGAAATGGGGCTGAGGTGATATTTTCTACCGACATCAGGACTGCGTCTTCCTTATTATCTGAGTAATAGCCATGGCGTAAACCTACCTGGGTGAAGCCATACTTGTGATAGAGACTCTGGGCAGCAGTGTTGGAGGCACGAACCTCTAGAGTAATGATACGAGCCTTTAGCTCGGTAGCCAGGTCTATAATGGATATAAGCAGTAGCTCTCCTATCCCCTGGCGGTGGTGACGCACCCGCACCGCAATATTGGTTATGTGAGCTTCATCAGCCATAATCCAGAAGCCGGCAAAACCGATAATGTATTCTCTACCTGATTGAGGCAGTTTATTGTTGAGGAAACGGTTGTGGTTAAACAACTGCCTCACCCTGGACACCAGACTAGGAAAGCCCTTCTCTGGAGAAGCTTCGACCTCAGGTTCCTCGACTGTCTTCTCTTCATCACAGGCTACGATATAGTGGGCTAACCGATTTTGTAGCTCATGCTGATAGTTAGCCGGCGGCCACAGAGTGGGGAAGGCTTCACGGTCAATCTCGCTGACCTGAGCAATATCTTGTCTACGCATCAGGCGGACATAGCAAGGCAACATTTATCCCCTTGACGAAAGTTTTAAATTATTGTAACACATTCCATTTCCTGATGGTATCTAATACCTATGAGGTTGTTTAGCAAGGGGATTAAAAGGGGCGAAGCCCTGATAAGAAGATGTTCATATCATAATTCTCTTCCCTCTCATGCAAGGAATACATATCCATATCATGGGGAGAGGGATAAAGGGTGAGGGGTTGGTAAGCAATCACAACCTATCCTTTTATGGCTTCTTTCGTTATACTATATGCACAGGGTAACGCCATTGCAGGAGTTGTCAGGTGCAAAATGAGGAGAGCCTCGTCCGCCGAGCGCAACAGCGAGATGAGGAGGCTTTCGCTCAGCTATATGAGGCGTATTTCGATAAGATTTATCGTTATGTGGCTCTTAGAATAGGAAACAAGACCGAGGCCGAGGATATGACCCAGCAGGTCTTTCTCAACGCACTCCAGTCCATTTCCTCCTTCAAGTGGAAGGGTATACCCTTCTCCGCCTGGCTATTTCGCATTGCTCACAACCAGGTGGTCGACTATTTCAGAAAGAAAACCAAACAGGCTACTGCTCCTCTTGACGAATCACTGGCTAGCAGTGATAGTAATCCACAGCTAATGGCTGAGCACAAGCTGGATATTGAACAGCTAGTATCAGCCACCAAACGGTTGACTGAGGCACAGCGTGAGGTAATTGGCTTGCGTTTTGCCGGTGAGCTATCTATTGCCCAGGTGGCAAAGGTTATGGGTAAAAGCCAGGGGGCAGTAAAGGCTTTACAGCATAGCGCTATAGTAGCCCTGCGCAAAGCACTATTGGTGGCAGAGGATAATGCAAAAGACTAAGGAATTTAATAATATCCTGGATGAATGTCTGGAACGACTGCTGGTTAAGGGCAAGACTCTGGAGCAGTGTCTGCTGAGCTATCCTGAGCAGGCAGCCGAGCTTGAGCCACTGCTCCAGACGGCTCTGGCTACTAAGAAGGCATTGGCTATCCAACCTCGCCCTGAGTTTATAGCCAGAGCCAGCTACCAGTTTCGCTCGGCACTCCACGAGGTAAAGCCCAAACGAAGGCTCTTCTTCTTGGGCTGGCAGCCGAGGTGGGCAACGGCAATGGCTATTGTCCTTGTCCTCTTGCTGGCTGGAGGAGGCACAGTGGCGGCGGCTGGTAACAGTATGCCCGATAACCTTCTCTATCCGGTGAAGCTGGCGACAGAGCAGGTGAGGCTGACACTAGCCCGCTCTAATATGGGTAAGGCAGAACTATATGCTCTGCTGGCAGATAGAAGGGTGGCAGAGATAGTCTATATGGCAAACAAAGGCAATGCCCAGCAGATAGAGGTCATCATCCAGCGCTTGGATAATCATCTGGTAATACTAGCCAGCTCAGCCTCAGCCCTGAAAGCGGATGGTGCGCCCACGGCACTGGCACCGGCACCAAGACCTGCGCCACCCCCAGTACCTGCGCCACCTGAAGGGATACCAGAAACGCTACCATCTGCCGAAGGAAGGGATGAGGACGTCTTCTATTCTGAGGCTAATGCTAGGGCTAGACTGAGGATACTCCTGGGGCATTATGCGGTTAATCACCCGGCGGCTCTCCGCGCTGCACTGGAGAAAGCTCCGGAATCAGCAAAGCCTGCCCTGCTTAAGGCTATTGCTATATCAAAAGCTGGCTATTCGAAAGCCCTTGAGGCTTTAGATTAGCCACAAGCCATTTTTCAAAATGTGCCCAAGCCGCCACTAACCAATTGGCGACTTTTTCGTTATATATTGTGGAAAGAAAATTTTTAAGCAGGAGGTAAATAGTGAAAAAGAGTTGGTTAGTGGGGATAAGCCTGGCATTGGTGTTAGCCATAGTTGGCTTAAGTGGCTGCAGCCCAGGCAATACAACCGTAGGAGCGATAAACCTAAACGCCCAGCAGGAAGGGGTTTGGGTCAGCGGCAAGGGAGAGGTGATGGCGGTGCCTGACATTGCTACCCTGAGGTTAGGCATTGAAGCTCAGGAGGCAAGCGTAGCTGAGGCTCAGTCTAAGGCGGCTGAAGCTATGGACAGGGTGATGACAGCCCTGATTGATAATGGTGTGGCGGAGAAGGATATTCAAACTCAATACTTTAGCATTCGCCGGGTAACAAAATGGGATAGGGAAAAGGAAGAAGAGATTGTGATTGGCTACCGGGTAACCAATATGGTAACTGCCAAGATAAGGGATATAGATAAGGCTGGCGCCATTATTGACGCTGTGGCTGAGGCTGGGGGAGACCTCACCCGAATAGATAGCATAGGCTTTTCTGTGGATGACCCATCAGACTATTATGAAGAAGCCAGGCAGAAAGCAATGGCTGATGCTAAAGCCAAAGCCGAACAACTAGCTGAGCTGGCTGGGGTCAGGTTAGGTAAGCCAACCTATATCTCCGAGGGTATGCCACCCCCTATTTACCCACGCTACATGTATGAAGCAGCACCGGTACCAGCCCCTCCTCCGACACTAATCATCCCTGGAGAGATGGAGATTAGCCTTACCATTCAGGTAGCCTATGCTATCCTGGACTAATGGCAAAGATAGTTACCAAAAGGAAGTAAAAGGTGATGTCCAAAAGAATAAGGGTTCTCGTTTCAATGCTGATGGTGGTAGTCTTGCTGGCAGTGGGCGGCACGGCAATGGTGATGGCAGAGGAGGAGCCCACGCCTCCGCCAGAACTAGGGGCAAAGGGTCTTCTAGCCAGGGTTGCTGAGATTTTAGACATTTCCGAGGAAGACCTGGTCAATGCCTTTAAGCAGGCACGGCAAGAGATGAGGCAGGAGGCTTTTATCAGGGCACTTGATAAAGCCGTGGAAAAGGGGCGCATTACTCAAGAGGAGGCCAATGAAATCAAAGAGTGGTGGGAGCAGAAGCCAGAGGCTCTAGGCCCAAGTCTGTTTCCACGTGCCCGTATCTTCCCGGCAATACGTGGCCGGCACATGTGGGGTGGCTATAAAGGATGGCACCAGGCAGGGCGACCTGGGCTAGTTGACTAAGTTACCTTGTAGGCATCATAACAGGTATCATAAATTGTAAATAGTCAGAGATATAAGAAGGAAACAAGAATGAAATCAAAGCTAATCCTAATGTGTGCTGTGGTTGCCATCTCGCTCTCCCTATTTGCTTGTTTCCCAACCCCAAAGCAAGTATCTGTAGAGGCTACAGATGATGACTTTATGAAGCTCCACGCTATTAGCAAAGAAGTCGAAGTTGCTGTTGACGGCTCATTGACAGTAACCTTGTTCTCTAACCCAACAACAGGCTTTCAATGGGAGTCGGCACAAATTAGTGACCAAACTGTGCTAGAACAAGTAGCCCACAAATTTGTGTCTCCCGAACGTGAGCCGCCGCCGCCTCCCGGGACTCCTGGCAAAGAAGTATGGACTTTCAAGGCGCTCAAGCAAGGCAAGAGCATTATCTCTATGGAATATAGCCGGCCTTGGGAAGGGGGTACGAAGGCAGAGTGGACATTTGTCTTAACCGTAGTTGTTAAATAGAGTGCCATAGAGACAATAAAATATACCGCTATCCAGGATTTCCTAACTTTTTCAGGCTAAGTCACCCTGTTCATAAATATCAAGTCGGGGAGCCTCAATAAAGGGCTCCCCTTTATTTTGCCCACATTCCCCTGCCAGCTAGTCTGGCTTGCTGCTCCAGTTTCTCCAGATAATCATGGTATTTAGTATCAGGGGGATAGGCTTTAGCCTGAGCCAGCCCCTGCCTCACCAGCTCGGCATTGACGAATCTATCATTGACATAGACATAGCGTAGTAGCCTGCCATATTTATCGGTTTCGGAGACATCTCGCTCTAAATGGACTACTTTACCTTCTACTAGCTGGCGGTTAGCCTGCCATGCCTCCGTGCCAAAGGCTTCCAGTTCAGGGTAAATCTCAGGGGCGTCAATACCGATATATCTAACTCGGTAGCCACCTTCTATAATGATAGTATCGCCATCAATAACCTGGGTAACCCTGGCTGTATCTGGTGGTGAGATACAGCCGCATAAGGGCAAGAGAAGGAAAAGGGTAATAGCCAAAAGCCAAGTTTTGCTGGTTATTCTACCTCACCCCCTGTCCCCCTCCCCATGATATGGATATATATTCCTATCATGAGGGGGAAATGATTTTTAAGAGGGGCGTAGCCCCTCTTATACTCCTGATAAACCTGCTATTAACTCCTGTTATCTGACCCGTCATGCTTAATAAAAAGACATCACACTATTGTTATCTTAGCATAGCGTTCCCATTCACTATAGATACAGCCGCAGTATTGCTGGCGGTAAAGATTTAGCCCTTTGGTCATACGGCGGCTATCAGAGTAGCCTTTCCTGAGGTCGACATACAGGAAATCTATCCCCTTTTCCTCAGCAAGCTCATTGCCAATTTCCCGGAGCAAATCATGCTTCTGGTGGGGGCTGATGAGCAGGGTAGTGGTGAAGGCATTAAAGCCCATCTGGTGAGCAATTTCCGCCGTTTTTGATAAACGTAACCTAAAACAGTACTGGCACCGCTCAGCTTCATGACCTACTACCTGGCGGAAGTATTCAATCATGTCATAACCCTCAGTTACAATCAGTGGCAAACTCATTTCTTGAGCCAGGGATTTCATTGCCTCCAAACGGTGCTGATGCTCGGTATAGGGGTGGATGTTGGGGTTATACCACAGGGCGCTGACCTCATATCCCTGTCTTCGCCAATAGTCAACGGTATAAGCGGCACAGTGGGCACAGCAGCAATGAATTAGAACCGACTTCATGCTTGTAATCATAGGTTTATCACTGGTTATTTATCAAGGGTAGATTGTTTGGTAACCTATCCCCCATAGTGAAGGCAATCAGGGCTTGACCTGCTTCAGAGTCGATATTAGCCAGATACAGGAAATCTAGGTTATTCTCTGTTGTAATTGACATTCTACAATACCCGTTGGTATACTTGGCTAACATGAAAGTCATATATTGGATAATTGTCATCATAATAGCTATCGCATTGATCAAGTATGTTGTCTTACCCTTGCTGGGTTGCTAACGCAACCATAGTTGCCTATGAAATATAGGTACTTTCAGGTGCCTAGATTTTTTGTTTTATAGGAGGATAGAAACCTATAGCACCTATTTATTAAAGACTTAAATAATGCCGATAGCAAATATAATCCATTTAATAGTCTCGGAGCTTCAACAAATATCCCCTTCTTATCAAGTTTCCACCAAACAATTTTAACCTCTGGGAAGGTTGATTTGGATAATTCATATTTAGGGTTAGGACATAAATAAGCAGATAAGGTTTTTACTTTCGTAGTGGCTGGTACAAATTTGAGAATAAACACTGAACTTAATTCCGAGGGAGAGGAACTAGACCATTTACCGTCATTCTTTCTGTAATACACAACTGCGGGAGGTTTCGTGTGGTCGTCTACAAGATTCCCATATAGAACACTCTCAATAAGTACATCATCTATGTTAAATGATAAATCATCTATTATGCACACTGAAGGAATGCTTTCCGCTGAGGTCTGAAGCTTGGCTTGAACGCCTTCCACACACATACCAAGTCTGATTTTTAAATCGTCCAATAGACTCGAAAAACCCCCATACATCCTTGATAAAACACGAGAAGCCCCTGGGTCTAGGGCAATTTCTATCTCGATACCATTCGGTTCGCTATAGGAGACTGTACGTTTTTCTGCAAGCGGAAGATTTTTTCTTATTAATTCTTCAACTTCCTTAAGTAATCTGAATTTGTTAGTAGAATAATCGTAATCTCTAGGGTAATGAACAAGATTCACCCGCTCTACTGGTAATTTTTGGCTCTGACAGTGTTGAGCAATGTCCCCAGTTAAACGCTCTTGCTCAAGCATATAGTTCTCACCGAAAAGTGTTTTTACTTCAATGAATACTATGTGCCTATTCCCTCGTATCAGGTAATCCCCTTTACCACCATTTTCTGATGGAGGTTCGAAACATATAATCTTGATTCCCTGTTCTTCTAACCATACTCCTATCTTCATCTCACTGACTGTAGACCAGAACTGTATGGGGTCTTTACTCTTCAGTCGAGACCTTTTGTTACTATCCAGAATACCATGCCTATGTCCAAACTCAAGACACTTATCAATGACCTTTTTCCTCGATTCAAAGTCATCTATTGACTGGTCTGGTATAGAACTAGCAACTATGTCACTTAGTAGTAATTGGTCGTAACCATGCAAGTAAGGCAGTATGGGAATCTGATTTTCCCCACAGAAGCGAAGTAAGTACGGATATTTCTTTAAGTGATTATACTGCGACAATATATCACCTCCTCAGCTATCTCATTATATATCGTATTCTCATAATTGACACCTGGGATGGGAAGACCGATGTTGTTAAGAAAAGTGTGCATCTAAGAGGGGCTTTCACCCCTCTTTCTTTTTCTTCCCCCTTTTAAAATCCCTCTCGTTCTCCCTTTACGAAAGGGAGAAGCTTAACCAAAAAAGGGAGTAGCCTGCGGAGAGGGGCGCTAGCCCCTCCCAAAAAAACTGTCCCCCTCCTTTAGCAAAGGAGGGGGAACCAAGGGGGAGGATTTCAAACCACAGGGGGTGAGGTTGATAAACAATGTCTTTACCACAGAGTTGGCTGAGGAGGTTTTTGCTTATTATAGGGCAGACCGAGGTGCTGATAGGCTAATTGGGTGGCTAACCTGCCTCTCGGGGTTCGCTCCAAAAAGCCCAGTTGCAAAAGATAAGGTTCATAAACATCCATTATAGTATCTGCCTCCTCACTTATAGAAGCAGCAATGGTATCTAGTCCCACCGGACCACCGTTAAACTTGTCAATGATAGTGTGCAGCACCTTGTGGTCTATTTCATCCAAGCCTATATGGTCGACTTCAAGCTTGGATAATGCCTCAACTGCTACCGGTTGTGTGGCGATACCGTCTGCCATCACCTGAGCATAGTCTCTGACCCGTTTGAGCAGTCGGTTAGCCACGCGGGGTGTACCTCTCGCCCGACGGGCTATCTCCCTCAACCCTCCGGCTTCGGCTTTTACCTGAAGGATGCGGGCTGAGCGGTTGAGGATTGTTTCTATAGATGTCTGGTCATAGAAATCGAGGCGGTAGACGGCGCCAAATCGGTCTCGGAGGGGTGGGCTGAGCAGGGCAAAGCGGGTGGTGGCACCAATCAGGGTGAAGGCGGGCAAGTTTAGTCTCAGGCTTTTGGCACCAGGACCCTTGCCGATGATAATGTTCAGGGCAAGGTCTTCCATAGCCGGGTATAACACTTCCTCTACTGCCCGATTGAGACGGTGGATTTCATCAATAAAGAGTATATCCTGACTACGGAGGTTAGTTAAGATAGCCGCCAGGTCTCCGGTGCGCTCTACTGCCGGACCTGAGGTAATCTTGATGTTAACCCCCATCTCAGTAGCTATGATATAAGCCAGGGTGGTCTTGCCCAGACCGGGTGGACCATAGAGTAATATGTGGTCCAGTGCCTCACCTCTGCCTTTGGCAGCGGTGATAGCTATGTTCAAATTGTCCTTGACCCTAGTCTGCCCGATGAAGTCATCAAGCCGCCGGGGTCGGAGGCTGGTATCAAGTGGTATGTCCTCAGCAGTGGGTTTACCCGATATAATGCGGTCTATTTTAACCTCAACCTCCTTAAAGCACCCAGAAAAATCTTCGTTTCCACAGCGGTCTTCTTTATACTATTGCCTTCTTTCCCCCCCACCCTTTTTCTGGGAACCCTCCTTGATAATCGGTCTTAGTATACCACATCTTAGCTGAGCCAGGATAAATCGGGAATAAAATAGAGTCGCCCTAATTAAGATAGGCGACTCCCCATTATTAAAGCAATTAAGTGGTGGTGTAAGCCGATGCTAGGTAGCTAGCTCCTCTTCCTCTTCTTCACTAGCTACCAGTTCTTCACCAGCTTCCAGGCTTGGCACCTCCTTAGAAGTCGGGTAGCAGGCTGGAATCAACTTGCCAATAATTACATTTTCCTTAAGCCCGACGAGCCTGTCTATCTTGCCATAGACTGCGGCTTCGGTAAGCACTTTAGTAGTCTCTTGGAAGGAGGCTGCTGCCAGCCAGCTATCAGTGTTCAGCGAGGCTCTGGTTATACCCATTAATACAGTGTGGGCGGTGGCTGGCTCACCCCCCTCAGCCAATACCTTAGCATTAATGTCCTCGTAACGGAACCTGTCTATCAGTTCTCCGGGCACCAGGTCAGTGTCGCCTGAGGAATCAATACGAACCTTAGTCAGCATCTGATGGGCAGTAAGTTCAATATGCTTGTCGTTTATGTTTACCCCCTGGGAGCGGTATACCTTCTGCACTTCTTCTACCAGGTATTGCTGGACGGCCTCTTTGCCCAAGATGCGCAGGATATCCTGTGGGTTGATAGAGCCATCAGTAAGTTGCTGCCCTGCCTTTATTTGGTCTCCAGTTTGAATACGAATACGAGTGGTAGCCGGAATAGCATAGCCTCGCTCCTCCTTCTCCTCATAGGTGATAGATAGCTGCTCATCTTCAATAGTTACCTCGCCGGCGACGCGAGCCAGGATAGGTTGGGTTTCGGTAGTTAGGGCGACTGACTCTGGTGTAGCTTCAGCCTCAACGGGTTTAAGGGCTAACACAGCTCCTACATCTACCCATTGTCCATTGTCCACCATAACTTGCCAGCCAGGAGGTAGTGAATATTCATCACGGTATATCTCAGAGCTGGTGACCTTAATCCTTGCCCCCTCTTCATTATGAATCACCTCAGCCACACCGTCTATTTCTGAGATAATTGCTTGACTCTTAGGCGGTCTGGCCTCAAAGAGTTCTTCTACCCTGGGCAGACCACTAGTGATATCAAGGCCGACTACACCGCCGGTATGAAAGGTGCGTAGAGTTAGCTGGGTACCTGGCTCGCCAATGCTCTGGGCGGCAATTATGCCTACCGCTGTGTTAAGGTCGACCAGGTGACCACGGCCGAGGTCTCTGCCATAGCACCGCTGGCAAGCACCCTGTCTCGACTGGCAGGTAAGGGGAGACCTGACATAGACCTTGGTTACCCCAGCAGTAATAATTTCATTTGCCTTCTGCTCATCAATTTCATCATTTCGGTCAACGATGGTTTCTCCAGTTTGGGGATTGACCACTTTACTGGCAGCCAACCGACCTACTATTCGCTCAGCAAGTGATGGCAGTAGCTCCCTCTCGCTTGGTTCGGATATCCATATACCATCGGTAGTAGCACAGTCCTCCTGGAGAATGACAATATCCTGGGCAACATCAATGAGGCGCCTGGTGAGGTAACCGCTACCTGATGTCCTCAGGGCGGTATCAGCTAATCCCTTGCGGGCACCGTGGGTAGAGATGAAGTATTCCAGAACACTGTGTCCTTCACGAAGGCTTGACTTAATCGGAAATTCAATTATCTTACCTGAGGGGTCGGTCATCAAACCCCGCATACCCGCCATCTGTCTAATCTGGGAAATATTCCCCTTTGCCCCTGATGTTGCCATCATGTAAATGCCACCATAGCGGTCAAGGGTGTGGGAGATGGTATCACTAATCCTGTCGGTAGTTTCCATCCATACCCCAACAGCACCACTATACCTTTCGTCCTCAGTGATTAAGCCACGATTGAATTGCTTCTCAATAATGGTAATCCTTTCCTCAGCCTCTTCTAGTAGTTTTGCCTTGCTCTGAGGAACCTCAATATCGCTCATAGCAATGGTAGTCCCTGATTTGGTGGCATAGTGGAAGCCTAGCTGTTTAATGTTGTCCAGTACCACAGCCGTCTCTTGGTGACTTAGTAGCTTATAGCAATCGGTTACTATTTCCTTTAAGCCTGGCTTATCAATTACTTTGTCTAAGAAGCCTAGCTGTGGGGGCAAAACATCATTAAAGATGATGCGACCGACACTAGTTTTAACCCTTTGCCCGCCTCTTTGCTGGTCCCTAACCTCAATCTCGGCTTTGAGGTCAATAGCACCAAGTTCATAGGCGAGCTTTGCTTCTTCAAAACTGCCGAAGATTGTGCCTTCCCCCCTAGCCCCAGGCCTGATTGTGGTCAGGTAGTAGCAACCAAGAACCATATCCAGGGTCGGGGTTACTATTGGCTCACCACAGCTTGGCAGCAGCATATTGTGGATGCTGAGCATTATCTCCCTAGCCCCTTTGTCGGCAGCTTTAGACAGCGGGACGTGAACTGCCATCTGGTCACCATCAAAATCGGCATTAAAAGCAGCACATACCAGGGGGTGAATCTGGATGGCACTGCCATCGATGAGCACTGGCTCGAAGGCCTGGATGCTAAGCCGATGCAGGGTGGGAGCCCGGTTAAGCAACACCAGTCGCCCTTTGGTAACTTCTTCAAGGATGTCATACACCTCTGGCTTTGCTTTCTCTACCAGCCGTCGGGCACTCTTAATGTTGTGGGCAATGCCTTGCTCTACCAGTCGCTGCATAACGAATGGCTTGAATAACTCCAGAGCCATCCGCCTGGGTAAACCACACTGGTGAAGCTTAAGCTCAGGACCAACAACAATGACCGAGCGCCCGCTATAGTCAACTCGCTTGCCTAGTAGGTTCTGACGAAAGCGCCCTTGCTTGCCCCGGAGCATGTCTGAGAGTGACTTCAATTTATGATTACCGCTGGTGGAGACAGCTCGCCCCCTTCTGCCATTATCAATAAGGGAATCAACTGCTTCCTGGAGCATCCGTTTCTCGTTGCGGACGATAATCTCTGGAGCACCTATTTCCAGTAAGTGGCGCAATCGGTTATTGCGGTTAATGACCCGTCGATAGAGGTCATTAAGGTCACTGGTAGCGAATCTGCCGCCGTCTAGCTGAACCATAGGTCGGAGGTCAGGGGGTAAGACAGGCAACACAGTTAGAATCATCCACTCTGGCTTATTGCCACTGCGGCGAAACGCCTCCACTACCTGGAGCTGCTTACTTGCCTTCTTGTGGCGTTGACCCGAAGTAGACTGGATTTCCTGGAGTAACTGGTTACGCATTTCATCAAGGTTAATGCCCTTAACCAGTTGAAGAATAGCCTCAGCTCCCATGCCGGCATCAAAAACCTGACCATATTTTTGTTTGAGCTCATGATACTGATTCTCGGTGAGTAGTGCACATTGGCGGAGGTCTTTTAGCTGCTCCACATTAGCCGAAAGCTCCTCCTCAAGTTGTGCTTTTTCGGCAGCGAAATTTCGCCGGAGCTGGTTTATTTCCTCGACTGTTGCCTGCTTGTGCTCCAGCTCTTTTATTTTAGCCTCCAGGGCAGCTTGGCGCTCAGCTATTTCCAGTGAGAAATTCTCCTCGAGTTGCTTAATTGCTTCCTGACGTGCCGCCTCGTCTATAGAGGTGATGATATAATGGGAGAAGTATAGCACACGCTCCAAACTCCGTGGCGACAGGTCAAGCAGTAGTCCCAATCGGTTGGGTACTCCCTTAGCAAACCAGATATGACTCACCGGGCATGCCAGTTCAATATGTCCCATACGTTCCCGACGCACCCTGGCCCGGGCTACCTCAACGCCACACTTATCGCAAATAATCCCCTTGTAGCGTATCCTTTTATACTTACCACAATAGCATTCGAAGTCTTTAGTTGGACCAAAGATTCGCTCACAGAAAAGCCCATCCCTTTCTGGCTTCAGAGTGCGGTAGTTGATAGTCTCTGGCTTGGTTACCTCACGGTAGGACCAGCTCCTAATCTGCTCCGGTGAAGCCAGGGTGATACGGACAGCATCAAAATCGTTAACTTCAAGCATTTTCTTCTTCTACCCCTCTCTCAGTTGAGCCTTCAACAACTTCAAGCTCTGTCTCCAGTTTAGGGACTTTGGTAGTTTCCTCAGCCGAGGTTACCTTTTCTTCCTCAGTAATCACCTCAATGGCAAGCCCTAAGCTTTGTAGTTCCTTAACCAGAACCTTAAATGATTCAGGTACGCCAGGTTGGAGAATATCCTCATTCTTAACTATAGCCTCATAGGTTTTGGCTCGACCAGTCACATCGTCTGACTTAATAGTCAGAACTTCCTGAAGGATATGGGCAGCGCCATAGGCTTCTAGTGCCCATACCTCCATTTCACCAAAGCGCTGACCGCCGAATTGAGCCTTGCCGCCTAAGGGTTGTTGAGTAATCAAGGAGTAGGGTCCGGTAGAGCGGGCATGAACCTTATCTTCAACTAGGTGGATTAGCTTCATTATATAGATGCTGCCCACTGTTACCGGCTGGTCAAATGGCTCACCGCCGCGTCCGTCGCGGAGTATAACCTTGCCGATGGTGGGTGGGGGGAGGTTCCTTTCAGCTTTTACCTTTTCCACGGCTTGCCCTAGCTCCTGTGGGTTAAGGTCCCGGCTAGCTATGCCAAGGTCTTCAAGCCATAGGCGCAGGCAAACCTCCTTTGCCTCTCCAGGGTGGTCATCGCTGAATACCCTGTCTCCGTCGTAGCCATGGCTTTTAAGCCATGCCTTAGCCAGCTCCAGTTGCACCGCCGGGTTGTCATTACTAGGATTAACTGCCCCAGCCTTTTGAGCTAGCCAGGCTCTGGCTAGAGCATCCTCAATAGCAGCGTCATCAGCACCGTCAAATACCGGGGTAAGCACCTTGAGCCCTAGTATCTGGGCAGCCCACCCCAAATGGGTTTCCAGAACTTGACCAATATTCATCCGTGATGGTACACCTATGGGGTTAAGGATAATATCTACCGGTGTGCCATCGGGAAGGAAAGGCATATCCTCAGCCGGGGCGATGAGAGCAATGACCCCCTTATTGCCGTGCCGCCCAGCTAGTTTGTCCCCTACCGAAACTTTTCGTTTCTGGGCAACCCAGACTTGCACCCATTGACTAACCCCAGCGGGTAGGTCATCGCCACTGTCACGAGAGAAGACCCTGACATTAATCACCTTGCCCCACTCCCCGTGAGGCACTCGTAGGGAAGTATCCTTCACCTCCCGGGCTTTCTCACCAAAGATAGCCCGCAAGAGTTTCTCTTCAGCCGATAGCTCGGTCTCCCCCTTCGGTGTAATTTTACCTACTAATATATCGTCCGGGCCTACTTCAGCACCAATCCGGATAATGCCAGTTTCATCAAGCTCGCGCAGGCTTTCCTCACCTACATTAGGTATGTCTCTGGTGATTTCTTCGGGGCCTAGCTTGGTATCCCTGGCTTCTACCTCATGTTTCTCAATGTGAATGGAGGTAAACTTATCCATCTCAACAAGTCGGTTACTAATGATGATAGCATCCTCAAAGTTATAGCCTTCCCAGCTCATAAAGGCACACAGCACATTCTGGCCTAGAGCCAGCTCCCCCTGCTCAGTAGCTGAGCTATCGGCTAGAACCCAGCCTGGCTCGACTCGGTCACCCTTGCTTACTACAGAGCGTTGGTTAATGCAAGTCCCCTGATTAGTGCGCACCAATTTCATTAGCGGGTAGATGTCTTCATCACCGTTATCCTTAGTAACTACAATCTGTGAACTGGTGACTGAGGTCACTACTCCCGCATTTTGGGCAAAGAGCACCTGCCCGCTATGTTTGACGGCTTCCATTTCCATGCCGGTAGCTACCAAAGGTGCCTCAGGGCAAAGCAGGGGTACCGCCTGCCGCTGCATATTAGCCCCCATCAGGGCACGATTAGCATCATTATGCTCCAGGAAGGGTATTAGTGATGTGGCAACGCTGACTATCTGCTTAGGTGACACGTCCATTAATTCAATTTTATCGAGTGCCTCCAGTAGGTAGCGGTCACCTAGCCTGGCTTCAACCTTTTCTTCGACAAATTGGTTATTTTGATTAAGCTTGGCGTTAGCCTGGGCGATGATAAATTCGTCCTCTTTATCGGCTGATAAGTAAACGACCTGGTTAGAGACGAAGGGCACCACCTTTATAGTTCTGGGAGATAGGCAAGATAGTTTGGTGGCAAGCTGGGGGGTAATGATAGCCTTAGCTTTTACTATGGTCTTGCCTTCATCGTCAACCACTGCCTCCTTGGTTGTCTTACCCAGCAGCTCATCATAGGTATTGCTTACCTCAGCAATAACCTTACGGTATGGTGTTTCAATGAAACCATACCGGTCAATCAGGCTGTAGGTAGCTAGAGAGCCGATGAGACCGATATTAGGTCCCTCCGGTGTCTCAATGGGGCAGATTCTACCATAGTGAGAGAAGTGGACGTCGCGGACATCAAAGCCAGCACGCTTCCGAGATAGACCTCCTGGTCCCATTGCTGATAGGCGACGCTTATGAGTTAGCTCAGCCAATGGGTTAGTTTGATCCATAAATTGTGATAGTTGTGAACCGCCGAAGAACTCCCTAATAGCGGCTACTACTGGGCGAATGTTGACCAGAGCGCTAGGAGTAACTGCCTCGGTAGCAATAATGCTCATACGCTCCCTGACTACCCGCTCCAGGCGCAATAACCCGATACGAAACTGGTTTTGAATAAGCTCACCAACAGTGCGTACTCGCCGATTTCCTAGATGGTCAATATCATCAGGGGTATCTAAACCATTATTAACCATAATTATGTGCCTGACTATGGCTGTAATATCTTCCTTGGTTAGGGCACGCTCTTTCAGGTCAATATTAAGCCCTAATCGCTTATTGAGCTTGTAGCGACCTACCTCACCAAGGTCATAATGCAGGGGATTAAAGAACAGGTTGTTTATTAGTTTCTTGGCATTTTCGATATTAGCTGGGTCTCCGGGGCGCAATTTTTTATAGATATCAAGCAGAGCCTCGGACTCACCCTTGACCAAGGGTTCATGCTCTAGAGTTGACCTGATAAATTGGTGCTCCGAAGAGCTATCCTCCTTGGCGAACAGGTTGAGCAGTTGTTCATCACTACCGTAACCAATAGCCCGTAAAAGTGTAGTAATAGGAATCTTCCGTTTACCGTCTATCTTGGCTGAGATTACATCCCGGTTACTGGTCTCGAACTCCAGCCAAGCCCCGCGGCTAGGGATTAGCTTAGCATAGCCCAGTTCACGACCACTGGTAACATCTTCTTCAACGGTAAAATAGACACCTGGGGAACGGAGTAACTGGCTTACTACTACCCGTTCGGCACCACTGGTAATAAAGGTGCCTTTAGCTGTCATTAGCGGGATGTCACCGAAAAACAGGCTTTGTTCCTTGATTTCCCCGGTTTCCTTGACCAGCAACTGTGTCTTGACATAAAGGGGGACTGAGTAGGTCAGGTCTCGCTGGCGGCACTCTTGCTCGGAGTGACGAGGGTCACGGAACTCGTAGTTTATGAAGCTAAGCTCCAATCTGTTGCCAGTGAAGTCTTTAATAGGAGATACCTCATCCAGCAATTGCTTCAGTCCCTCTTCCTGAAACCAGCGGAAGGAATCTAATTGAACTTTAATCAGATTGGGTACTTCTAGTATCTGGGGTAACCTGGCATAAGATTTTCTGGAGACAGGAGGCATCCTCTTTTCAATGTGTGTTGGTAACATAAAAACTACTCTAGCTCTACTTCCTAAACAAACGTGCCAAATTTTTGTATTATGCGGTACTAGTGCAAGATAAGACCTGTGGCTAATGAAGAGATATAATAAGATGAAAGCTTAAGAGGCATAATTACAAACCTTTATGTTACTACTAATTTTACCATTTGTCAATAGTTTTGCCAACAATTTTGATAATTATGACTAATTTATTTACCTTGGGCTACTAATGTCACTAATTTTAACACCAACTCATTGTTCATTGCCCTTCAGGCGGTGTATAGCCCACCCGATGGCATCCTCTCCATCAAGCTCAAGCTCGTGGTCAGGGTATAACCCTTCACCTTCTATAAGGCGACCATTGGGGGTGAGCCAGCGAGCAGTGGTGATATATAACCCTGAACCATCTTTAAGCTGGTGCAGGATATTGACGCTACCCTTACCATAGGTTGTGGTGCCGGCAATAGTGGCACGAGCATAATCCTGCAAGGCTCCAACCAATACCTCGCTGCCACTAGCACTGTAGCTATCTACTAAAACAATCATGGGCAGGTCGGTAGCTACTCCGTTGGGCTTAACCCTGAGAGCAGTACTCTTTCCTTGATTATCTACCACATTGACAACTACGCCTTCCTTCAAGAAGTAGCTAGCTACGTCAATAACCGCTTCCAGTAAACCACCCGGATTACTGCGTAGGTCAAGGATGATGCCTATAGCCGCTTCCTGGGTTATGCTCTGTAACACTGGGAATAGCTCTTGTTTGGTTCGCTCAGAAAAATAGGTTATGTTAATATAAGCGATGTCCCCCATCATCTTAAAGCGGACACTGGGCAGCTCAATTTCAGCCCTAACTATCTCAATCTCTTCAGGCTTGGTCTCACCCTGATGAAGGATAAGAAGCCTGACCGAGCTCCCCTTAGCACCACGGATGGTAAGCACCGCCTCAGCCAGACTCATCTCTGAGGTAGACCTGCCATTAATTTCCAGGATGACATCGCCAGCCCTGATACCCGCCTTAGCTGCTGGCGAATCAGCAATAGGGGCGATAATCATTATCTGCTCATCCTTAACTGCCACCTGGGCGCCAATACCCTCAATCTTCCCTTCATGGCTAGTCAAGGCTAGGTGGTAGGTCTCAGCATCCAAGTAGGCGGTGTAGGGGTCATCCAGTGCCTCCACCATACCCCTGATGGCTGCCTGGCTCAGTGTGCTAGTATCAAGCCTGTCCTTGTCCACATAATCGTGGAGGATGATATTCCACGCCTGCTCCACACTATCCAGACCCTGACCCTGGCTTGGGAGGATTCTGGTGCCTAGGGCATAGCCAGCTCCAAAAGATAGGGCAAGGACGACCCCCAATAATAGAGTTATCACCATAATTTTCATTGTTTTTGACATCGCAATTACTCTCCCTTAAAGTGCTTTAAGTAGGTACAGAAGACCTTTTATCAAGGGGTAAGAAGCAGCCAGATAGGAGTTTCTACCTTACTTCCTGTTTATCACCAACCTTACTGCCTGCTCAATATCTTTAGCTATCAGCCCATATCTCTGAAGAAGCTCGGTAAACTTGCCTGATTTAGTGTAGACATCCTTAATAGCCACAAACTCCATCGGCACTGGCTGGTGTCTGGCTACCACCCGGGCTACGGTGCTCCCCAATCCGCCATGCTCCA
>Ga0209978_10000198_pt1 | contig 20139 bp, 11 predicted proteins | sample BentaG_FD_182805 | JGI IMG/M metagenome (GOLD analysis project Ga0209978, IMG submission 182805) | Deep subsurface microbial communities from South Atlantic Ocean to uncover new lineages of life (NeLLi) - Benguela_00093 metaG (SPAdes)... | ecosystem: Environmental > Aquatic > Marine > Oceanic >... | reverse complement strand
ATAGGTTTTTATGATATCCAGGCGATGCACTATAGCAATAACAGTGCTTTTGCCCTTCCACCTTGTGTCAAGCTGATTCTGTATGCGCACCTGTGATTTGTTATCAAGCCCCGAGGTCGCCTCGTCCATTATCAGTATCTTTGGAGTCTTGAGAAAAGCCCTGGCAATGGCCAGCTTCTGTCGTTGCCCACCAGAGAGCCTGTCCCCCTTGCTGCCTACCTGAAATTGCATGCCAATTTCTACAATTGTTTCCAGAAGATCCTCTTCGATAAGAAGTTGAATTATGCTCTGATCGATCTTTTCCTGGGCTTCCAGCTTTTCGGTCCTTGTTTTCCCGAATAGGATATTATTCAGAATAGTCTGTGAATAGATGTAATCGGACACATGAAAGAAAGAGATCGCTTCAGGATCATCGGTGGAAATCTTCTCCCTGAACAATGCCCGGCCTTCCAGAATAACATCTTTCAATATCCCTGGCAATCCCACCATCTTGTGTTTGCCCGGAATAAAACGCAAGGCCAGTTCCAAAAGCTTTTCCCGTTCTTGATCTGAAAGTTGATGTAGCCTTTTCTCTTTCAGGCGTTCGACCAGCGCTTTGTATCTGTCCAACTCCTCTGGGTCGATAGGGCTTTGTTCGAAAAACACCTTGTCTGGCGGAAGATTCCCCAGAATGTCCACTGTTTGCTTGGAAAGCTCGGCTCCTAAGCTCAAAAGCAGCCTTGTCAGATCAGCCTCGTCCAGAAACTCAAGAAAATACTTATTGTGGGGTAAGTTCTTATCTGCAAAAGACTCGCGATTGGGGGCTCCAAAAATCAGATTCTCGGAAATGCAGGAGTGGTAAAGATATTTTTCTTCGTCAAAAAATTCAACATAGTCGCCAAGCGCCTCACCGAAATCGCGCTGAAAGCTCTCACGAACACGGGTGACAACCAATGCCAGGTCTTTGTGCTGATCGTGAACAAGAATCGTGTTCAGACCAAAACGCAAGACATCCGCAAAGACTCCAGTTTGCTGAAGGACCTCGATGATATCGTCACGATTCGGCATGGTATCTGCTTTCTCAGCCCCGTTTCCGTCACTCAGGGATAAACAAGAATAAAGCAGGTTCTCCTCAATGGTTCCATCAAAAATAAAGGGCGCCTGGGCAATAAAACCGATGTTGTGAGCCATGTCCGATTTGGTAAGATCTGAAACTTCTTTTTGGCCAATCAAGACATGACCTCCCGTATACTTATAAAGCTGGCCGACGCATTGGGCCAGAGTGCTTTTGCCGCTGCCGGAAAAACCGACCACAGCCAAATGCTCTCCAGGTTTCAAAGAAAAGGTAATACGATCGATTAACCGGATACCATCTTCGGTAACAAAAGACAAATCTTTGACTTCAAGGTCTCCTTCCAATTCATAAGGCGTGCGACCCTCAGGTGTAAGGGCGTGTTCGGGGGGGACATCGAAGTATTCCATAGTTTTCTTGTAACGTACAGAGGCATCCTGATAAAGCTGGTAAAATGCGATGAGTTCTTTCCAGGGATCATACAACTTCTCCTGAGCAGATAGAAATGCAACCAGCGCACCTAGCTCTAATCTCCCCTTGATGGTTAAGTAGCCGCCGAGAATGAACACGAAAAGGGGGCCCAAATTAGTGAAGAAATTATTCATCACTTTGACACTGAGTCTGTAAAGATTCCAGACAATCCTGATCTTCAACAATTTTTCCACCAACCTGTCAAATTTCTTGTTCTCGATTCTGTAAGCACCATTGCCATGGATTTCGTGAATTCCGGCAATGGATTCTGTGATCTTGTTTGATAGTGCTCGGGTTGTATCAACGCGCCTTATGTTAGCCCTGTTGGCACGTTTCTGCAGCATGGGCACCAGAAAAAGAATCACCGGGTAGATACTAAGGCACAGGGCCGCCAACCATGGGTTCAGCCAGAACAAATAGCCGGCAAAAGCGAGCAGGGTCAAAGCAGTGATTACAGGAACACCAATGGCCATGCCCACGAAATCCCCCGATGAGGCAAGCTCGGTTACCACAGATGCGACTACCAGGCCCGGTCCGGTCCTTCTGAAAAAGCTCAAAGGAAGTGTCAGTATGTGATGGTACAGCTCTTTTCTCATGTTTGCCAAAGCCCGTTGGCTGATCAAGGTCTGGAGAATGTTGATGAGGTATTTGAGCCCGCTGGAAAGAAGAACTGCGGCCAGAAACAGACCGCAATAAAGGAATAACAAATCAACTTTTCTCAGATTAATAGCCTCGTTGACAATTCTCTTCTGCATTTCCAGAGGAAAGACCCCGGTAAAAACCGCGACCGTAATAATGAATACGATAAGCACCTGGAGTTTGATATTTCCAGGCAATATCCAGGAAAAGAGCGATCTTTTGACCACAGGAGTTTTTACATTTCCCATAACGAATTAATCCTCCGCGCCAAATGCAAATTAGTGAAGCTCCCCGCCTACAAGGCGGGGCATCAAAAAGGAATTTTGATTTAATGCGGGGGAACTCATCCCCCACACCCCCAGATAACAAGCCATTCATCCCCGTGCACAGCACGGGGTATTCTGGCTAATTTTCATAAAAACTGAGAATGTTTGTTTTTGTCAAAACTATCGAACATCACTATTATTGCACAAAAGCTTTCCTTTGACACACAGAAAATTAAGTGCAAAGCCCCGTGGCAAACGAAATGGGCCTATGCACTTAACTTCAAACTGTAACAGCGATCCATTTGATCGTAAAGATCTTTTTACCAGTTTTGGCTTATCTTTGAAAGAAGGATCTAGAACCTTATAGTTTCAGCAATCCACCGCTTAGCTTCCAAATCACAAATTTTGACCAAATATCATTGGGTCGCTGAGCGATTAGCATGTCTCAAGTTCACTTTACTAACCATTTCAATAAGCGTTCCGGACCGAGATTCATACGGTGAAAGTATTTGACGTATAAACCCATATTTGTTATTCATTCTTATTTAGAAAGGAGCTTCTTTAAATTTCTGCCTATACTTAAACGCTCCTTGACTGGACCCCGTTATTGCCTTGAAAAAACCAAATCGCACTTATAGCCGTAATATTTTCTTACAAGCAGTTCTTATTGTAATCGGGTCTGCTTTGGTCTCTTTGGCTTTGAGCGTGTACATTTTCCACCAAAACATGAAAACGGTGTTAATGAATGAGGCAGAAAACAAGGCTAGTATCTTCCTTTCTGCCATGGAGACCTCAGTACGCCAGCTTGTGACGGGTAGAGAGTCTCATCGTCTTTCCGAACTATTAGAAGAGCAAGCAAAGTTCCTAAAAAGCAACCTTAGCTTTTCCATTATCAGAGCAGTGGTGTTGAACCCACAAGGTCGTATCCTAGACCACACTAAACCTGAGAAGATAGGGCAAACACACTCAAGCGCAGATTTTCTGGAAGTGATGGCATCGGGCCTTCCGTTGGTGACACGGGAACTTAAGGTCCTCGAGCAGGAACCGGGCAGGCCGGAAATCCCTGTCATTAAAGTCATCCATCCGGTTCGCAACCGCAAAGGCGATTTAGTGGCCGTTATAAAGATGGACCTCGACGTAAGGCGCACTTTCGAAATGATCCGAGAGGAATATTGGCGATTCAATAAGCGGGTAGTGTTAGGATTTGCCCTGGCAGCTGTTGTCATGGTTTTGGGCACGATCTTTTTTCTCCGGCGCCGAATTATCAGTCCGGTGGTATCAGTCGCTGAAGCTTCTGCCAAGGTTGCCTCGGGTGACATGGAGACCCTCCCTGTTCCCCGAGGTAGAGATGAGATCAGTAACCTAATACAATCGTTTAATCAAATGGTGGAAGGTCTAAAGCAACGGGATCAGATGCGCCACGCTCTGAACCTAGCTAGGGAAGTTCAGCAGAACCTCTTGCCAAAAAATGATCCGATTATCGAAGGATTGGATATTGCGGGGGAAAGTATCTATTGTGAAGCTACAGGGGGAGATTATTACGATTACCTGTATAAAGGTGATCATCCAGCAGATAACATAGGTATTGTTGTAGGCGATGTCTCAGATCATGGCATCCAGTCTGCCCTGCTTATGGCAACCGCAAGATCGGCCCTCCACCAGCGTTGGGCTCTATCAGGCAGCATCGCCCTTATCCTATCCGATGTCAATCGGCAGCTTGTCCGGGACGTCGAGGAATCGGGCCATTTCATGACTCTATTTTGCACTGAAATCGATAAGCAAAACAGATGCATCCGATGGGTCAACGCAGGTCATGATCCGGCTATTCTTTATGATCGGTGCACCGACTCCTTTGATGAACTTGCAGGCGGGGGCTTACCTCTGGGGGTTTTTAAAGACTCAGAGTACAAAGAACTGCAGCGAGAAATTAGACCGGGGCAGATCATAGTGATCGGCACGGACGGCATTTGGGAGGCCCACAACCCGAAGGGCGAGAGCTTTGGAAAAGATGCTTTGCTAAAGATCATCCGGACCCATGCAAATGAACCAGCAAAGGAAATTATAGGCGCCGTGATCGATGCCGTAGAAAGTTTCCGTTCCTCCCTTGCACAAGAAGACGATATCACACTCGTAGTTATTAAGGGCGAACATTAAAAAGGGGAGGCTCGTCATCCTCTTCACACGGCTTTGGACATTATGGTCAGTAATCCTCGGTTGACATTTTTACAGCCGATTATCGGCCTGTGGGAAGATGGAAGAAGGTTATCTTTCTATGTTTTTCTTGCTGATTCTACCGACATCTTCTAAGATTCTGGCCGTTGCCCTGTCATACGTGAAACCGGAGATCACCAAATCCCGCCCTTGACTGCCTATTCGTTCGCGCTCAGTCGGCTTATCCAAGCAGTACCCAATCAAAGAAAAGAGTTCCTCCTCTGTGCTATACCAAACCAAGTGCTCATGATTCATAAATAGTGCCTCCAAACCCGGTGTATATCTCTTGATGAGGAAACCTCCGCAAGCCAGGGTGTTCACCGCGCGGTTCGAAAAGCAGGCCCCCAGCTTGCCCCATTCGTCACTCATGAGCCCTAACAGAATCCTGGCTTGGCCAACAAGCCGACTGAAGAAATCAGAGCCGTACGCCTCGGTCAATGAATTGAGACCCGTACCTTCCCAGTCCGGCCCGGCCACAGAACGGTCAAAGCGCTGGTGGATCTTATATAGAAGTGCAAACCGGCTTTGACTGTTATTATTGCCGATAAACAGCAGATCATAACTCTTCTCAACCTTCACAGGCCGAAAGAGCTCTGGATCGGTGGGGCAGGGGAGATAGTGGATGTTGGCGAGGTCGAGAGATCTGTTCTGCTCTATGTGCGTCTTGTTAACCCAACTTCCGCAGTTTCATCGGTTTTAGAGAAATTTTTTACGGTTTTTTAGACTGAGATATAGGTAACTTATTGATATTCCATGAGGCGTTTGTTCCCAAGAGCTGAAAACCCCATGTAGTGACGACCTACCCTCTTGACTTGTTCTGTTGAGGGGGGATAATTGCGGCGTGTACATAAGGAAAACAACACGCTTCAAAGATGGTAAACCTCACTACTGCTGGGCTTTGGTTGAGTCCTATCGTACCGAGCGGGGGCCACGTCAACGCGTGGTCGCCTGGTTGGGGAGATGGACAAGGCTGGCAGGCTGGGTGTTGAAAATGCTGCAAAGGGGAGTCATAGTTTCCAGCACAATCTGTTCGAAAACACAGAGCCCGAGTGGATAGAAATCGATGTCAAAGGGCTGAGAGTCGAAAACATAAGAGAGTTTGGTGCGCCATGGCTTGGTTTAGAGATCATAGCTCAGTTAGGCTTGGATCGGTTCTTTTCAGAGCATCTCCCCACGGGTCGGGAAGAGGTTCCGTGGGCTCGTATGGCAGAGGTTTTGGTGCTGTGCCGATTATCTCATCCATCGAGCGAACTGTATATTGCGGAGCATTTTTTCGAACAAACAGCCCTATCTGATCTGCTGGGCATTCCACCGGATAAGATCAATGATGATCGGCTGTACCGTGCTCTTGATCACCTTCTCCCGCACAAAGAATCTCTAGAGAGACATCTCAAGCAAACCGCTGGGTCTTTGTTCAAGCTGGATTATGACTTATTCCTTTACGATGTGACCAGCACCTATTTTGAAGGGGAGGCCGAAGGCAACAGCTTAGCTCACCGGGGCTACTCTCGTGATCATCGCAGCGATTGCAAGCAGGTTTGTATTGGGCTGGTGGTGACAAGAGAGGGTTTCCCTTGAGGTTATGAACTTTTTGCAGGTAATCGTTCGGATGTGACTACGGTGGAAGAGATCGTGGAGGTCATGGAAGATCGATACGGAAAGGCAAACCGGATCTGGGTGATGGACCGGGGGATGGTCAGTGGAAAGAATGTGGAGTTTTTAAAAAAAGATGGACGGCGCTACATTGTAGGGGCCAATCGTGGGCAGTTGAAACACTATGAAGCTGAGTTGGTGAAAGCGGACTGGCAAACGGTTCAGCGGGGTTTGGAAGTCAAGCGGGTTGACAGTCCCGATGGCAGTGAGGTCTTTATCCTGTGCAGAAGTGATGATCGGGCCAACAAGGAGAAAGCGATACACGATCGTTTCGAACAACGGATCGAAGAGGGTTTAAACCAGATAGCCACCAGTTGTAATAAGCGTCGATATCGCCTCAGTGTAATTGAGCGTCGTGTAGGGAAGTTGCTCGGAAGAAATAGCCGTGGTGCAGGGCTCTTTGATGTTCGCGTGGAGAAAACCCCCACGGGTGGGGCAAAGCTGACATGGGTAAAACTGGACGATTGGCGGCAGTGGTCCCGGTTAAGCGAGGGGTGCTATATGCTGCGGAGCAATATCCGAGACTGGTCTCCGAAGCATTATGGAAGGCCTACATTCAGTTAACCGAAACGGAAGATGCCTTCCGGATTCATAAAAGTGATTTGGGTATCCGCCCCGTGTGGCACCAAAAAGAGGAACGGGTACGGGCACACATTTTTGTTTGCTTTTTAGCCTATGTCCTCTGGAAGGCATTGGGGAGTCTATGCCGTAAGGCAGGCCTGGGAGATGAACCCAGGAAAGTGTTCCAAGAACTTGCCCAAATTAAACTGACGGACATAGTCTTGCCGACTCGAAACGGCAGAGAGATTAGATTGAGATGTGTGGAAACGCCAACTGCTCACCAGAGGATCTTGTTGCAAAAACTCAAATTGAATCTACCAAGAAGGTTCAAAATGCATAATATGTAGTGACAACTTTTTTACCCAGGTCTTGTAAAATCAATAAGTTAGCATAAAAATGCCCTCATAACTGCGGAAGTTGGGTTAAGGTAGGCATGGTCAACAACCTTAGCTAAAGCGTGATGATAAGTCGAAAAGCGGCCGTCTCCGTAGAAGACGGAGATGGTACATCCCACGTTGGCATTGGCCCTGTTGGGTGGTGGTCTGGCCTTCAAATCCCACAAACCAAGATGCTTGAGTATCTTTTTTATGAGACAGAGGAGGATATGATAAATTCGGCTATCTTTTCTGCAGAATTACCAAAAAGCTCCTCAACATCCAGCAGGTTGAGATAATTATCATCCCAAGGAAGGTCTGTCTCTTCAACAATATTTTTAATGTGAGTAAATTTATCACCCAGGGCCTTTACCTTTTTTGACAGATCTATTTCTCTCTTAAAGCTAACATTGAGAAGCAGGAGATGATCAATGTGAGGACCTTTTTTCATTATGGGGACGATAAGGATGCTTCTGTTATCAATCTTTCCTTTTCCGATAAAGACATTTCCAGCCTTAACAATGATCCTCTTTGTTCCCTTTAGTTTGTTATCCGCTTCCACGCGGGATTTAATTTTAGAAGAACTGCCTGCCTTCTTTACAAGTTCAATCTTTGAATTTTCGACCGGCTCCCCTGTAAAAGTAAGGTTACTTATCTTGTAAAGGCTCTCACCTTCTATTTCAGAGATAATTTCCTGAAGATTTTTCATAACAAGAACATTTTTATTGGTAAGATTGCTCACGTCAAGTTTATTTTTCTTCAGGGTCTCGAACAGTATTCCCTCGATTGGCTCCCATATCCTGCTGGTCCCAACGGTAACCGTTTTAGCCTGATGCCTTATTGCATCTATGGGTCTGGCCATATCATTTATGGCTTCTCCTATACAGCGAAAGAAGATATCAAACATATTGGGAGCTGTCCCGCTCATTCCAAAATCCAGGTCAAAGTCGGACATGGGAAGCCGTCCCGAGAGGTATTTCAACAGAAGGGTCAGATCAGAGGCAGCTTTTAGATCCATGGCTGTGGTATATCGTTTCTCCTCCAGTCTTTTTTTGAAATGGGAAGAAAATTTGGCGGTCTTCTCCTGAAAGATCTTGTCGAGTATTATCTGATAGATATCAAGACCTTTTCCGAGCGAGGCTGAAATGTAGCCATTGATCTCTTCCCTGAAATCAAAGAGAAAACGAGATTCCGCGTTTATTGCTCGTGCTGCATGATAACCCCAGAGATGACCGGCCAGCGTTGCTAAAATAGGAGAGAAACGTTCCTCTATCTCTGGCACATAGACTAATGAGTCGGCGTAGGGTTTGAATCTTTCCTCACCCTCAGTGGCGATTACAATAGTGGTTGCCTCGTGAGCCTTGAATATGGCTGTATCCTTGATGATATCATTTATGACATCACCCCTGTTTCCGGCTGCGCAGACAAGAATGAGGGGTTCTGAAGATAGGTCAATATGTTTTTTATCTTCAACTACATCTGAAGAGATTGTTTTATAGCAGAGCTCACTCAGTTTTATCCTTATCTCATCAGCAGATATTTTGTTGTAGCCACTCCCAACAACTGCCCAATATTTTTTTGTAGGTGCAAATCTATGAGCTGATCGGGCAATCTCTTCTTCCCGTGCCAGAACCTTTTTCATCAACGAGGGAATTAACATGAGCCTTTCGAGTTCCCCAAGGATAAAATCCTTATCTCTCGTTGCCGTTAATTGTGCCAGTTTTAGGCCGAGGATACCACCCGCTGCGATCTGAGAGTAATAGGCCTTGGTGGAGGCGACAGACATCTCAATATCCCTTCCGGTGCTGGTGTACAAGACACCATCTGTCTTAAAGGTGATATCTGAATCCCGCCTGTTGACAATAGCCATGGTGTGAGCACCACGTTCTCTTGCCATGTCTATGGCCCTATTTGTATCTGTAGTAGTACCGGATTGGGTTATGGCAATAATCAGGGTATCTCTCAGGTTGGTTTTCAACAGACTCCCACTAAACTCTGATGCCTTAAAGGGAGCAACCCTAATGCTACTGTCGGCAAGATAATACCTGAGAAGCTCAGCGCAACCAGAGGCTGCAACCCCTGCAGTGCCCTGGCCTATAAACAAGATCTTCTTTATTTCCTGTTGATGGAAGGCTTCTGCTAAAGCAGGAGGAATAACTTTATCATCCAAGGTTATCAGTGGATACCGTTTCCCATGTTTTTTGACTGTGTTCCATCTGTTTTGAACAGTTTTTTCAACTGAGCCGGGAGATTCTGAGATCTCTTTTAAGAAATAATGGGGAAAATCCTGGCGATCAATATCCCTTGGGGTAATCTCGGTCTGTTTAATAGTATCTTCAGAAAGGTGAATGAGGGTCCCATCATAATTCATTGCCTTGATGCCAGAGAGCCCACCGTATGAATCCTGGTTTAGGATAAAGATTTGCCCCTGGTTTTTGTCCTGCAATTCGTTACCAGGCTTTTCACCTTCCATTTTTATATATCGGGAGGTGTCTTCCACAAGACCATAGATTTCCGAGGCAGTGATATAATATTCTTTACCCAAACCCACAAAAATTGTCTGCCCGCTGCCTCTCTGGGCCAAGAAAATCTTCCCTGGTGCCATGTCAGTATGCATGGCTATGGCGTGGGAGCCTTTAAAATCATTAACAGCGAGTCGGAATGCTTCCTCAATAGGGTGGCCTTTGTCATAATATTTTTGTATCTGAAGCGGTATGATCTTGGTGTCAGTAGTTATCTGGGCAGGGGTAGATTTCTTGGTTTCCTTTTCGAATGTTTCCTTTAAGATAAGATAGTTATCAATATCTCCGTTGAGGCAAACGTGAATAATTCCTTTGCGATTGTGGGAATCAGGCCCTTTATCGCTTTGGATAACTGCATTATCAATGGGATGGCAATTTGCTTCGCTGATCTCCCCCACAGAGGCCCAGCGGGTATGGCCAACAATAGTCTGATAGATACCCGGAAGGGCAATCAATAGTTGAAATATTATGTCATCACGAATCTGTTTCCTTAAGAATGCTCCGTTGTCACCTAAATGGCCAATCTGAGCAGCAATCTTGTAAGTAAAGATGACAGATACGTTGTCCCCACCCCTGTTAACAGTAATCCCTCTGTTTAAAAGGATCTTCTCCTTCTGCCGGATAGAAAACTCATTGAGTAATGATCTTCTTTCCAATTCTCTTTCGAAGCGGACATAGTCCTCTTGCTCTAGGATACTGATAATGGAGATACCTGCTGAGTCCCTGCCTCTTACCTCTAATCGATCCAGGTTATTACAGAGGGTGTTTATATTCTTGATTTGTTTAAAGGCTAAGAGTGGCATTCCCCTGTCAGAAAACCTGGATAACCCCTTTATCTTTTCTAAATTCTTGAGTATCTCTTCTTTGAGAGACCAGATCACGTCCTTTGCCAGGGCTATTCTCCTGGTTATGACCTCATTTTCCTCAAAGGAGAGGAGATTCAACCTTTGGTAGTGTTCATTTTCTTCCCTATTAATTGTCTTTTCTAAGTCAAGGGTGACTTTTTCAAGTTTTTCCCTGGCAGGAGTCTCCTTAAAGATTGTGTAAAGAGAGGATGAAAGCTTAAGATTCCCAATATGGTCTTGTAACCCTTTAATAAAGGTTTCTCCACCGAGATAATTCTCTATTAAATCTCTCTTTTCCTCTTGTATCTTTTTATAGGTAGATCCCTTTATGTAAAGAATCATGGATTCTATTTTTTTCAAAGGGGTTTTGGGTTTGGCAACCTCCTTTCTTTTGAAGGCTACGATACCGGTGAGCCCACAGTTAAGTTGGCTGTCTTGAACCGGAAAGAGGATAAAAGAGCCAACTGGGACGCTCCTTATACTCCTCCCAAAATAGATTTCGGGATACCGAAAATTTCCTTTAAAGAAGATCGTTATTTTTTCTAAAAAAGTCATTTCCCTAAGGGATCTCTTTTGGCGTATTCCCCATTGCTGTGATTACAGGATAGGGATGTGTTCCCCAAAAAATTTAGACACCCGTATCAAGTTTTCTGTCATGGTCAAAGAGAAAGATCAAGAACTAGTTTCGTAAGGAGAACTGGCCAAGACTGGTTAAAAAGTATATTTGTGTGGCTGCAGTAAGCAATAAATCAGTAAAATGAGCAACCCCATGAAAGGGATCAAGGTTTCTAAGAAACTGTTAAGCCTTCAGCCTTCTGAAAATATATTTAGTCACTAATATTTTCAATATCAATTCCACGTTGGGTTATCTTGTTTGCGTTTTCCAGCACCTTTTTGGCAGCGGCCTTATCGATGATGTAAATCATGGTACCACCTTTCTCAGAAAATATTTGCCCATAGGATATGGGTACCAAAGGTGTGGGATCATTTAAAAGGGATTCTGCCACAGGATCTACCTTGCGATCTCCATTGGCCAAAAGAAGCACCATTTTTGCATTATAAACGAGCTCAACTCCCATGGAGATGGCATACCAGGGACAATGCTCTCTACTTGGAAAGTGCCCGTCTCTCACGGCATTTGCCACGGTATTTTCATCAAGTTTCACCAAAAGCATCTTGTTTCCCTCAAAAGGGATGCCTGACTCATGAAAGGCTACATGACCACGCCCACCAACCCCCACAACCTGGAGGTTAATCCCTCCATTTCGCTCAATTTTTTCCCAGTATGCATCCAATATCTCTTTTCGAATCCATGTAAGATATTCAGATTGAGCATTAGCCTTGATTACAATTGCCCTGCCTTTATCGGCACCCTGCTCCTCCCAATCACCAGGATTGGCCTTAAGCTCAGCCATAAGCCTTTCCTGATCAACGAGTGTGCCCCAGGGTACATTCGTTTCTTTGAATTTTTTTTCAAGTAGCCCAAAAAGTTCCTGTACCATAAAAAAGCTATAACTTTGGGGATGGAGGGCACGCTGCTGGGCGTTTTCTCCGGGGAGTCCTATGTATTCGTCCAGATTAAAACTCTGGATCTTAGAGCAATCAAATTCCCCTGCATTAGCTGCCCTGGCAAAGCGTTTATAAAGGCCAGTGGGTGTGTTACCGGTAGCTAATCCGAGCACATAGGTATCCTTATTATTCAATGTGTTTTTTATGTCTTTTACCAGTATTTGAGCAGCAACTTCGCTCATATGATCAAAATCTTTGGTCACAATTAACTTAAAAGGCATTGCAGCACCTCTCTGAGTTTTGATTAACCGAGTTTTTCCCGGATCACATCAGCAATTTGCCCACAGTATTTCTCAGCCTCCTCGTTAGTGGGACCCTCTACCATCACGCGGCACATGTTCTGAGTCCCTGAATACCGAACCAGAACCCTCCCTGTATCAGCTAGTTGCTCTTCAACGTCTTTAATAACTCGACTTATCTCAGGAATGGTAGATAGTTCAGGCTTGGTCTTTACATCAACATTAATGAGCTTTTGGGGAAATACTCTCATCACTTGAGCGAGTTCAGATAGGGGCTTTTGGGCCTTTTTCATGGCAGCCAGAACCTGCAAGGCGGTAATAATCCCGTCACCGGTGGTATGATGTTCCAGAAAGATCACATGCCCTGATTCTTCGCCGCCAATAACGGCTCCCTTTGCTTGCATCTCTTCCAAAACATATCTATCACCGACCTTGGTCACTACCTGTTCGATACCAACTTGTTTTAACGCAATACCAAAGCCGATGTTACTCATAACCGTACATACAACCAGATTCTTATTCAGTTTACCTTCCTTTTTCATCTCTTTGGCACAAATGGCCATAATCTGATCTCCTGTTAGAACAGAGCCCTTCTCATCAACAGTGATACAACGATCCCCGTCTCCATCAAAGGCAAAACCGACATCTGCCTTTCCTTTAATTACTTCTTCTGCCAGAGTTTCTGGGTGTTGAGACCCACAATGTGCGTTGATATTCTCTCCATTGGGCTGATCAAACAGAGAGATGACATCGGCTCCTAACTCAAAAAAGGTATCAGGTGCTACCCTATAGGTAGCCCCATGGGCACAGTCCAGGACAACTTTTGTTCCTTCCAGGGTATGCTCCTTGGGAAAGGTATTTTTTAAAAACACGATGTATCGACCCCTAGCATCATCTATCCGATATGCCTTACCCAATTCACTAGGGGAGGGGTGCAAGGTGTGCATGTTGTTTGAAAATATCAGTTTTTCTATCTCGAGCTCCTTTTCATCGGGGAGCTTGAAGCCCTCGTTAGAGAATATCTTGATGCCATTGTCCTGAAAGGGATTGTGAGAGGCAGATATTACAATACCAGCATCAGCTCTCATGCTATTGGTTGCAAAGGCAATCCCTGGTGTAGGTAGGGGCCCTACCAAAAGGGCATTTACCCCCATAGAACAGATCCCTGAAACGAGAGCATTTTCAAGCATGTATCCGGAGATACGGGTGTCTTTCCCAATAATGATCCTGGGGATATGACCTTTTCGCTTAAATAAAAAAGCAGTGGCCCTGCCAATATTTAAGGCCATCTCTGCGGTCATGGGGTATTCATTGGCCACACCTCTTACCCCATCAGTACCAAACAGTTCTCCCATTCTTTCCCTCCTTTAGAACTCTATTTTTTCTTAGGATGTCATTCCATTATTTTGGATCTCATTGCTTTATACGCTAAGGTAGGTGTTTATCTGTCCGACTGGTAAAGGTGAGTTTATATGCAAGCTCCATTTTATTATCAAATATCTCGTCGCTAAATGCATGTCCTTTGCCATTGATCGTTGTTTCGCAGTTGGGGTTAAAGACACCAAGATTATATCAGAAAATTGTTAAGGTATCCTGATTTCTATATACATAGTAAAAATTAATATATTCGGGTTTAATTGATATATCGGTTGGGCTCTATTGTTACTCCTTGTTCTGTGATATTATTTCCTGTATCAACAATGCCAGCTTTTTCGAGTTATGCCTCACAATACTGCCAGCAATATCGATCATATTGGATGCATAGATTGTGCGATTTCCCCAACAGTCATCACTCTCATCGATTTCAACAAATTCCGCTTTTTGTTCCATATATTGCTCCATGAGTTTCTTGTCTGGTTTTTCCGCATTATAGATTATTCCATCAACCTGCCGCTCAATGCATTCCTCAAGCTTTCTAACGAAATCAAGTCCAGTGAAATTATGGGTTTCGCCGAACTTAGTCATGATATTGATAATATACAAGATTTTTGCGCTCGTTTCCTGAAGTGCCTCTTTAACGCCTGGAACAATAAGGTTTGGAATAATGCTTGTAAACAGGTCGCCTGGCCCGATAATGATATAGTTCGCGTTGTTGATCGCCTCAATTACTGAGGGATAAACAGAAATCGAATCACTGTGGTGAGGAACAAGGAAGACATTCCGAATTTTTTCACGTTGTGTACCTCGAGGTATATCAATTGCTTTTTCTCCATAAATATGGCTTCCATCGGTCAGCTCAGCAACGAGCGTTGCCTTGTCAATGGTAACTGGTAAAATTGTTCCCTTAGCGTCTAGAATTTCAGCAAGCGCCTGTACACCTGTAGGAAAGCTGCCCGTATACTGTGAAAGCATTGTGAGGAGCATGTTCCCTGCATTGTGCCCCTGTAGACGACTATCTTTGATAAACCGTTTCAGAAAAATTATTCGTGCGATATCGTGATGTGGCGAAAGCGCAAGGATGCATTTCAGCACGTCACCAGGTGGCAGGATTCCGAGTTCATCGCGTAACCTGCCAGTGCTCCCGCCGCTGTCAACCATTGAAACCACTGCGGTAATCTCGATTCCCTCCAGGTCTCTCAAGCCGGAGAGGAGTGCGAACTGCCCGCTTCCCCCACCAATTGTTACGACTTTTTGTTTTTCATTTCTCATTCTAAACTCTTTTTCTTTCTTTGAGGATTAGCCCCATGTTGCGAGACTATTTTGCATGAGTCTATTGCTATCTATAGTCAAAATTTTTAAAAGAAGGGATTCTTTCTAAAAGATCTCTATTTATCTCATCCACGATACCTTGAAGCCAGCTAGTTCCCTTAGCACACCATTTCTTATCTAAGCCCTGAATTACCTTAATGTAATCGCTTCCCTTTTCCTCTCTATCCTGAGCTACCTTTTCCAAGAAGGCATTTCTCGCGGATACCCCACCCATTTTTTCTCGAAAGAGATAAAGAGTATCCTCTATCTCTTGCCATTTATCAAATAGTTCTTCTTTCTGTTTAACTAAGATCTGGGGGTCTTTTCCCCTCACAATCTTTTTATAGAGTTCAGCAGATTGGGGCATCTTGTGGGCCAGGGCCTTGAGCCGATCTATTCTCTCATCAATGGCCATATCCAATTTTTCCAATGCCCCCTCATACAGCTCCCAGCCCATAAGGTCCTCTTGGAAGAATTGGAAGCGGACACCCAGATACCACTGCCTGAGGGCGATGAGATTTGCGATGTAGTTTATGTTATTCACTGTCCGTCTTGCAATATCCCAATAAACCCCCGGATAAAAAACCGAATCCGCCTTTTTCACCCTTCCATCAAACAAGAGCTTACCGCCTTCAGGATAATCTCCCCGATAGATGACCCCAGCGGCTATGACCGTTCCATACCCCAATCGAGAGGGTCCAACAAGTCCTCCCTGACCTCCCAAAAAGATGGGGTCCTGATTAAGCATTACCCCTCTGGGCACATCGCCGATCAGCGAAGAGGTTGCCTTATCCTGGTTTGGGGTGTAATTAAAGTGAATATAGGAGCTCCCTACCTCGCTGTGATTCCTACGGCTTGTGCCGCCTGCCATAAGGCAGTCACAAAAATTGATAAGGCTCCCTAAAGTAGCAAAAGGGAAAAGAATGGTGTGCTTGAGTCCAACAACATGAGCCCCGTTGGCCTCCTCTTCTAAAATACATGCATCCCGCACCTGAGCCCCATAACCCATATTGGCCTTTTGAAGAAATACAGAGTTACAGACAAAACCGCCCCTAAGTTCCACATCGGGTCCTATTTGGCAATCCTCTATAGTCACAGGGCCCTCGTAGCCCAGTTTTGTTCCGGACATGATCAGCGTTTTTTTGCCGTAGATCTTACATCCAGCATAGATAACCACCCTCCCACCAGAAATCCTGTCTATATCCACTTCTTCTCCAATATCTACTGTTAAGGGGTTGGGAATCTTTACTCCTTTCTCTGTGAGGAGCCGAATTTTTTCCCTGTTATTGTAATCCATAGTAGGTATCTTCGACCTCTCAATGCTCCTAGCTTGCATCCTGTCCAGCACCTTTTTGGCAGGTATCCCTTCTTCTGGTGTTTTCACCACATATTCCGAAGCTTCTAAGGGCCCGTTCACCCCTAATTTTGTCTTTATTCATCTGTTCACCAGCCCTTCCCACGCCTCTCACCTTCCTCATGGAATAATGGGATGTTTGGGTACTAAAGTAGCGGGGAATAAATTGTTCAGTATCTCTTCTTTGAGAGACCAGATGATATCCTTGAGCAGGGTTATTCTCCTAGTCAAGACCTCATTTCACTCAAAAGACCTCTTGTGCGGCAGCCTCTATCGCGGTGATCATATGAGCAAGACGTTCTTCTGGCATCTTAACCGAGATTGGATAGACCAAGAGCCTTTCAAACAAGGCATCAGTTTTGGGAAGGGCATCTTTCCGATACAATAAATCAACGCCCCTAATATTGTTCTTAAAAGGCCAGCCGCTCTTACATAAGGTGGTGCCTTTAAAGAGCTCATGCCAATTCGGGTAGAAATGCCACGTATTATCTTTATAGTAAATAGCACCCACGTTATTTTTGGACAATTCCTGGTTAAACCTTCTGGCCTTTTGTGCATCAGGGAGGAAGAATGCAAGAAAGGTTGCTGTATCTCCATCCGGGTCAAGTATCCTTCTGAAGTTGATTCCCTCTATCCTTTGCAGCGTGTTTTTGAGTCTTTCCTTATTCTTTTTCTGCTCCTGAATGATAAAGGGGAGCTTGGCCAACTGGGCCAATCCGATGGCCCCCTGAAGCTCCATCATCCTAAAATTGAATCCAGGAAATCTTCTGTTGTCCAGTCCTCTTTCTACATCGGGAAGGTGTTCGTGTCCGTGATCATGGAATGCGGAACAGTTGAGGTAGAGGTCTTTCTCATTAGTGATAATCATGCCCCCTTCACCAGTGGTCATTGTCTTTACTGGATCAAAGGAAAATATGCCCATTGCCCCAAAGGTTCCCAAATAATCTCCATCAAGTGTGCCACCTGCTGCCTGGGCAGTATCTTCGATGACCGGGATGCCGTGGCGATTGGCGATGGTCATAATCTCTTTTATGTTGGCCTGGGCCCCGATCATGTGGACCGGTATGATGGCCTTAGTGCGTTCCGTTATCTTCCTTTCCAGGTCAGCTGGCTCCATGCAGAGTGTATCATCAACCTCTGTAAATACTGGTGTAGCGCCTGACTCATTAATTGCCTCCCAGCTTGCTATAAAGGTAAATCCCTGGGTTATTACCTCATCACCGGGACTGATACCAAGTGCTGCCAGCGCAACCCTAAGGGCTGCCGATCCAGACGAAACCGCAAGTGAATAGGAAGCACCGCACATACTGGCAAATCGCCTCTCAAATTCAGCGACCTTCCAGATACCCTTCCGCTCTTTTTCAAATCCGTAGCGAAAAAGAATCCCGGTGTCTAACACATCCGATATCTCCTTTTTTTCCTCCTCACCGAAAACCTCAAAACCCGGCATATCTTCCTCCTTCGTTGTGGGTTAATATAGTACCATGGACCATGGGATCTCTAATCAGCGACTTTATGGTAGATTTTGCTCTGTTTGGTTTCGTTTGGTACCGTGGTTTTGGTCAACTCCCCCCTGCTTTAACCGATGGTCTTTTTCACGACAATGATCCTGGGGATATGACCTTTCCGCCTAAACAGATGAGCTGTTGCCCGGCCAATGTCTAAGGCCATCTCTGCAGTCATGGGGTATTCATTGGCTACCCCTCGCACCCCATCGGTACCAAACAAGCTTCCCATACGTTTCCTGCTTTACCGTCCCCTTTTTTTGTTACTAAGCAGAGCAGTCTATTGTTTGCATTGGACATAACCGAGAAGGGTGGAGGATGGTCATGAGGTCTTTTCTTCTGTTCCGAGGCTCCCGGCCTGGTCTTTTCTACGACTTATCAGCAGGGGATTCTTGCCCCCTCCGCATTCTCCCCCGCCCCTTTGGAGCGGGAGAGCTGCGGCTTCCCCCACGATAAGTCGTGAAAAGGACAGCGGCCTCCCACCAGCCCTATAGAGTAAGTGACTCATTGCTACTATGCTTAATGCCGAGCACCAGCTTGTTAACGGAGCCACATGGATTGTCAGTTCCATGCTCAACAGGGCAAGTCACAACAGAAAAGACCTCATGCCCCTCCCGATATTGCAAACTATTTGATACTCTCAGTAGTAGGTGGCATTCCCTGAATCAAGCGCTTATCCGTTTGCACGCTCCAACCGGCATGCAACTGCCTGGATGTACCGTTGAAGGTTATATGCAAGCCCGCCTTTTTGTCAAGCATCTCTTTACCGAGATCCACTCTCATTGTTCTTATCTTTGCCCTCCTTATTCCGTCTTGTGGAGATAGGATAGCTGAGGCTACTCTCTCATACGAGCTTCATGAGCGCAGCCATTTTTTTGGTATCGTTTAAAACAGGCTGTTGCCCAAACGGAAATTCCTTTGAGCGGTCATTAAAATGTTTTTTGCCAACAAATCTTGGCGAAGCGGAAGATAAGCGATGTCAACTGTTTGAGCCCTAAAGGTGAGTTTTGACATCGCCTGGAGGGAGCCTTAGATTTGTCAAAAAACGTTTTAGACCCAGTGAAAAGGGATTTCGGCAACAGCCTGTTTTGAAAGATACCCATTTCTTCAGCAAGACGCATGCCAATTAAACCGAGCATCACCGCTGTAGGATAAATGTTAAATGATTACAGAAGCTTATCTAAAAAACCGTTCTGAAATTTGGTAGGGGATTGCCCCATTGTAAGAAATCCCTTGCTATTTTGTGGTAAACTTTCGACAGTTGCCGGGAGAAAAGATTGGTAAAAGCCAACAGCATGGCTCAAAAGGCGTTTGCACTGTTCTGTTAGGCTGGTTCAGAATCATAGGCGTCTGAGAAGGGAGCGTAGTGCTCAGGAAGACAGGTTCTCTTGGTGGACAGCGTTTTTGAGGTGAGCATCCTTTCCAAGGCAAGGCCGGAGGGATTTAAGCACTTTATGCAAAGGCTTCATCTTCGCCATCCCAGGAGCAGAAGTTTTTGAGCACGGTAAGTCCGGGAAGGCCGCTCTTTTCTGGGTGGAACTGGACAGCAATGAGGTTTCTTTTACCAAGCACGCTGGTAAAGGTAATACCATAATCAGTAGTCCCAACGATAGTATCTGTGTTTGTTGGCGCTGGATAGAAGCTGTGAACAAAATAGAATTCGCTTTCCGGGGGAACATCTTTGAAAACTGGATGAATCCTTTTCAGCGCTACCTCGTTCCAGCCCATATGGGGCACCTTGAGAGCCCTGCCATCGCCTGAGTGGAGGGGGATGGAAAAACGTTTTACCGTGCCGGCGAGTAATCGGAGACAGGTGGTTTGATTTTCTTCGCTCTGTTCCAAGATTATCTGTGCTCCTAAACAGATGCCCAAAAAGGGTTTTCCAGATTCATAGAGATCGGAGATCGCCCAGTCAAGTCCCATTTTTTGTAAATCCTTCATGGCCTGTCCCGCAGAACCGACCCCTGGGAAAATAACCCGGTCAGCTCCTTTTATCGTGTTTACATCGGAGGTAATCTGGCACTCAAATCCCAGATGATTGAGGGCCCGAGCAACACTGGCAAGATTTCCAGCCTTATAGTTAATAATGGCAATCATATGTTTCCCTTAATCAAATGGTAATGTTAAAGAAGATTCTAATTTGATCAAATAGAAAGACAATTAATACGCCTAAATCAGAAATTCGAATACC
>Ga0209978_10000197_pt1 | contig 20151 bp, 18 predicted proteins | sample BentaG_FD_182805 | JGI IMG/M metagenome (GOLD analysis project Ga0209978, IMG submission 182805) | Deep subsurface microbial communities from South Atlantic Ocean to uncover new lineages of life (NeLLi) - Benguela_00093 metaG (SPAdes)... | ecosystem: Environmental > Aquatic > Marine > Oceanic >... | reverse complement strand
GCGGGAATTTCGACAGGTGGTTCCCACTGAGCAACTGGACGCCCGAAATAACAATCTAAGCATAGCTGATACGATACATCCTTGAAACGGCCGCACTTCGGGCATCGATCGATAAAGCCGTTAACCCAATCACCGTAGTGTTCAGCGCAGAGGAACTCATCATCCGGGATACGATTCCTACAGCCCCAATGCCCGCAGCTATTCCTGTTTTTTCGCCTCAACACGGCTACAGTATATCTTGATTATATGTGCCAAACAAGCCCTCTAGTCTCAAGTTTTTTGTAGAAAGGACTAAAACGGGTGACTCGGAAGTCAAAGTGTATTATACTATGGCTATGCGCCCACATACATACCGTTTTTGAGGAAACGGGGGAGCTTTACCTTTCGCAGACAACGGTTGAAAGAGAGAGGGACTTGAGGGGGTGAGGTAGAAAATATAAACGGGGTGAAAAGTGCGTATATCAAAGCTATTCGGTAAGACCCAAAGAGAGATACCAGCCGAGGCGGATACGGTAAGCCACCAGCTGCTGCTGAGGGCCGGGATGATACGCCAGGTAGCCGCCGGGGTTTATTCCTATCTACCATTAGCCTGGAGGGCGCTGAAGAAAATAGAGAATATAATCCGCGAGGAGATGGATAAAGCCGGCGGACAGGAGCTAATGATGCCTGTCCTCCAGCCTTTAGAGCTGTGGCAGGAAACAGGGCGAGACCTGGCCTTTGGCCAGGGACTGTTTACCCTCTCCGACCGCCGAGACCGCAAGTTAGCCCTGGGACCAACCCACGAAGAGGTCATTACTGAGCTGGTAAAATACAATGTGCAGAGCTACCGTGACCTGCCTCTCCTGCTGTATCAAATCCAGACCAAGTTCCGTGACGAGCCTCGCCCCAGAGCCGGACTGATTAGAGTCCGCGAGTTCACCATGAAGGACCTCTATAGCTTTGATGCCGACGAAGAAGGGCTAGACCAGAGTTATAACAAGATGCTCCAGGCATATCAGAATATCTACGCTCGCTGTGGCTTGCCTACTCTCCTCATTGAAGCTGACAGTGGTGCCATCGGGGGCAAGGATTCCAACGAATTTATGCTTATCACCGAAAGTGGTGAGGATGAAATTATCCATTGCCCTGATTGTAAATATGTAGCCAATGCGGATAAGGCTCAAGGCATTACCAATAAGATAGAAGGCGACGAGCCACTACCACTGGAAGAGGTTAAGACGCCAGGTATGGCTACTATTGAAGAGGTGTCAGGCTTCTTGAAGGTGCCCCAAAGTCGCACTCTCAAAGCAGTATTCTACGTCGCCGATGGCAAGCTAATCTTTGTCGTTATTAGAGGCGACCTTGAGGTGAACGAAGTAAAACTCAAAAACGCTCTAGGCTGCTCTGAGTTCCGCATGGCCACCGAAGCCGAGATAATAGAAGCTGGCATAGTAGCCGGCTCGGCCTCCCCGATAGGTATAAGTAGCATCAAAGTTATTGCCGATGACTCGATAACCTCGGCAGCCAACTTTATTGCTGGCGCCAATAAGCCCGATACCCACCTTAGAAATGTCAACTACCCGAGGGATTTCAAGGCTGACCTGATGACCGATATAGCCCGGGCCCGTGCCGGAGATGGGTGCCCTAAGTGCGGAGGCAAATTATTATCCACCCATGGCATTGAGGTAGGGCACACCTTCAAACTTGGCACTTTCATCAGCCAAAAGCTGGGCGCCCATTTTATTGACCAAAGTGGCCAATCCCAGCCTATCGTTATGGGGTCTTATGGCATTGGTCTGGGCAGATTGCTAGCCGCCGCCATAGAGCAGAACCATGACGATAAGGGCATTATCTGGCCGTTAGCTATTGCCCCTTATCACCTCTATCTTTGCCCCTTATATGGGGAAAATCCTCAGGTGGTGGCTACGGCTGAAGACCTGTATGTTGACCTTACGGCACAGGGCTTAGAGGTGCTTTTTGATGACCGTAATGAATCCCCGGGGGTAAAGTTCAACGATGCTGACCTCCTGGGAATACCTGTCCGGGTTACCATCAGCCCCCGCACCCTGGAGACAAATAGCGTTGAGGTAAAATGGCGCTCGGAGAAAGAGCCTCAGTTTGTGCCGCTGGAGGGAGCAGTTACCAGGCTCAAGAGGCTTATTGCCAGAGGAGCCAAAGCTAGTTGATTATTGACCTTCATACCCACACCAAGCCCTGGTCTGAGGATAGCGACCTTCAACCTGCCGAACTTATTCACCAGGCAAAGCAAGCCGGGCTTGACGGTATCTGCCTCACCGAGCACGATTGGTTCTGGGATAAGGATGCCTTGGCCAAGCTTAGCCAGGAGCACGATTTTTTAATTCTACCCGGAGTGGAAATGAACACCGAGGAGGGTCATGTTTTAGTATTCGGGCTCGAAGAATACAGCTTCGGCATGCACCGGATTGAAAACCTCAAGCGTATTGTGGACGAGGCAGGAGGAGTTATGATTCTGGCTCATCCTTATAGAAGGCAATTCTATCCCGACGATGATATCCAGAACACAGTCGAGCAGTACTGCCAAAGGCCGTTCTTTCGTCTCCTGGACACAATCGAAGCGCTTAACGGTAGAGCCTCAGCCAAGCAAACCAGCTTCTCCCAGGAGCTATGCCGCCGGCTAAACCTGAAGGGCATCGGCGGCAGCGATGCCCACTCAGCCTCAGATATACCTTCCTGCGCTACACTCTTCGAAAGAAAAATCAGCAATGTGGAGGAGTTAATCGCTGAACTCAAGGCAGGCAGGTTCAGGGCAGTTGATGCCCGAGCAATTCTTAAAGGCGAGCAATAGCCTAAGAATAAGAAATGATGCCTCCTCCACGAAGGCATCATTCCAAAGAACTTATCCAGGATTTGTCCGCTTTTTCTAGTTCGGCTTGACGGCGCGGACATTTATGCTGGCAATGGAACCTGTCAGTTGTCCCATTCCAAGGGATACCTCGGAGACTGTTTCAACTTCCTGAAATCCGGCGGCGGCCACGGTTGCCAAGTAGTCTTCCTTTCTGGAAGCTCCGGCGACACAACCAACGTACGCCTCAACGGAATTCTTGATAGATTCAGGGAGTTCTTGCAGCAGTACTATGTCCGAGACCATCACCCTGCCACCTGGCTTTAGTGCTCGGTAGGCTTCCTTGAAAACCCGACCTTTGTCGGGTGACAGATTGATAACGCAATTGGATATGATGGCATCAACGGAGTTATCGGCGACCGGCAGGTTCTCGATTTCTCCCAGCCTGAATTCAACGTTCTCGTAGCCACTTTTCCTGGCATTTTCCCTGGCTTTATCTATCATCTCTGATGTCATGTCAACACCGATGACTTTTCCCTTTTGACCAACCATATTTGACGCCAGAAAACAATCGAAACCACCACCCGAGCCGAGGTCAAGAACAGTCTCACCCTCTTTCAGAGATGCCAGAGCGGTGGGATTTCCACAGCCAAGGCCGAGATTAGCACCTTCGGGAACAGAATCGAGCTCTTCATCCCGATACCCTATCTTCTTGCTGATATCCGTTGCCTGGTCAGTGGTACCGCAACAAGTATTCGAGGGGGCACAGCAAGAGCTTTCCTTTACGGCTATTTGGGCATATCGTTCTCTTACTGCTTGCTTTATTTCGTCATCTTTCATTTTGCTACCTCCTTTGTTTATTGTCCCTATAGTATGTCTTTCATCACCGGCCCGAGCGTGGCCCTGACCATCTCCGTGAGCTCTTCAGCTTTGGTTAGAGAAATGCAGCATACCTTGCCATCTTTTTCCCAGCTGGTAACGGCCAACTTGTCACCAGCGCGAATATTCGCCTTTTCCCTGAGTTCTTTGGGAAGCACCATCTGCCCCCTGTCATCCACGCTGACTAACGCCTCCACTTTACAGCAGCTAGTACCCTCTTCCATTGACACACAGTCATTTTCACTTTTGCCTTCTTGAGTCATTTTTGTCACCTCACTAGATAGTGGTTATCAGTCTAGTTGTATCATACTGAATAATCAGACTTCACTGAAAATTCTACAAAATCTTACGGGGTTTGTCAAATCAATTAGACTGCCTACAACGGCTGACCGGGGCATTGAGAACCGAAGAAGTAGCCATAAGGGGCAAAAAACTCCATTTTTCTCTATAAATCTGCTCGGTCAAAGGAGAGGGGGAGAAAATATAAACGACCTCAGCTAATATCAGGCACGCAAAGTAGCACCAAGGTCGTGAGATAGTTTATTCAGGATTCGCTGTTGAACTTTATCAACCTCGTTATCGGTCAAGGTATGCGTCGGCGACTGGAAGGTAATCCTGTAGGCAAGAGATTTCTTACCTCCGGGAACTTGCTCACCAGAATAGACATCAAAGATAGTAACCTGCCCTACCAACGGAAAGCCCTCAATAATATCCAGGACTTTCTGGTGGGCTATTTCGGCATCAACTACCAGAGCCATATCCCTGACTATGGCCGGAAACCGCGGTATTGGCTTGAACATTTTATGACCAATGGTAAAGGGCAGGAGCGCCAGCAGGTCGATTTCAAAAAGGTAGGCAGCCTCAGCAATCTCAAAGCTCTCCAGTACTTTAGGGTGTAACTCACCGACAACGCCCACTTTCACCCTTCCCTTGCTACCTTTCAGCCTATCTAATACTGCTTTAGATATATCCTTCACAATCAACGATTCATCGCTGATAACTATTGCTGTCTGTTTACTTGAGTGTAAGCTTTCGTCTGAGCACTGCTCAAAGCCGGCTTCCACACCCAACTGGCTGAGTAATCCCTCCACTACTCCCTTAGCCTCAAAGAAATCAAGTAATTCATCACCGCCCTGCCACGATTTTTCAAGTCTAGGTCCACTTAACAGGCCGCATAGCACTTCGCGCTCATCGGGTAAGTCCTTGAGCTGCGGCACATATACCTTGCCCAGCTCAAAAAGTCTAATACCACCATCTTCATGCCTCCTGTTGGCAGAAAGGGCAGCCAAAAGGTTAGCCCGCAGGTTAGAGCGCAGGTACTCCTGCTCGGCTGTCATCGGATTAGCCACCCGAAGGGGCACAGGCTCAATCGGATGAGGTTCGGGTGATAGCTTATTTAGCATTTCCAGACTGGTCAGTGAATAGGTGATCACCTCCTGAAAACCATAACCGGTAAGGCAGCGCCCTACTTCACGCTTCAGCCTAATGATAGGCTCAGGGTGCTGCCTGGGTATTGGTTGGCTGAGCATGGTCATTGGAATTTTATCATAGCCCGTAATGCGGGCTACCTCCTCGATAAGGTCGACTGCCAGGTATATATCGCTCCGCCAATAAGGAGCAGTAACCAAAACCTCCGAGGCTGAACCTGCCTGCTTGCAGTCAAAGCCCAGGGAAGTCAAGGCACTTACTATCTGGTCAAGGCTGAATTCAACCCCCAGGACCCGCTTTACCTCCCCGGTTGATAGCAAGATAGGCTCTGGCTCCAGCTTACCCGGATAAACGTCAACCAGACCTTTAGCAGCTTCGCCGCCTAGCCGGGTAAGCAATTGAGTGGCCCGTTTAAGCGCCGGCAGGGTCAGCTCGGGACGAATGCCCCTCTCAAATCGCATACAGGCTTCGCTGGGCAAACGCAATGTCCGGCCGGTATAATGAATGCTTGCCGGGTTAAAACTGGCTGCTTCCAGCAGTATTGAGGTAGTCTCTTGAGTTACTTCACTACTGGCGCCACCCATCACCCCAGCCACAGCCACCGAGCCCTCTTCATCAGCAATAACCAGCATGTCCCTGGAAAGAACCCGCTCTACCCCGTCCAGAGTAACTATGCTTTCACCGTTAGTAGCCCGGCGCACAATAATTCTCCTGCCCCTAATCCTTTCATAATCAAAGGCATGCAGAGGTTGCCCATATTCCAGCATAACGTAGTTGGTAATGTCGACAATGCTATTTATCGGGCGCATGCCGCAAGCCAAAAGTCGCTGCTGCATCCACCCTGGAGACTCAGCCACTTTTACGCCGGTGATTAGGCTAGCGCAATACCTGGGGCATAAGTCAGCAGCAACGATTCCCACGGCTACTTGCTGCTCTACAGAGGATGCTGCTTCCTCATAGTCAACCTCAGGGAAATGCAGACTTTGCCCGGTCAGGGCAGCGACCTCTCTAGCTACGCCGACTATAGACAGGCAGTCAGGCCGATTAGGAGTTATTTCCAAGTTAAGGATAGCGTCACCCAGATAATCAGCCAGTGGTGCGCCAACCGATGCTTCGTCTGGCAAAACTATGATTCCTTCATGCCTATCTGAGATGCCCAGCTCCTTTTCCGAGCAAACCATGCCATTAGATGTGACGCCACGAATCTTGACTGGTTTCAAGGTGGAGACCTGCCCGGTATGCCCGTCAATAAGTTGAGCGCCGACACGGGCAAAGGCTATCTTATCACCAAGCCTGAGGTTTGGTGCCCCACAGACAACAGTTGCCTGCTCGGTGCCTAAGTCTATAGTAGGCAAAGTGAGGCGGTCAGCATCAGGATGGGGGTTAATAGCCGCTATTTGACCAACAATGATATTTTCCCAACTACTGCCAATAACCTCTACCCCCTTGACCTCGAGGCCAGCCATCGTCAGCCTCTCGGCTAAATCAGCCAGGGGCAGGGTAATATCCACATATTCCTTAAGCCAGTTGAGTGAAACTTTCATCTTTTTTGAACTACCTCAAGAACTTAAAATCATAGCCTGGCTTCATCCCACAACATAGCACGGGTGCTTAAAATTGCCTCAGGAATCTAAGGTCGTTACCGAAGTAAAGTCTGACATCATCAACTCCGTAGCGCAGCATATGTGGGCGTTCGACACCCACGCCAAAAGCAAAACCGGTGTAAACCTCCGGGTCAATACCACCACGCCGAAGCACCTGAGGATGGGTCATTCCCGCTCCCAGTATTTCAATCCAGCCGCTATTACCACACAGGCGGCAACCTTTTCCATTACAAACAAAGCAATCTATAGCCATCTCAACTCCGGGCTCGACAAAGGGGAAATAGTCACAGCGGAAACGCACCTTCCTGTCCTCACCAAAGAAACGCCGGGCAAACTCATAAAGTGTCCCCTTCAGGTCAGCCATAGTTATACCTTTATCTACAACCTGGCCATCAACTTGATGAAACATAGGCACATGGGTGGCGTCACTAGCCTCATAGCGGTAAATCTTGCCCGGCTCGATTACTCTTATCGGAGGCTTCATGGTCTCAATAACCCTGGCTGATACCGAAGTAGTGTGGGTACGCAGCAGCATCGGTCTTTCACCACTTTCTGTCTCAAAATCAACCCAGAATGTTGACATGGTATCACGGGCCGGGTGTTCCTTGGGCATGTTTAATGCCTCAAAGTTATAATAGTCCCACTCTACTTCCGGCCCCTCCACTACCTGAAAACCCATAGAGACAAATATGTCGCCTATTTCACGCAGTGTTTGAGTAATTGGATGCAAATGGCCTATTGGCAAAGGGTGACCAGGCAGGGTAACATCGATTGCTTCTCTTTTAGCTGAGGCTAACTTTACCTCACGGAGGGCCTGCCCTTTTTGCTTGAGACTATCCTCAAGAATGTTTTTGGCTACATTAACTGGAGCACCAATAACCTTCCTCTGCCCCGGAGGTAAACTGCCTAAGCTACGCAGAGTCTCGGTGAGCTTACTCTTCCTACCCAGATAGCGAACCCGCCACGAGTCCAGGTCCTTAATACTATTAATGCCCTCTAACTCACGAAGTGCCTTTTGTCTTAACTCATCAATCTCGTTCGACATCTTCTTACCTTTAATTGAGAGTGTTTAACAGCATGACCCCGTATCAAGGGAAAGGAATACAGAGAATAGGGCAAAACAAGTCTATTACACTAAGGACTCTTTCTCAGATTTTTAGCCTTGAACCTTACCTTTAGCTAGGGTTACCAAATTGGCAAAGGCTTCAGGCTCCATGACTGCCATATCGGCAAGCATCTTACGGTTGATTTCAATCCCTGACTTTTTTAAGCCGTCCATAAATTGACCATAGGTGAGCCCGTTGGCTCGGCTAGCCGCATTAACCCGCGAAATCCACAAACGCCTCATATCACCCTTTCGCTCTCGACGGTGAGCATAAGCATAGCTTAATGACTTAAGCATAGACTCACGGGCTCGGCGATAAAGGGTGTGCCTGGTTGCTCTCTGCCCTTTAGTCAAGGCCAGCACCTTCTTATGTCGGCGATGAGTGGTTACACCTCTTGTTACTCGTGGCAAAATGCTTCTCCTCTTACTTCACTCCATAGGGTAAAAGTCTTTTTATCCGCGCTTTATCAGCGGAGCTTACCGGAAGTTTAGCATCAAAAAGACGCTTAACTCGCTTTGCTTTTCGGAGACGCAAATGACTCTTCCCACCCTTAGTCCGCATAATCTTACCGCTACCAGTAATATGGAAGCGGCTCTGGGCCCCTTTATGAGTCTTGATTTTTGGCATCTAAGATTCCTTTACCTCTTCTTTAACCTTTTTAGTTTTTTGAGCAGCTACCGATGACAGAATAACATGCATCCTTCTTCCCTCCATCAATGGTTGTCCTTCAACAGCAGCCGTCTCCTTTAGTGATTCTGCCATCCTTTGCAGCAGTCTCCAGCCAATCTCAGGGTGCGTGATTTCACGCCCTCTAAACATTATTGTTACCTTAACCTTGTCCCCACCATCCAGCAATTTCTTGGCTAACCTGGCCTTAGACTCAAAGTCATGGTCACCAATCTTAGGTCGTAGCCGAACCTCTCTTAAGAGCGCAATCCTCTGACTCTTTCTAGCCTCACGCTCCTTCTTCGTCTGCTCATATTTATACTTTCCATAGTCAAGCAGACGGCATACTGGCGGTACCGCAGTAGCCGCTACCTCAACCAGGTCGAGGTTGCGATTTTTGGCTACCTCCCGTGCCTGAACCAAGGGCATAACCCCCAACTGCTCCCCCTTCTCCCCGACAAGGCGAACATCTTTAGCCCTTATCTCATAATTAACCCGCAGCTTCTTAACTATGTCCTAATTTACCTCCTCTAAGCATAGGTATGTTGCGAGCAAAAACTATAGCACATTCCTTGAGACTAATCAAGTTACAACCTTATCCTCTTGACAAAGCAACCTCTACTTTAGGTCTTTTATTCTATTAGCTATGGCCATCCTGACAGTCTCTTTGAAGCTATCGAAGGACTGGGAAGACAGCCGTTCACCGCTACGCAAGCGGGGGGAAACGGTAGAAGCAGCTACCTCTTCGTCACCGACCACCAGCATACACGGCACCTTATCAAGCTGCGCCTGTCGAATTTTGAGGTTCATCCTCTCCGACCGGTCATCAACCTTCACCCGCACACCCTCCCTTCTAAGTTCAGCCTCCAGTTTACGGGCATAGTCCAGGTGACGGTCTGCCACCGGAATTACCATCACCTGCACCGGTGCTAACCACACCGGGAAGGCACCACCATAGTGCTCAATGAGCGAGGCAAGAAAGCGCTCCATAGCGCCCAGCACGGTGCGATGTACCATGGCTACTGGATGCTCACCACCATCTTCACCGACATAAGTAACATCAAAGCGCTGGGGAAGATTAAAATCAACCTGAATAGTGGGACCCTGCCATGCCCTCCCCAGGGCATCTTCAAGCTTAATATCTATTTTAGGACCGTAAAACACACCCCCACCCGGGTCCATATTATAGTCAATCTCCAGGCGAGCCAGAGCTCGCTTTAGCGTCTCTGTAGCTTCCTCCCAGACCTCGCTGGTGCCAGCGTATTTCTCAGGTCGGGTAGCAAGAAACACCTGGTAGTTGGTAAAGCCAAAGGTCTCCATCATAAAGCGAGCTAAATCTAACACCCCTACTACCTCATCTTCCAACTGGTCAAAACGGCAGAAAATATGGGCATCATCCTGGGTAAAGCCCCTAACCCTGGACATCCCATGGAGTACCCCGGAACGTTCATAGCGATAAACGGTGCCCAGCTCAGCATAGCGCAGAGGTAGCTCTCGGTAGCTGCGCAGCCTTGTTTTATAGATTAAGATATGACCCAGGCAATTCATTGGCTTAAGAATATACTCCTGCCCCTCCACCTCCATGGGGCTATACATGTAATCACGATAGAACTCCCAATGACCGCTGGTCTTCCACAGGCCCAGTTTAGCAATATGAGGGGTATATAGGATATCATAGCCACGCTTAACATGCTCATCGTTCCAGAAATCCTCAATAACACGGCGTATTACTGCCCCCTTGGGGTGCCAGTGAACCAGCCCCGGACCAGCTTCCTCGTGAATACTAAACAGGTCAAGCTCCACGCCTAGTTTCCTGTGGTCACGCCTGGCTGCTTCTTCAAGGTTCTTCAGGTGCTCTGCCAGAGCCTCTTCTGTGTCAAAAGCAATGCCATATATTCGCTGTAACATGGGACGGTGCTCATCACCCCGCCAGTATGCCCCGGCAATATTGAGCAGCTTAAAGGCCTTTATCTCCCCGGTAGAACTCACCTGGGGGCCGCGACATAAATCAACAAAGGAACCTTGCCGATACAAACTAACCTTCTCATCCGGAATTTCATCGATTAGCTCCAGCTTATACGGCTGAGCAGCGAATAACCGTCGAGCATCCTCCTTAGTCACCTCCTCGGCAACAAAGGGCACATTTGAAGCGATTATTTCGCTCATCTTAGCCTCAATGAGCGATAAATCATCCGGAGTCAACGAGCGGGGTAAATCAAAGTCATAATAAAAGCCACTTTCAATAGCCGGCCCAATGCCAAACTTGGCATCAGGAAAGATAGACTGAACTGCCTCAGCCATAACATGGGCTGCCGAATGTCGTATTACCTCCAGTTTTTCCTCTTTATCCGCTTTCTGCCCTTTATTAACAGCCACTGTTGAAATCCTCCCAATCCACCAAACGAAAACCTCCCACCCGGCTCAGGGGCGAGAGGCTTTAACCACCCCTACCATTACTCTGGATTAATAGAATCTATAAGTTCACTCACCAACAATGCTCTAACTACAGTCCACTGCCTACAAAGCCTATTATACCAGCCCCAAGCTATAAGTGCAATCACCCCGGGTTGCCCAGTTCAGCCTCAAGGGTTATAATGACTTAGTTGCTCCCATGATAAAGAAAGTTTTTCCCATTTTAGCTCTTTGTGTCTTTTCCTCCACGCTGGGAATAGGGATAGTATCACCACTTTTACCTCTTTTTATCAGGGACATGGGGGCTACTGGCATCTGGCTGGGCATTATTGTTGCCTCCTACTTCATTTCTAACAGTGTGTTTGTCCCTATTGCCGGCAGGCTCTCCGACCGGAAGGGCAGAAAACTATTTCTCGGTATAGGCCTGATAGCCTACTCCGTCATTTCACTAGGCTATATACTGGCAACTGACGTTAGCCACCTGGCCCTGGTCCGCTTACTCCAGGGTGTGGCTGGGGCGGTAACCATTCCCATTGCTATGGCTTATCTCGGTGACCTCTCCCCGGAAGGTGAAGAAGGGAAATGGCAGGGTTACGCCACCGCCGCCTTTTTCAGTGGTTTTGGCTTTGGCCCACTTATGGGGGGAGTACTGACTGAACACTTCGGGATGACTGTTCCCTTCCTCAGTATGAGTGGCCTTAACCTGCTAGCTGGACTCATAGCCCTTATCTTCCTCCCTGAATCCACCCACAGGCTAACCTCAAGAGACTCTCAACGTCTATCCTTCAAGGAGATGAGCACCAGTGGCATAATCAAGGGCCTTTTTAGCTTCCGGCTGGTACAAGCCGTGGGCAGAGGAGGCATCGCCACCTTCCTCCCCATCTTCGCCTCCATGATTGGCTTGAGCACAAGCCTCATAGGAATACTGATAACAATTAATATTCTGTCAGTGACCCTAGTTACACCTCTCGGAGGCATAATTGCTGATAGATTCAATAGAAGAACTCTCATCATCTTTAGTAGCTTTCTTTTTACCATATTGCTAGTGGCGATTCCCCATACCAATAACTTCGGGCAACTACTAGTGGTGTTGCTCATCCAGGGTCTTAGCGCTTCACTCTCTATGCCAGCCGCTGCCGCCTTGACTGTAGAAGAAGGCAGAAAGTATGGTATGGGCTCAACTATGTCCATATTCTTTCTAGCAATGAGCGTAGGCATGGCTGTAGGACCAATTATATCTGGTGGAATAGCTGATTTATTAAATGTTGACTCCGTGTTTTACTTTGGAGCAATTGTAGGGCTTATCGGAACAGGCCTTTTTATCTGGTTCACCAGACAATATCACGGATAGTCCCCGAATTTCCCGTGGAGCAGGGGCATCAGGAGGCCAGTTCTGTCTCCTTTACAGGCTGGTTAAAAGGGTGATACACTGACTAGGGCCATGTTTGGCTAACTTCCCGAGATAAGTTTTGAGAAAATAAAGAGCAGAAATTTGACCATCCAGTTATTTTTATGAAAGGCGGAATGATGACTGAAGAAGTTTTACCAAACCTATACAAAATCGAGGTTCCTCTCCCCCGAAATCCCCTGAAAGCTATCAACTCCTACATAATAAAAGGGCAGGGGCAATCCTTAATTATTGATACCGGAATGAATCGCCAAGAATGTATTAGTGTAATGTCTGCTGGTTTAAAGGAACTTGATGTAGATTTAAAGAAGACAGATTTTTTTATTACCCACTTACACGCAGACCATCTAGGTCTTGTTTCAAGTCTGGCCACAGATACATCAACAGTCTACTTTAATCAAGCGGATGCCGACGCCATGACACATAGCAGCCACTGGGAGAAGAACATCAATTTTGCTGATATAAACGGCTTCCCTGAAGATGAACGCAAAAAGGCTCTGGAGAGTCACCCGGGGCGTATATACAGTGGCAGAGGGTACCTGGACTTTCACATTTTGAAAGAAGGGGACACAATAAGCATCGGGGACTACTTATTTAAATGCATTGAAACCCCCGGTCATACCAGGGGTCATATGTGTCTTTACGAGCCAAACAAGAAGATACTTATGGCCGGAGACCATATTCTTATTGATATAACCCCCAACATTTCATTATGGTCTGATGATGAGGACCCACTAAAGGAATATCTAAGCAGCCTGGACAAGGTCTATAATTTAGACATTAAGCTGGTATTACCCGGGCATAGAAGCGCCTTTGAGAACTGCAAAGAAAGGATTAAAGAACTGAAGCATCACCATCAAACAAGGGCCAATGAAGTCCTCTCTATTCTCGAAAAAGGCACTCAAAACGCCTATCAGGTGGCATCACACATGACCTGGGATATGAGCTATGAATTCTGGGAGCAATTCCCACCCTCACAAAAATGGTTTGCCTTCGGAGAAGCTGTGGCTCACCTGAAGTATCTTGAGGAGAAGGGAAAGGTACAAAAGGAAACACAGGGGCCAGAGGTAGCCTTTGCCCTGAAATAAGATAAGGTAAAACTTCCAAGTACTCTTTATCTTCATTTCTCAAATATACTATTTACAGACAAAATAAAGTTTTACAGACAAAATAAAGTCGAAAGGATATTTTCTATGAGTCGTCTGGAGCGAAGAACCGTTTTCAGTTCAATAGCACGTCAAAGTGACGAGGAGTGCACGCCAGATATAATCATGGTAGCCGGATTCGGAAACACCGGCATAGTAATCACTGAAGAAGGAGTGGTGGTGGTCGATAACACACCGATGACAAGTTCGAGGGCAGTTGAGGCAATAAGGGCCAGGACTCAGGCACCCATCCACACCATTATCTACACTCACGGTCACAGTGACCATGCCTGGGCTGCCGGGGCTTTCGTGGAAGATGCCAGGGAGAGAGGACATCCAAAACCGAGAGTTATAGCCCATGAACTGGTGCCAAAGCGGTTCGACCGCTATAAGAAACTTGCCGGATATAACCGGTACATAAATGGAATTCAAGGTGGGCGCAGGTATAGGCGCCCGCAAGATGACGGGCAGTCTTCGTCCTCCAGGGCAGCCGGATTCGGAAGCAGCGGCATAGTATTCACTGAAAAAGGAGGGGAACAATTCTTGCCCTCCGAAGCTGTATATCCTGACATCACCTACTCTGATGCCACGCAATTCAAGCTGGGAGGTCTTACCTTCGAGCTTTATCATTACATGGGGGAGACCGATGACGGCACGTGGGTCTGGATTCCAGAACGCAAGACCGCTATCGTCGGCGATTTAATGGTGGGGGTCTGCCCTAATATAGGTAATCCCTTCAAGCTTCAGCGCTATGAGCTGGAATGGGCTGAAGGTCTGGAGAGGATAGCCGGCAAGAACCCCGATTTTCTGATTCCAGGTCATGGGCGTGTCCTCCGCGGCGAAGAAATTCAAGAGATATGCCTGGGGACGGCTAAGCTTCTGCGGCATATCCACGATGAAGTGATAAGGCTGCTAAATGAAGGCTGCTGGATAGAGGAAATCCTGGAACGAGTTAAAATACCTGAAGACTTAGCCAGCAAACGATGGCTGGCCCAAGTTTACGGTTGTCTCACTTATATTATCCACGGTGTACACAGAAGGTATGCCGGCTGGTACAACGGAAATCCGAGCGAACTATTTCCTGCCAGGAGTTCGGAGATAGCAGCCGAGGTGGTGAGGCTTGGTGGTATGGAACAGCTCATTGAACGCACCAGGCAGCTACAGCAGGAAGGAAACGTCCAACTTGCCCTGCATCTGGCAGATTTCGCCATCAAGGGGGCTGAAGACTCTTCGAAGCGCCAGGAGGCTTTACTGCTAAAGGCCGAATTGCTGGACGCCAGGGCGGATGCTGAGACGAACTCTATTGCCAAAAATATCTTTCTAGTCGGAGCCGAAGAGGCTGAGCAAGAAGCTCGTTCGCTTTAGTGGTAGACTCAAAAGAAGATAGAGAACCTAGGGTATGCAGTTGCACTCCATTTTATGTATTACAACTTTGCTAGACCGCATAAGACGCTTGCTAATCCTTATCCTAGAACGCCCGCTATGGCATCGGGTGTAAGCGACCACATTTGGACAATTGAAGAGATTGTGCAACTCACTACTTGACAAGGAGTGAAACAACTGCTATAATGCTACCGTATCATGATGGGGGAGCATCTTATGGGTATAGAGTCCCATAGGGTTCTCTCCTAAGTTTTTTCTAATTCATCTCTATAATCATCAATAAATGCAATCCTACCCCTAGCGGCACTTCTTAAAAGCCACGAGCATCCGTCTTTACATGGTGCAAATACCATCCTCAATTTATCTTGTAGTAATAGCCTTTTTACCAAATTATCAAAGTCGCCGTCGCTTGTTATGAGTACAGCCTTATCATATATGTGGGAATCTAACAAAACCTGTAAGGTCATAAAGGAATCACAATCGCTTTTATATCTAAGTATTTCGGGCGCAATTAACTTCTTGCAATATGGGCAATATTCTTCTTCGGTTGTATATGGAGAGGGGTCTTTAAGTTTAAGGGTATAATCATATGTTTCAAGAGTCGTATAAATATCCTTGTACTCTTTGCTTTTACCAATAAAATAGTAGGCGACACTAACATCTAGCTTTTTCTTTAGGTAGTTCCTCAGTTTTTGATAGTCTAGTCTCCAACTTAAGTTTTCATACGTAAAATGCAAATTCGCACCATCAATAAAAGCGAAGTTATAAGGTCTAGACATAACGAGTGGAATTATCGCCCAAATAGACCAAGTTGTCAATATGAATTCATTTGTTCAAAATGATACACTACCAAAATAACCCACGTATTGACAAGCCCTAGTTCTTATGCTAGAGTTGGTTTGAAAGGTCGGATACAATATGTCAACTTACATTGCTTTCCAAGGACTATATTACGCATATTTCGCATTTCCGGTGCGCACGAGGTGCGCTTGGGAGGTTTTGGTATGGAGACGGAGTTAATAAGGTAACAAATCTAAACCAGAAAAGTCTAAAAAGAACCCTCCCAAGCGGAGGGTTCTGCCATTTTAGGTGGCTAAAATGACTCCACTAAAAGATATGCACTGAAAAGTAGAGTAGTATAGAATATTGGAGGAGAAAAAAATGATAATAATGCAAACCGATGCTACACGAGAACAAATAGCCCGGGTAATAAAAGAAATAAAGCAATACGGGCTAAAAGCCGATGTATCCAAAGGAGCCTATAGAACCGTGATTGGGCTAGTGGGAGATGAGAGTAAAGTAGATTTCGCCCACTTTGCCACTCTCCCTGGGGTGAAGGGGGCGATGATGGTGGAAACCCCTTATAAACTAATCAACCGGGAATACGATAAATTATCTGAGACGGGAGAGCAACGTTTCGTGGTTAAAGTGGGCAATATTGAGATAGGTGGTGATGAGCCAATATACATGGCCGGACCTTGCGCCGTGGAAAGCAAAGAGCAGCTAGTCAGAATTGCGGAGGGAGTAAAAAAGGCTGGGGCTCATATCCTGAGAGGAGGCATCTTTAAGCCAAGGACTTCAGTTCATTCTTTCCAGGGGTTGGGAGCTGGTGGTCAGGAAGAAGCAAGGGAGGCTTTGGATTGGTTGCGTGACGCTGGCAACAGGTTGGAAATGCCGGTAGTAACCGAGATAAGGGGAGAAACACAGGTTGACCTGGTGGCTGAGTATGTTGATCTTCTGCAAATAGGAGCCAGGAATATGTATGACCAGGACTTGCTCACCAAGGTGGCAAAGACGGGTAAGCCCATTCTGTACAAGAGACATTTTGGCGCTGGTATCGAGGAATTTTTGTCTTTTACTGAATATATTGCCGCTGAGGGCAACAAGAATATCATTCTATGTGAAAGAGGAGTATTACCTGTGGGCAAGGGCAAAAGCTACACCAGGTATACCCTTGACTTAAGTGCTGTCCCAGCCATTCAAAAAGAGACCTATTTACCTGTAATGGTTGACCCCAGTCATGCGGCAGGTCGCCGAGACCTTATCTTTAGCATGAGTTGTGCCGCTATAGCTGCCGGAGCCTGTGGCTTAATGATTGAGGTGCACTATAATCCGGCAGAAGCGCTGGTCGATGGACAACAGATGATTACACCCGACGAACTGAAAGATACCATTGACGCCTGTAATAGAGTCCATAGCGCTATTGGACCCAGGAGAAACGAGGACTAAGGTAATATCAGATGAAAAAAGTCAGGGTGAGACTTGGCAGTAATAGCTATAATATCCATATAGGCCCGGGGCTGCTCATGCAGACCGGAGCCAGGTTAGAAGAAATTGGGTTCAGCGATAAACTGGTAATTATCACCGACCCCACAGTGAAAAGCCTGTATGGCAACACCCTGAAGCAGAGTCTCACCAGCAGCGGCTTCAAGGTGCTCATCCTGGAGGTGCCTGAGGGAGAGGAGCAAAAATCGCTGGAGACCGCAGGCAGACTATACCATGAGTTAACTGACTTCTATGCCGAAAGGACGACGCCTATTCTAGCCCTGGGTGGCGGGGTTATCGGGGACCTGGCCGGATTCGTTGCCGCCACCTATATGCGGGGAGTCCCCTTGATACAAATACCAACAACCCTGCTGGCACAGGGCGATAGCAGCATTGGTGGCAAGGTGGCGGTAAACCACGGTCTGCTGAAAAACAAAATCGGGGCATTCTATCACCCAAGGTTAACCATCTCTGACATAAGTACCCTAAAAACCCTTTCCCCCAGAGAGCTCAGTGATGGACTGGCCGAGATAATAAAACACGGAGCAATCCTAGATGGAGAGTTCTTCAGCTATCTTGAAGAAAATCTTGACCAGATAAAATCGCTTGATAACAGAGTACTGGAGACGATTGTTTTCAGGTCGGCTAAAATTAAGGCCGCAGTGGTGGAAAAAGATGAGCTAGATTTAGGGCTGAGAAACATCCTGAACTACGGCCATACGGTAGGGCACGCCATTGAATCGGTCTCAGAACTCAAAGTCTGGCACGGCGAGGCCGTCGCCATCGGGATGCTATCCGAGGCCAGAATCTCAAATAAGCTGGGCATACTTGACAAAAATGAGGTAATCAGGCTAAAGAACCTTATCGCCAGAGCCGGCCTGCCGACAGAAATGCCAAGCCTTCAGCTAGAAAGGTTAATCCAGGCTATGAAACATGACAAGAAGATTTTGCAGGGCAAGCTCAGATTTGTTTTACCAAAATCAATAGGAGAAGTATTTATCACCGACGAAGTAAGCCCATCTCTGATAGAACAGGCTTTGGTTGAGTAGAATGAGGAAACCTAGAATTTGCGCCACCATCACAAATAATGACCCTAAAGCAGTAAAAGAGGTCGAGCCGTTAGTTGACCTATTCGAGCTCCGAATAGACCTCATTGGTGATGGCTGGCCAGAACTGGTCAAGCAAATCAAGAAACCCTGGATAGCCTGCAACCGAAGCGCTGACGAGGGTGGCCAATGGCAAGGCAGTGAAGCCAGGCGAGTGGAGAAACTGCTTCAAGCAATCGAGCTGGGAGCAGATATAGTTGATATTGAGCTCAGGACGAGGAACTTAGAGAAAATCGTGCAACTTATCAAGAGGAGAACAAAATGCCTCCTGTCATTTCATGATTTGGAGAAAACGCCCTCCCTTGATGAGATGAAAGAAATAGTTCAAAGGCAACTAAAGGCTGGAGCCGATATCTGCAAGATGGTTACCACCGCCCAGGGGTTCGAGGACAATTTGACTGTCTTGCAGCTCATCTCAGAGTTCCCCGGAGTAAGGCTGGTTTCCTTCGCTATGGGAGCTTTAGGCTCTATGAGCCGGGTTCTTTGCCCGCTGGTTGGTGGCGATTTCACCTACGCATCAATTGAGAAAGGCAAAGAATCAGCCCAGGGGCAGATAACAGCCAGAGACCTTCTAAGAATCTACGAAACGGTGGGAGAATGAGAGATAGTATATCAGGCAAAACCAGGCTCTGTGGAGTAATAGGTGACCCGGTAGAGCACACGATGTCGCCGGTAATGCACAACGCCGCCTTCAGAGAGATAGGGATAGACTATTTATATGTTCCCTTCAGGGTGAAGAAGGAAGAGTTGGGCAAAGCTATTGAAGGTATGAGAGCATTGAATATAAAGGGACTAAGTGTTACCATCCCGCACAAGGTTGCCGTCCTCCAGTTCCTGGATGAGCTGGACCCCCTGGCTGAGCAGATAGGCGCCGTCAACACTATAGTCAATGATGACGGGGTTTTAACCGGTTACAATACGGATGCCACCGGGTTTCTACAGGCTCTACTGGAAGGGGGAATTGAGCCGGAGGGGAAAAATATAGTCATACTGGGAGCCGGTGGTGCCTCAAGAGCCATTTCTTTTATCCTGGCTGACAGGGGCGCCCATCTGGTTATCCTCAACCGGCTACTGGAACTGGACTGGGCAAAGGAGCTGGCTGGTAGAATTTCACAGACTTTCAGCAAAGAAGTCGAAGCGCTGGAACTGAATAGAGAAAACCTGATAGGGGCTCTAGGCAAAGCCGATATTCTGGTTAATGCTACCAGTGTAGGCATGAGCCCCAATATTGATGAAACCCCGGTTGATTCTGACCTGCTCAAACCCAGTTTGATTGTCTTTGATATTGTATATAATCCACTCAAAACGAGGTTACTGAGAGAGGCTGAGGCTGCTGGAGCAGGAACTATAAATGGGGTTGATATGTTAGTATGGCAAGGAGCTTTAGCCTTTGAGAAGTGGACTGGACAGAAAGCCCCGGTCGAGTTGATGAGGGAAGAAACGATCAGGCTATTACAAAGCAGTGAAAACTAATATCGCTTTAATAGGTTTTATGGGGGCAGGCAAAACCGCAGTTGGTCAGCTCCTGGCTAACAAGCTGGACAGGAAATTCATTGAAATGGATTTAGTAATTGAGCAGCAGGCGGGAAAGTCTATCCCCGAGATATTCCAACAGGACGGCGAAATAGCCTTTCGGGAGCTTGAGATTGAGGTAACCAGGGAGATTGCCGAGAGGAAAAACGCAGTTATCGCCTGTGGGGGAGGGCTCGTCCTCAACAAAATAAATATCGACCGGCTGAGAGAAAGCGCCCGCATAGTTTATCTAACCGCATCTCCGAGAGTAATCCTGAAGCGGGTATCGAGTGAGGAGGGGCAAAGACCCTTGCTTGAAGTAGACAACCCTACCCTGACCATCCAAGAGTTATTAAGGTTCAGAAAGCCCTTTTATGAGCGAGCCGCCGATATAACAATAGCCACCTCAAAGCTGGACATTAACTCTGTTGCTG
>Ga0209978_10000196_pt1 | contig 20233 bp, 35 predicted proteins | sample BentaG_FD_182805 | JGI IMG/M metagenome (GOLD analysis project Ga0209978, IMG submission 182805) | Deep subsurface microbial communities from South Atlantic Ocean to uncover new lineages of life (NeLLi) - Benguela_00093 metaG (SPAdes)... | ecosystem: Environmental > Aquatic > Marine > Oceanic >... | reverse complement strand
GCCGCACCCAGGCGATTGTGGGGCAACATGCCTTTGACAGCATGCTCAATCACCCGCGTAGGCTTAGTCTGCATCATTTTCTCTAGAGTGATACTTTTGAGTCCCCCAGGATACCCCGAATGTCTATAATAGACCTTCTGCCTAGCCTTATTGCCAGTAACCCGAACCTTATCAGCGTTGATAACGATGACAAAATCGCCCGTATCCAGATTACGGCTGAATATTGGTTTGTGCTTACCCATAAGTAAGCCAGCTACCTGAGTGGCTAGCCTACCTAAAACTTTACCCGAAGCATCAATAACATGCCACTCTCGCTCAATATCAGATACCTTAGTGCTATAGGTTTTCATTATATCTTTCCCAAGGGTGTGGATAATTTATCCGCATAAGGCACAGCCCACAGGCAGGAGCAGTGGGTCCAACCAGTCCAGGTTTTCTTGCTTCAGCTATGCTATGAAACTCATCAACAGACATTCTACCCAAGCCAACTCTGATTAGGGCACCTACTGTATTGCGCACCTGATGAGGTAAGAAGGAGTCAGCCCCTATATTGAAAACAGCCAATTCCCCGTCCTTCTCCATTTCTGCTCGATACACACTCCGCACTGTGCTCTTTATCCGTCCCCCGATACAGGTAGCAAAGGGGGCAAAGTCATGCTCACCAATAAGCGCCTGACACGCCCGATTCATAGCCTCAATATCTAGATGACCTGAAACCAGGTAAGCAAAGCCTTCCCTGATTGGAGACCGGGTTGAGCTATTTAATATATAGTAGCTATATTCCCGGCTAACAGCATCACGCCTAACATCAAAAGAATCATCTACTCTATGTGCCGCCTTAACCGCAATATCCCTGGGCAAATAATAGTTTAGCCCGGTAACAAATGTCTGTGGAGGAAGGGATGACCTAGTCCTGAAGCTAACCACCTGTCCCTTAGCATGAACGCCAGCATCAGTTCGGCTAGCCGCTATCACCCGAGTCTGTTCTCCACTAAGCTTCGACAAGGCTTTCTCCATCTCCCCTTGAATAGTGGCCAGACTTGCCTGCAATTGGAAGCCGTAGTAATGTGTGCCATCATATTCCATAATTAATACAATCTTGGTGAGATTGTTCGTTAACCCTATCCCCTTTATCCCCTTCCCCTTGATAAGGGGAAGGGGAAGATAGTTTCTTAGAGGGGCTTCACCCCTCTAAAACTCCCGTTGGTGGATGCCACTACTTTACCAACTCAAGCTGAGCCATAGCTGCCCCGTCACCCAATCTAGGTCCTAACTTAAGGATACGGGTATATCCACCGGGACGCTCAGCATACCTTGGGGCGAGCTCAGTAAATACTTTCTCGGTCACCTTTTTATCGAGAATAAATGATAGTGCTTGGCGACGGGAGTGAAGTCCGCCCTCCTTACCCAATGTAATCATTTTCTCAGCCAGACCACGCACCTCCTTAGCCTTAGCCTCGGTAGTAATAATCTTCTCATAGTTTAGCAGGTCTGTCACCAGGTTACGATACATCGCCCTCCGGTGACCTGAAGGTCTGCCTAACTTCCTACCAGCTAGTTTATGCCTCATGCTCTGTCATCTCTTCAACCCCGAAATGGCTTGTTTCGGGGTCAACCTGAGGGGTAAGAGACAGTCCTAATGCCTTGATACGCTCATCTAACTCTTGTTTAGACTTCTGCCCAAAATTCCGTAGCGAAAGCAACTCTTTCTCCCCTTTAGTTATAATTTCCCCTACCGTAGTAATACCGCTGCGCCTTAAACAATTAAGGGTCCGCACTGATAAGTCCAGTTGCTCTACAGACATATTATATTTTTCCTCAGGAATTGATAGGCGAATTAGCTGCTTCTCCTCCTCCACCTGGGAAACCTTGGCATAATCAACAAATGGGGAGAGCTGCTCTATCAAAATATTAGCACCGTGGCTAATTGCATCTACGGGGGATATAGTGCCATCTGTCCACACCTCCAGGTATAACCGCTCACGGCTAGTCTCTCGACCAATATGAGTTGGCTCAACAGTAAAATTAACCCTGCGTATTGGAGTAAAGATAGCATCTACTGCAATCACTTCTACAGGCAGGTTGTCACTGGACTCAGCTTCCCGGTAGCCCTCAGCCAATTCCACGTCAAACTCTACATAAAGTCTGGCTTCAGGCGAATCTAAGGTAGCTAGATAAAGCTCGGGGTTGGCAATTTCAAAGTCAGTCGAGGGCTTGATGTCGGCAGCACAAACTCGCCCTTCTCCTTCCACCTCCAGGGTTAACTTACCTGGTCGACCAGAAAGGGAAGTTAACCTCAGTGCCTTAACATTAAGCAAAAACTCTGTGGTATCTTCTTTTATATAAGGAATGGTAGAGAATTCAAGTTGAATTCCCTCAATCTTAACCCGAGTCACTGCTGCCCCTGGAAGATAGCCAAGCAGCACTCGGCGCAAAGCATTACCCAGAGTAACACCAAAGCCCTTTTCCAGTGGCTCCACCACGAAGCCTCCAAAATTATCACCACTGTCAACACATTTAATCCTAGGTATGGCTAGACGAGACAAAGGGCTACCTCCTTTAACCTATCGCGAGTAGTACTCAACTATAGTCTTTGCGTCAAATTTAGCATCAATGTCATCAGGGGTAGGCAGAGATAAGACTTGACCAACCAGGTTCTGCCTATCCAAGCTCAACCAACTCAAGGCAGACTTACCCTCAATGCTCTGAACCAGTTGTTTATAATACTCAGTTTTGGTACTTGTCTCCTTCCAACTAATGGTATCACCTTCCTTGACCAGGCAAGAGGGTATATCAGTCTTGCGCCCGTTAAGCATAATATGCCCATGTTGAACTAACTGACGAGCTTGGGAGCGGGAGTCAGCGAAGCCTAAACGATATACTACACTATCAAGTCGCCTCTCCAGCAGCACCAGTAGATTTTCCCCGGTGATACCTGACTGTCTCTCAGCTTGAGCAAAAAGTCGCGTAAACTGCCTCTCCAGGATTCCATAGGTATAGCGGGCTTTTTGCTTCTCCCGAAGTTGCACACCACGGTCGGAAAGCCGACGCCGCCCCAACCGGTGTCCTGAGGTCTTGCCCCGCCTGTCCAGCGCACATTTAGGAGTAAGACACCGACTACCCTTAAGTGCCAGTTTCTCACCGCTACGCCGACATAATCGGCAAATTGCTGCTGTATACCTTGCCATTTCTCTGCCCCCTACACCCGCCTTCTCTTAGGCGGGCGACAACCATTGTGCGGGATAGAAGTCACATCCCTAATGCTGGTAATGTAAAGCCCCGAACTCTGGAGAGAACGGATAGCCGCCTCACGCCCACTGCCTGGTCCTTTAACATAAACCTCTATTCGACGTAAGCCATGCTCCATAGCTTTGCGTGCCGCATCACGAGCTGCCAATTGAGCAGCGTAGGGAGTGCCTTTACGCGAGCCCTTAAACCCAGCTGTCCCCGAGCTTCCCCAAGCGATAACATTACCCTGGGGGTCGGTGAGAGTTATTATGGTATTATTAAAAGTGGATTGGATATAAGCCCTCCCTGCCGGGATAGACTTACGTTCCCGCCTTCTTACTCTAGTTCGCTTCTTCTGCGGCATTCCCCTCTCCTTTTTAACTATCTAGTTACTTCTTGGCCATGCCCCGCCTCTGTCCTCTACCAGCTACTGTTTTACGAGGACCGCGCTTGGCACGAGCATTGGTTCGGGTTCGTTGCCCCCTAACCGGCAAACCATGACGATGCCTAATCCCCCGATAGCTACCAATCTCAATGAGACGCTTAATGTTAAGGTTAACCTCTTTTCTAATCTCACCCTCAACCTTATACTGGCGGTCAATAAGCTCTCGGAGACGATTAACCTCATCTTCGGTAAGGTCACCGGTCTTAGTATCAGCGTTGATACCGGTCTGAGCTAGAATCCTCTGGCTCAAGCTAGAGCCAATGCCATAGATATACTGTAGCGAAACCCAAATTTGCTTATTTCGGGGTATATCTACCCCGGCGATACGTGCCATCTATCCCTCCTCAGAAAATTAGCCCTGCCTCTGCTTGTGCCTTGGGTTGGGACAAATAATCCTGACCACCCCTCGGCGTTTCACCACCTTACACTTATCACACCTAACCTTAACTGAAGCTCTAACTTTCATAATAAGCCCTAATTACTTAAACCGATAGGTAATCCTGCCTCGACTCAGGTCATAAGGAGACAGCTCTATCAACACCCTGTCACCGGGTAAGATTTTAATATAATGCAATCTTATCTTACCCGAAATGTGAGCTAGCACCCTATGCCCATTAGGCAACTCAACACGAAACATAGCATTAGGCAGAGGCTCCACTACTGTCCCCTCAACCTCAATAGTCTCTTTCTTACCCATAAACTGGTTACTTGTAACTAGTAACTAGTTAGCACCTCCGGTTCAGCATTAGTAATTAGAATGGTATGTTCAAAATGTGCCGAAAGACTCCCATCATTAGTTAGCACTGTCCACTGGTTAGCACCAAGCCGGGTGCGCCAGTCACCAGCATTCACCATAGGTTCAAGGGCAAGGGTCATGCCCCTTATTAGCACTGGTCCTAATCCTGGTGAACCAAAGTTAGGTATTTGAGGTTCCTCGTGCATCTCCCGGCCAATACCATGCCCAGTATACTCACGCACTACCGAGTAGCCCCTTGACTCAGCATAATTCTGAATGGCGGCTGAAATATCCCCCAATCTTGCCTCAGGACAGGCAGCAGCGATACCAACCTTGAGGGCACCTTCAGTAGTTTTCATAAGCTCTTCAGCCTGTGAACTAACTTCTCCGACACCTACCGTTAGCGCAGCATCGGCCTGAAAGCCCATAAAAATCGCTCCTAAGTCAAGGGATACAATATCGCCTTCACCTAAAACCCGTTCCCCCGGAGTCCCATGCACTATCTCGTCATTTACTGATACGCAGAGATTACCTGGAAATCCGCGGTATCCCTTAAACGAAGGTTTAGCTCCCAGCCTTTTTAACTCTTCTTCAGCAATAACATCTAACTCCTTGGTTTTCATCCCCGGTCTCACTTGTAACTTAAGTACCTCCAGCACGGTTGCCACAATCCTGCCTGCCCGCCGCATAGCAGCAATCTCATGGTTGGATTTGATAATTATACTCATCTCCGCCTCGGATGGACAAATTCTCCACCATGAACGGCTGAAACCACTCTCCTACCCACTTCGTCTACGCCCCCCTCCCCATCTACTTCTAACAGCCTACCCGCCTGGGCATAATAATCAATAAGGGGGGCGGTCTCAGCAAAATAGACCTCAAGCCGCTTTTTAATGGCTTCAGTAGTATCATCAGGGCGCTTCTGCAGCTCACTGCCACACTTATCACACTTACCCCAAAGCCTGGGGGGAGAATTTATAATGTGATACGGTGCCTGGCAATTACGGCAAATCCAGCGCCCACCGAGCCGTCTCAGCAGCTCCTCTTCAGAGACCTTAATATATACCACCTTATCTATAGCCTTAGCCTGCTGAGCTAAAGCTTTATCCAACGCCTCAGCCTGGTTAAGATTCCTGGGAAAGCCATCAAGAATTGCCCCGGATTGACAATCTTGCCCCGATAAACGCTCTAGAACCATTCCTATGGTTATCTCATCAGGGACTAGCCTCCCCTTCTCCATATAAGACTTAGCCTGCAAGCCTAACTCGGTAGCTTGCTCCAGTGCCTGCCGAAACAGGTCGCCAGAGGCAATATGAACTAGATTCAGCTCTCGAGCCAAAGTAGCCGCTTGGGTTCCTTTGCCTACCCCGGGCGCCCCCAGAAAAATAATATACACCTTTTACCCTACTTAATAAAGCCTTCGTAGCGCCGCATTACCAGTTGCGCCTCTAGCTGCTTCATAGTATCCAAAGCGACACCAACCATGATAAGCATGCCAAAGCTGGATAGCTGTAGTACCTGAACGTTGGTAATCTCTCGAGCTAAGAAAGGCATTATTGCCACTATCGCCAGAAATAAAGCCCCAGCCCAGGTAATACGGTTAATGACATGGTTAAGATAACTAGATGTTTGGCGTCCTGGTCGAATCCCGGGGATAAATCCCCCCTGCCGCTGTAAGACACCAGGCAAGTCTTGCTGCTGAAAAATTATCATGGTGTAAAAGAAGGCAAAGCCAACCACCAGCAGAAAAGTGAGTCCCCAATAGAATAGACCCATAGGCAGTGGTGCATCAGGTCTAAACAGATTCATAATATAATTAGCCAGGTTGGGGTCAGCTCCGATTGGATTGGCAAAATAACTGGCTATCATCCCGGGGAAGATTACCAGAGACATAGCAAAGATAAGGGGAATCATCCCCGCCGTGTTTACCCGCAGTGGGATATGGGTTGAGCCTGATTGTCTAAGCATACGACCACCACGAAAGACACTACGAGCATATTGAACCGGAATGCGGCGGTGTGCCTCGGTAAAGATAACTATGAAGGCAATAGTGGCTAAGGCTATGATAATATACATTACTAAACCGCCAAAGTCTTCCTTAGCCAGAAAACCGCGACCTATCATTTCAGGTAAGCCAGCCACGATACCGCCAAAGATTATTATAGATATACCATTACCAATACCGTATTCAGTGATAAGCTCACCTAGCCAGACACAGAACATGGTGCCAGCTGCCATTGATAGCACCATGGCTACTGTTGGCAGTAGGGCAGCACTACCAACGATACCCTCGCGCTGGAGAAAGACTAACTGTCCATAACCCTGTAGGCCAGCTAAAGGCACCGTCAACCAGTGGGTAATCCGGTTAATCTTATGTCTGCCCGCCTCCCCCTCCCGGGAAATGGCTTGTAGTCGTGGGATAATAGGCACCAGTAGCATCATGATAATTGAAGCCGTTATATAGGGATAAACCCCCATAGCCGCCACGCTGAAGTTCCTCATGGCACCACCGCTAAACAGGTCAAGCATACCCAGCAGTGGAGTGCGCTCGAATAGCTGCTGCAAGGCACTGAGGTCAACCCCGGGCAGGGGCACATGAGCCACAAAACGGAAGGCTACCAGCAGACCTAAGGTAATGAGAATCCGGCGCCTTAAATCAGGTAGACTAAAGGCATCGAGCATTGCCTGAAGAAGTCGTGGTCTAGCTTGCCTTGGCCGCATGCCCAACCTCCTCCACTTTGCCTCCGGCTGCCTCAATCTTGGCTTTAGCCGCCGCCGAGAACTTGTTTGCCTTTACTAGAAGGGGATGGTTAATATCACCCTCAGCCAGAATCTTAATTGGATGCCGTAGAGATTTTACCACCCCAGCCGCCACCAATTTTTCAGGTGTTACCTCGCTCCCAGACCCGAAGATATTAAGTCTATCTATATTGACGATACTATACTCTACCCTAAAAATATTGACAAAGCCACGCTTTCGTGGCAAGCGCTTAATTAAAGGCAACTGCCCACCTTCAAAGCCAGGACGCATCTTATAGCCAGAGCGGGACTTCTGCCCTTTACAACCCCGCCCCGAATAAGTGCCATGTCCACTACCATCTCCCCGACCCACTCGCTTCCTACCTCGCCTGGAGCCAGGGGCTGGGGAGAGTTTATCCTGCCTCACCAGCTTTCCTCCTCTACCTTAACCAGATGTTTCACCTCATTAATCATACCCCGAATTGAGGCGCAGTCACTATGGGTAACCCTCTGATTTAGCCTTTTAAGACCAAGAGCCTTCAAGGTTCTCTTCTGAACCTCAGCATAGCCAATACTACTTTTAACCCAGGTAATATGCAGCTTAGCCACTAGTTACCGCCTCCTCAAGCTTAACGGCTGGCTTGCGTCTGGCTAACGCCTCTTCCGGCTGCCTAAGCTGGCTAAGAGCAAGCATTGCTGCCTTAGCCACATTAATGCGGTTAGAGCTACCCAACGATTTAGTCAGAATATCCCTTATTCCGGCTGCCTCGAGCACGGCTCGGATACTACCACCGGCAATAACCCCGGTGCCGGGTGCGGCTGGTTTTAGCAAGACCTTGGCTGCCCCAAATTTAACCCTTATTTCATGGGGAATAGTAGTCCCAGCTAACAGAACTTTAATCAAATTCTTTCTGGCAATAGCCCCAGCCTTGCTAATCGCCTCTGGCACCTCATTAGCCTTACCAACGCCAATACCTACATGCCCATTACCATCCCCAGTTACTACTAAGGCGCTAAAACTAAGGCGTTTTCCCCCTTTCATCACCTTAGCCACACGATTAATATAGACCAGCTTGTCACTCAGTGCCAGTTCGGTTGGGTCTATCTTGAGATTGCTTATCAACCCTATCCCCCTTCAAGCTTCCCTTGATTTAAAATTTCAATCCTGCTTGCCGAGCTGCCTCAGCCAGGGCTTTAACCCTACCGTGATATTTATATCCACCACGGTCGAAAACTACCTGGTTTATCCCTCTACTGAGTGCCCGCTTAGCTATCAAAAAACCGACAAGCTCTGCCTTACCCACCTTTACTTTGCCTACCGCCTCACTTTTTGTCTCTGGGTCAAGGGTTGAGGCAAAGGTGAGGGTATGCCCTCGAGAATCATCAATAACCTGGGCGTAAATGTGGTTTAAGCTACGGAAAACACACAAACGAGGTCTGGAGGTTGTGCCCTCCACCTTGGCTCGGACTCGGGCATGTCTTCGGTGACGGGCTACCCTTGGCTCACTTTTTCCCATTACTTCCTCTTACCTATCGCCTTACCTGCCTTGCCTGCTTTAAGGTGAACTAGCTCCCCAGCGTATCTAATCCCCTTACCTTTATAGGTATCAGGGGGACGAATTGCTCGAATTTTAGCCGCCATCTCACCAACCACTTCCTTGTTAATCCCGATAACCTTAATCCGATTTGCTCCCTCCACAGCTAGGGACACACCGGGTAATGGTGATACCTCCACCGGGTGTGAATATCCAACCCGAATTACCAGCTTATCCCCGGCTTTTTCAGCCCGATAACCCACACCTACTATTTCAAGATTCTTCTCAAAGCCGCTAGTTACCCCCTCCACCATATTAGCCAAGAGACTCCGTGTCAGTCCGTGTAAGGAACGATGCCCCTTGCTATCACTGGGTCGTGACACTATCAGGCTATTATTCTTAAGGGTAATAGATATATCAGGGTTGAAATGACGATAAAGCTCCCCCTTGGGTCCGGTTACAGTGACCTCATTCTGTTCAATAGTCACCACCACACTCGGTGGCACCGTTATCGGCATTCGCCCTACTCTAGACATATATATCACCCCGAGACCGTTTTACCATATGTAACATAAAAGTTCACCACCGATCCCCTGGCGCCAGGCTTGCCGCCCAGTCATCACCCCCTTAGGTGTCGACACAATAGCAATACCCAAGCCACCATAAACCCGGGTAATTTCTTTGCGCTGAACATATACCCTTAGCCCGGGCTTACTTACCCGCTCCAATCCAGTAACGACTGGCTGATTGTTATCATTATATTTGAGATAAATCTTAATTACCCGGTCCGGCTTGCCCCTAAGCACCTCATAATCACTAATAAAACCCTCCTCCTTGAGGATTCTAGCAATAGCCAGCTTCATCCTCGAGGTCGGTATTAGCACAAAATCATGCCTTACTATAACCGCGTTGCGTATTCGGGTTAGCATATCTGCTATTGGATCAGAGATAGTCACCCCTACCCCCTCTAGTCCATACTCAGCCTACAATACCTAGCTACCAGCTTGATTTTCTCACCCCAGGAATCTGGCCGGCAAGAGCCAACTTGCGAAAACAAATACGACACAAGCCGAACTTACGGATATAAGCCCGAGGTCGACCACACAAATAACACCGATTATGCTGTTGCACCCTATATTTGGCAGGACGCTCCGACTTTACAATTTTTGACCTTTTAGCCATCCCTACTCCGCTCAATCCTTAGTGAAAGGCATACCCAGTAACTCCAGCAGGTGTCTGCCCTCCTCATCCGCCTTAGCCGTAGTGATAATTGACACTTCTAGCCCCCGTACCTTGTCTATCTTATCATAATCTACTTCAGGAAAGATGGTTTGTTCCTTAATCCCCAGGGTGTAGTTGCCACTGCCATCAAAGGAATTTGGGGCAACCCCTTGAAACTCACGCATACGAGGTAAGACAGCATTCACCAGCTTGTCAAAAAAGTCATACATCCGCTCCCCGCGCAGGGTTACCTTCAACCCGATAGGCATCCCTGCCCTTAGCCTAAAGGAAGCAATAGACTTCTTGGCACGGGTGGTCACCGGGTGTTGCCCTGAAATAGCCGCCAAGTCCCTCTCTGCCGCTTCCAGAGCCTTGGCATTCTGAATTGCCTCGCCTAAGCCAATATTAAGCACAACCTTGTCCAGGCGCGGTACCTGCATTATATTTTTATACCCGTAAAGCTTCATTAGATTGGGGATAATCTCTTTCCTATACCTTTCCTTTAATCGGGACATTTAATCAATTACCTCACCACAAGAGCGACAAATCCGAACCTTCCTACCATCGGCTAAAAAGCGGAAACCAATGCGGGTAGGATGATTACACTTGTTACACAGTAGCATAACATTTGACACATGAATTGGCGCTTCCAATTCTATTATGCCCGCCTGCCTAACTACCCCCCTTGCCCTGGTGTGCCTTTTGATAAAGTTAATACCTTCAACTAGTAACCGTTCATCCTTGGGGTAAGCAAAGCGCACCTTACCCGTTTTGCCCTTATCCTTACCGACAATAACCAGCACAGTATCGTTCTTTCTAATCTTCATCGCCCATCAACCTCACAAAACTTCAGGTGCCAGAGATATAATCTTGGTAAAATTCTTTTCTCTCAGCTCCCTGGCTACCGGTCCAAAAATTCGGGTTCCTTTAGGATTATTCTTATCAGTAAGAATCACCGCCGCATTTTCATCAAACCTAATGTAAGAGCCATCGGGACGCCGATATGGCTGAGCGCAGCGAATGATAACTGCCCTGACCACCTCCCCCTTCTTGACCACTGCTGCCGGCGTTGCCTTTTTTACCGAAGCTACAATAATATCACCCACCCGAGCATATCTCTTCCCCGTGCCGCCTAACACGCCAATACACATAAGCTGTCGGGCACCGGTATTATCTGCCGCCTTAAGTCTGGTATAGGCTTGAATCATATTACTCTATCCTAGAACTAATTTCAGGTTATTTCCTTAGGTTGAACCTCAACTACTTCTCCCTTGGTTATTATCTCGGCTACTCGCCACCGCTTCTGCCTCGACAGGGGGCGAGTTTCTACAATCCTTACCATATCCCCTTGCCGACACTCATTATTTGCATCGTGGGCTTTATACTTAACCACTCTCTTGATAGTCTTTTTATATAGCGGGTGGCGCTTGGGTGTTTCTACAGCCACCACCACCGTCTTATCCATCCTATCACTGAGCACACGACCAAACCTGGTTTTACGCTTCTTCTCCATAGAATCTACCTTGTTTATCAATCTTTTTCCCACTCACCCTGGGTTAAGTTTCGGGGGCTTGGCGCCGGCACCCCCCGAAGCTGATGAGCCAAGCACCTGTGGGCGGGTGGGAGCAGCCGGCATTAGTAATCAATCTCTACCTTACACCTAGCTCCCTCTCCCTAATTATGGTCTTCAGTCGAGCAATCTTCTTTTTAACCCGCGGAATTTCGCGGTGGTTTACCAACTGCTTGGTAGCCAAGCGAAAGCGAAGGTTAAAAAGCTCTTGATGAGCTTCCTCCAGTTGCTTTAACAACTCCTTAGCACTGAGAGCTCGAATTTCCTCAACCTTCAACTTAAGTTTCCCTTACCACAAATTTGGTGCCAATTGGGAGCTTGTGTGAAGCCAGGCGCATCGCCTCTTTAGCCATTTCCTCACCAACGCCCCCCATTTCAAATAGAATTCTCCCCGGTTTAACCACAGCTACCCAATGGTCTGGAGGACCCTTACCCCCACCCATCCTGGTCTCGGCCGGCTTCTTGGTAACTGGTTTATCAGGGAAAATACGAATCCAGATGTTGCCACCGCGGCGAATATGATGAGTAATAGCCCGCCGTGCCGCTTCAATTTGTCGGCTAGTAACCCAGGCAGGCTCTAGCGCCTGCAAACCAAAATCGCCAAAAACAACTGTACTCCCGGCATGGGCTCTGCCCCGGCGGTGTCCTTTATGACTCTTGCGGTATTTCACCCGCTTAGGTTGTAACATCCTTTTCCCCTAGTTCTACAGACGTAAACGGCTATGCCTCAGCCGGTACCTCCTCAACTTCCACCACCTTAGGTTCGGGAAGAATATCACCCTTATATATCCAGACCTTTACCCCAATCCGACCTAGGGTGGTACGCGCCTCGGTGAGGCCATAATCAATATCAGCCCGCAGTGTATGCAAGGGTACTTGCCCTTGATGCATGTTCTGGCGGCGAGCTATCTCAGCACCAGCTAATCTACCGGCACAACTGATTTTCACTCCCTTAGCCCCAGCCTGCATGGTACGAAAAATTGCTTGTTTCATCGCCCTTCGGTAAGCAATACGGCGCTCAATCTGCTCAGCTACCGTCCTGGCTACCAAATAAGCATCAAGCTCAGGCTGCTGAATCTCCTGAATATTCAATTGAATCCTCTTCCCAATAAGCTCCTCAAGGTAAAGCCTCATTTCATCAACTCGCTGCCCTCCCCGCCCGATGACAATACCAGGTCGGGCAGTATGAATAGTTACCGACACCTTATTTGCCTGGCGGTCAATCTCAACTTGTGAGATACCAGCCTCAGCATACCTGGACCTAATAGCCTCTCGGAGTTTTAGGTCTTCCTGCAAAAACTCTACATAATGCTTATCGGCATACCACTTTGCCTGCCAATCGCGTATGACACCAATTCTAAAGCCGAAAGGGTGAACTTTATGACCCAATTAAGCCTCCTGCCCGGCAACAATAACCGTAATATGGCTAGAACGTTTAAGGATGGGGCTGGCTCGCCCCCGAGCCCGGGGGCGATACCTCTTCAGCGTCCGTGCCTCATCAGCAAAGATTTTAACAATCTTCAAATCCGAAGGGGACATTTGAAAATTGTTCTCAGCATTAGCCGCCGCTGACTTCACCACCTTAGCGACAACTCGAGCCGTCGGTGTCTTGGTAAACTTAAGCGTGGTTAGTGCCTCATCCACCTTTTTGCCTCGTACCATATCTACTAGCCGGCGCAGTTTACGAGGTGATACACCGGTATCTTTAGCTACTGCTCTTACTTCCATTTTATGCCCTACTTCCTCTTTCTTACCTGGGTAGTTTTCTCTGCCTTAGACGAGTGACCCCTAAAGGTTCGAGTTAAAGCAAACTCACCTAACTTGTGCCCCACCATATTTTCAGTGATATAGATAGGCACATGTCTCCTGCCATCATGTACCCCAATAGTAAGCCCCACCATCACAGGCAGGATGGTAGATGAGCGTGCCCAGGTTTTAATTACTGCCTTGTGACCAGAACGATTAAGCGCCTCCACTTTCTTTAGCAGCTTGGCATCAATGGCTGGACCCTTCTTAGTTGACCTTGACATTTCGCCTACTTCCCCCTGCGCTTGACAATCATCTTATCTGAAGCCTTTGACTTGCGAGTTCTATAGCCTAGAGCTGGCTTACCCCATGGCGTTTTAGGTCCGGGCATGCCTATTGGTGACCTGCCCTCCCCGCCACCATGAGGATGGTCACGCGGACTCATGGCTGAACCCCTCACCGTGGGTCGCCAGCCTAACCACCGTTTACGACCTGCCTTGCCCAAATTAATACCCTTATGGTCAACATTGCCTACCTGCCCGATAGTAGCCAAACAATCACCACGAATACGCCGCACCTCACTAGACGGTAACCGAACCAGGGCATATTCCCCCTCCTTTACCATTAGTTGGGCTGCCGCCCCAGCACTCCGCACCAACTGCCCACCTCTCCCCGTCTCCAGCTCAATATTATGGATTAATGTCCCACTTGGGATTAGCTTTAAGGGTAAGGTATTCCCTGGTTTTACTTCAGCATCACTACCTGACTTTATTATGTCACCGACACTAAGTCCCAACGGAGCAAGGATGTAACGCTTCTCCCCATCAACGTAGTGGATGAGAGCAATATTTGCCGAACGGTTAGGGTCATATTCAACAGCCGCCACTCTACCCGGAATACCAACCTTATCCCGCTTAAAATCTAGTAAGCGCAGCCTTCGCTTCGCCCCACCACCGCGGTGGCGAACGGTTATTTTCCCTTGATTACTTCGCCCAGCCCTCTTTTTAAGAGGCAAGAGCAACGATTTCTCCGGCTTATCTTTAGTTATCTCTTCAAAAGTAGAGCCGCTCATACCCCGCCGGCCGGGAGAGGTTGGACGATATACTTTTAATGCCATTCTTAATATAATCTCCTTAATTTTTCCTAGCGATTGCTCTTAAAAACAATCCTAATAAACCCACACCCAATCCTACCGAAGCCCCAGCAAGAGCCCCTTCGCCTTTCTTGCCTTTCTCACGACTCACAGCTCCTATTGCTGCTCCCGTTACTGTAGTCAATAAAAGCCACTCCCCAGGAGCGTCATCAAGAGCATGTTCAATTAGGTGAGTGCTAGGATTATGCCAATCCCAGTGAGTAGGGTAATAATCCCTATCCTCTTTTATATCGATTGCTCTACCACCTTGAGTAGTGTATCGATATGCACCGCAACTGTAAGGAATCCCAACTACCTGCGGAGGCACTACGCTCTCTTTACGCACCGACACATCTTGCTGGTGCGGAAGTCGCAGTACATGTTTTTCTACTTGTCGCCAGCTTATCAACCTCACCCCCTTAATCCCCCTCTCCTTTCAAGGAGAGGGGGAAGAGTAGTTCTTGAAGGGGCTTCGCCCCTTCAAACTTCCCCTCCACTATTAAACCCCCTCAAAGAATCCAATCTTGTCCCCTGGCTTGAGGGTAACTATCGCCTTTTTCCACGACGGAGTCAACACCTGTCGCCCCCTCATCCTTCTCCCCTTACCAGGTACTGTCATTACATTAACTGCGGTCACCTCGACCTTAAATGCCTTTTCCACCGCTTGTTTAATCTGGTGCTTGTTAGCCCCCCCAGCTATCTCAAAGGCATATTTGCCCTGAGCTTGAAGGGCGGTATTCTTCTCAGTTATCAACGGGCGGCGCAATACCTCATATAGATGCATTGCTTCCCCCTTGAGAGTACTCAGAAAAATCTGCGATTTTTCCGGGAACCGGCTGAGATAATCTCTCCCCCCACAACTGTTCGGCTTTGCGCACCGCCGCCTCGGTCATCAATAACATCTTATAGGAAAGGATGTCAACCACATTGAGCACACTGGCTGGTATTGTCTTAATCCTTGCCAGGTTACGGCTTGATTTAACTACGTTGTCCTCTGGTTCACCGGTAACAATAAGAGCTGAGGAGTCCACCCCTACTGCTGCCAAAATCCGTACCATCTCCTTAGTCCTAGGTTCGTCAAGCTTCAGTTGCTCCAAAACCATCAGCTCTCCATCTCCAGCCTTTGCCGATAGGACACACCTTAGAGCTAGTTGGCGCATCTTTTTAGGCATGGCTTGCCAGTAGCTCCTTGGCTGAGGACCGAAAGCGATGCCACCTCCCCGGCGCAGTGGCGACCTCCGGCTGCCAGCCCGAGCCAAACCAGTGCCTTTCTGGCGAAACAATTTCCTACTGCTACCAGAAACCTCACTGCGAGTTTTAGTACTGGCTGTTCCTTGACGGGCATTTGCCCGCTGCCTTACCAATGCCTGGTGCACCACTGCCTGATTAAATGGCACAGCAAAAACTTGGTCACTTATCTCAATATGCCTAACTATCTCCCCGGTAAGGCTATAAACTGGCACTTCCACTTCCTTACTTCCTCCTAGCTTTACCCAAAAATCAAAGATTTTTTAGCGACCCTTTTGATTTCTTTATCAGTAGCAGCCCATTCCTAGCCCCGGGTACGGCTCCCTTTACCAGCAATAGGTTACGGGCTGGCTCAGTTTCAAATACCTCCAGATGACCCACCGTCACCCGGCTACTGCCCATATGTCCTGCCATACGCATCCCTTTGAATACCCTGCCTGGAGAGGTAGTAGCCCCTATGGAGCCTGGGTGACGGTGCCGGTCTGATTGCCCGTGTGTTTTGGGTCCACCAGCAAAATGATGGCGTTTTACTACCCCGGCAAAGCCCTTACCTTTTGACACCCCGGTAATATCAACCAGGTCACCTGCCTTAAATAGGCTAACATCAACCTGCTCCCCGACCTGGGTAGTTTCAGTATTATCTACCCTGAATTCTCGAAGATACCTAAACTGCCCTAGCCCCTTGAGATGCCCCCGCTGAGGAGACTTGAGCCTTTTAGTTTCACCAAATCCAAGCTGGACAGCATTATACCCTTCCTTAGCCACAGTTTTAACCTGTATCACTGTGCATGGTCCAGCCTCAATAGCGGTTACTGCCTCGGCTTTACCATTGTCCCTAAATATCTGGGTCATCCCCAGCTTTCTGCCGATAATTCCTTGGGTCATGTCTTTTGCCACCCTGCTATAACTTAATATCTATCTCAACCCCGGCCGGTAGGTTCAGCCTGGCCAAGGCGTCTATCGTTTTAGAAGTCGTTTCCACAATATCAATAAGACGCTTATGGGTTCGAATTTCAAACTGCTCCTGCGAGTCCTTATCAATAAACGGGGAGCGGATAACACTAAACTTCTGGATATGGGTAGGTAGCGGCACTGGTCCAGAAACAACAGCCCCGGTAGCTTCCACTGCCTCTACAATCTGCTGGGCAGATAGGTCAAGTATTTTGTGGTCATAGCCCTTTAGCTTGATACGAATCTTCTGTTTAGCCATATCAAAACTACATTCTCCCCATAATCTTAACCTGGTCTGCCAATTCGGCTGGTACCACCTGATAGCGATAAAATTCCATAGAATGGGTGGCTCTGCCCTCAGTTAGTGACCTGAGACTGGTGGCATAGCCAAAGGTCTCAGCTAATGGTATAAAGGAATGAATAGTACACACTTGGTCATGGGTTTCGATAGCTTCAATACGACCCCTCCTTGAGCTGAGGTCACCTATTATATCACCGAGGAACTTTCCCGGTGTAACCGCTTCCAGCCTCATAATCGGCTCAAGAAGGATAGGTTTGGCTTTAATGACACCATCCCTTATCGCCATTGCGCCAGCCATCTTAAAGGCTATCTCTGAAGAGTCAACCTCATGATAACTACCATCATAAAGGGTTACCTTAATGTCAACTAAAGGATAGCCAGCCAATACCCCGGTCTCCAAAGCCTCTTTAATACCGACCTCGGCGGCTGGGATATATTGCTTAGGTATAGCTCCACTTTTAACCCGGTCGACAAACTGAAAGCCGCTGCCACGCTCCATAGGCTCAAGCTCAAGGCAGACATGTCCATATTGACCATGCCCCCCGGTTTGCCGGATAAATCTGCCTTCGGCTCGCACCGGTATAGTAATAGTCTCCTTATAGGCAACCCGCGGCTTGCCCACCTTTGCCCCCACCCTAAATTCACTGAGTAATCGGCTGACTATGACCTCAAGGTGAAGCTCACCCATACCTGAAATAACCGTCTGCCCCGTCTCCTGGTTGTAATTTACCTTAAAGGTAGGGTCCTCCTCGGTAAGCCTTCGTAAGGCTTCCCCCATCTTGTCCTGGTCAGCCCTGGTTCTGGGCTCAACGGCAATAGACAGCACTGGCTTGGGGAAGCGGATAGATTCAAGAACCACTGGTTGAGAGGCATGGCACAGGGTATCGCCGGTAAAGGTATTCTTAAGACCTAATGTAGCTACCACCGCCCCGGTGTCTGCCTCAGCCACCTCCTCACGGCGATTGGCATGCATTAGTAATAGCCGCCCGATGCGCTCCTTCTTGCCTCGGGTTGCGTTAAATACCTGGTCTCCCACCTCCACTCTGCCCGAATACACCCTAAAATAGACCAACCTACCCACAAAAGGGTCAGAAACCACCTTAAAGGCTAGTGCTGAAAATGGGGCATCATCGCTGGCAGGGCGGGTGACTTCGACCCCTACCCTGGTATCAATAGCCCTTACCGGCGGCATATCTAACGGGGAAGGAAGATAGCTTACAATAGCATCAAGTAATGGTCGAATACCTTTATTCCTCAGCGCACTGCCACAAAGAACAGGCACCCCTTTATTAGCTAAGGTTACCCTTCTCAAGGCACCTCTTAACTCAGCAGCAGTAATCCTACCATCCCCAAGATAAGCTAGCATAATCTGGTCATCACATTCAGCCAATTTTTCAATTAGTGCCTGACGAAATTTAATACATTTTGCCTGCTCTGACTCAGGAATAGCTACCTCCACCGGTTCTGAATCAATGTCTTGGTCAAAGCGCCATGCCTTATACTCTACCAGGTCAATAATCCCCTCATATGAGGCTTCACTGCCTAAAGGGAGTTGCACCGGCAGGGGCTTGGCTCGGAGTCGCTCTTCAATCATAGATAAACTGCGGTCAAAATTGGCACCAATTCGGTCCATCTTATTGATGAAGCAAACCCGGGGCACATTGTATCTATCAGCCTGTCGCCATACCGCCTCTGATTGAGCCTCAACCCCAGCCACGGCATCGAAAACCACCACCCCACCATCCAGTACCCTAAGGCAGCGCTCTACTTCAGCGGTAAAATCCACGTGCCCTGGGGTGTCAATAATATTGATACGGTGCTCGTGCCAAGAACAGGTAGTAGCCGCAGCCGTGATGGTGATACCACGCTCCCTTTCCTGCTCCATCCAATCCATCACGGCTGTTCCTTCATCCACCTCACCAATCTTATAGGTACGACCAGTATAATATAGTATCCTCTCAGTGATGGTGGTCTTACCGGCATCAATGTGAGCGATAATAGCTATATTTCGTATAAGCTCTAATGGAAAACTCCTGGGCACAGTCCTACCCTTTACCTTTATTGGGCTTGTTACTTTAGAACTAATAATAGATAACCTCTCACCATCTATAGTGGGCAAAGGCTCTATTAGCCTCAGCCATTTTATGAGTGTCCTCACGCTTCTTAATAGTTACCCCCTGCCCCTTGGCCGCATCACTAAGTTCAGCAGCCAACTTCTCCGCCATGGATTTGCCTGTCCTAGCTCTGGCTGAGTTTACTAGCCAGCGTATAGCTAGGGAAAGACCACGGTCAGGCCGAACCTCCACTGGCACCTGATAGGTAGCACCACCAACCCGGCGTGGCTTAACCTCAAGCAAAGGGGTAGCATTCCTTACCGCCTGTTCTAAAACAGTGACCGGGGCTTTTGACACCTGCTGCTCCATAATCTGTAGAGCACCATATATAATTCTCTCGGCTGTGCTTTTTTTGCCACCCATCATTACCTTATTAATCAACCTGGCTACGGTTTCATGGTGATACTTAGCATCAGGGGATATCTCTCTTCTTATAGCTCGCGCCCGCCTTGGCATTTTACCTCCTTAATTCAAGCACCCTCTTCGATAACCACGTTGGGACGAGGAACATCCCCAACTGCAGTGGCCGGAGGAGGGGTAACTGTCACGTCTTTAGCTCGCTTGCTTCCATACTTACTACGACCCTGACGGCGGTTAGCCACACCGCTAGCATCCAATGCCCCTCGGATGATATGGTAACGAACACCGGGTAAATCCTTCACCCGTCCACCACGAATCAGGACTACCGAGTGTTCCTGCAACTCATGCCCCTCACCGGGAATGTAAGCTGTTACCTCTATTCCATTGGTCAGCCGCACCCTAGCTATCTTGCGCAGCGCCGAATTGGGCTTCTTCGGGGTGGTAGTCTTAACCTGAAGGCAAACCCCTCGCTTCTGCGGAGAGCCCTTTCCCTGCATCGTCTTATTCTTCAACGCATTATAAAGAAGATGCAGTGCCGGCGTTTTGGTTTTCTTAATAACCTTCTTACGTCCTTTACGGACAAGCTGATTAACCGTAGGCAATAGTTCCCTCCTATATCCCTCACAATGTTAATGGATGAGCCAAGGCTCATCCATTAAAAGCCGCAGTCAAAGATTAAACTTCAAATTCAATCCATCAACTATCGGCTGAATTAGCCAATACTAAGTTTTAAGTTTACCACAGTTAAAGGTTAACTGTCAACAATTTGGGTTTAAAGGTTCTACGTCAATAAGTGTGAAAATTATGACCCTGCTCCTTTGGAATTAGTTACCAATATCCTCAGCCGGAAGTTAGCCATGTTCCGGTCCTTCCCTGGAAGGATAAGCCATCCTCTTTATGGTCTTAA
>Ga0209978_10000195_pt1 | contig 20234 bp, 22 predicted proteins | sample BentaG_FD_182805 | JGI IMG/M metagenome (GOLD analysis project Ga0209978, IMG submission 182805) | Deep subsurface microbial communities from South Atlantic Ocean to uncover new lineages of life (NeLLi) - Benguela_00093 metaG (SPAdes)... | ecosystem: Environmental > Aquatic > Marine > Oceanic >... | reverse complement strand
ACTAAGTCACCGGAGGCGCTGTACAAAAGAGAAAGTTTGAAGGAAACCGAATCTGCCCCAGCTTCAATTCTAATAGAAGTTTGAGCAAAGGAGTAAATAGCGTGCAGTTTTCGCACTTTGGGCACTCGCCCTCTGAATCCCTTCCTATTTACCGCAGTTACTGCGGGAACCTTCCTCACTTTGGCCCAGGTCTGTAGTGACTTGGGGTGCATACTTCGGGGTATCATTAGTGATAGGCTCATGGGTGGGAGGCGCAGGGAGGTCTTGATTATGTTAGACTTATTGCCGCCCTAATGTTCTTGGTTCTCTCTCTGGGCTACCAAGATGCCCGCCTGGCTCATCTAGGTAACCGTAGCAGTCCTGGGAGGACGTTGGCCTTTTTGATACCTAAAAAGCAGTAGCCGTTCCAGAGCTACCACCGCGTTTTTGTGTGGTTGAGATGGCCTCTCTAATAAGTTACCCTTGGAGATTTTCCGGTTCTATGTGGAAAAACCCCGGAGAGGATTGAGGTCCAGTGTCATATGCCCACTACACAACCAGCAGGCAGGTCTACCTTAGGAAGAAAAAACAGTGAATTGGTTCCTCTGGGTACGTTGACTCTGGGGTCGAAAGATGACATACTATGGCTGGAATTCATATTCAAAATCGGGAGGGGGTTATGCCGGAAATAGAAAACGCAAAACTTAGAGAAATCTATACCACAATGGTGAGGACTCGGGCTTTTGAGGAGAGGCTAATAGCGGAATACCACAAGGGCAACATACCTGGTTTCATCCATTCGGCGATCGGCCAAGAGGCCATTACAGCCGCAGTTTGTGCCTTTCTCAGGGAAGATGACTATGCTTATCCTACCCACCGTGGTCACGGTGTTTACTTCGCTAGGGGAGCTAGGTTCGATAGGATGATGGCCGAGTTCTTTGCCAAGGAGACTGGATGTTCAAAGGGTAAAGGCGGGCTTCATCTTGCGGCGGCTGAGCTCAATATTCTGGGGGTCAATGGCATCGTTGGCGATAACATACCCATCTCTAGTGGTGTCGCCCTGGGCTGCAAGATGCAGCAGCTCGATAGGGTGGTTGCTTGTTTCTTTGGTGACGGTGCCACCAACTCTGGCGCCTTTCACGAAGGTGTTGGCCTAGCTGCAATTTGGGAGCTACCAGTGGTCTTTGTCTGTGAGAACAATCAGTATCAACAAAGCACTCCCATCAAGAACTACACCAAGCTTAAGGACCTGTCTGAAAGGGCTAAGGCCTATGGCATTCCTGGGGTAACTGTGGATGGGAATGATGCCGTGGCTGTTGCTGAGGTAGCCAGCCAAGCAATAGAGAATGCTAGAGGTGGTAGCGGGCCTATTCTTATCGTTGGCAACACCTATAGATACTATGGGCATCACATGGGCGACCCTGGGACCAGCTACAGAACCAAAGAGGAAGTTGAGGAATGGAAGAAGCGGGATGCGATTGCAAGACTTCGTAGCCACCTTCTGCAGAAAAAAATACTTACTGCATCGGAGGTTGAGGAGATCCAAACTGTCACGGAGCGGGAGCTCGACGAGGCAGTCAGGTTTGCTACTGAGAGTGCCGAACCTGGGATAGAAGAGGCTCTAAAGGATAACTACTACACAGCCGGAGAAAGGTAAGGGGGTTAAAATGCGAGAGTTAAGCTACAGAGAGGCGCTAAAGGAAGCGCTCAGAGAAGAAATGAAGCGTGACTCCTTGGTCTTCATGTTAGGGGAAGAAATAGCCGAATATGGCGGTTCCTACAAAGTAACACAAGGACTGGTGGATGAGTTCGGTCATGATAGAGTAAGGAATACACCTTTAGCCGAAGCTGCCATAGTTGGTGCCGCCCTGGGAGCTGCCGTAGCAGGCATGCGACCAGTAGCTGAGATCATGTATATCGACTTCTCTCCCATCTCCTTGTCTCAAATCTTAAACTCGGTAGCGAAGTTTCACTATATGACTGTTGGTATGGTAAAGGTGCCACTGGTGATACGAACCCAGTGTGGTGGGGGGAGGTCTGTGGGATGTCAGCATTCTCAGTCTCTGGAAGCACTGTATACTCATATACCAGGGCTGATGGTGGTTATGCCTTCCAACCCATACGATGCCAAAGGCCTGCTTAAGTCAAGCATAAGAGAGGATAATCCGGTTATGTTTATCGAACACAAGATGCTATATGGCGAGACGGGCATGGTTCCGGAGGAGGAGTATCTGGTGCCGCTAGGGAAAGCAGAGGTTAAACGCCAAGGCAACGATATCACCGTTGTCGCCTACTCGCGGAGTGTGAACCGTGTCTTGAAGGCAGCTGAGGCTCTTAAAAAGGACGGCATAGATTTAGAGGTAATCGACCCACGGACACTAAAGCCTCTAGATGAGGATGCGATACTCAGTTCGGTGAAAAAGACGGGCAGAGCGATAATAGTTCATGAGGCTTGCAGGACGGGAGGATTTGGTGGGGAGATAGCCGCCATAATTGCCGAAAAGGCCTTCGACCATTTGGACGCACCGATTAAGCGAGTGGCAGCTTTTGATTCGTCTATCCCCTATAATCCCAGATTGGAGAATTATATCCTCCCCAACGAGGATGACATCATAAACGCGGCTCGGGAATTAATGGGTTAGAGTTTGAAGAATTATATCGAAAATCTCTTAAAATGGTTGGTATGGATAAAATCAATGTGGGAAAGAGATGAGGCGCTTACACTAGAAACGATGGTCAAAATGCAGTCATTTTGTAGAGGATTAAGCTTCTACAATGCTTTGAATATAGGTTTTTTATTGGCTTAATAGACGTAGATTTATATAAAGAAATTGATTCTATTAGAGAAGAACGAAGTGATGTAGTGCACCAGTTTTGTACGTATGCTTTCAAAAAAGGATGACGATCTGGTACGGTCTTGCTAAAACCCATCCGGTGTGCTAGATTTGTAACCCATAGGAGTGGAGCACTGTCAAGCATGAATCGTATCCGAAGTCCCAGCCATCAAAGACGGGTTAGAAAGGAGGGTAATCTGTGGTCTATCAGGATAGGGCAGCAAAAGTGCACGCCGAATCAGTAGTCATCGATGGGCTCAACGTCAGCAATTGGCAGGAGCCAGAGACCTTCTCTCACCTGAACCAGGGTGGCGTTACTGCCATTAATGCTACTGTGGCAGTCTGGGAGAACTTCACGGAGACCCTGGACAACATTGCCCGCTGGTACCCGAGATTCGAGGAATACGCTGATATCATAATGCCTGCCAGGGCAGTGACGGATATTGAGAGAGCTAAGGCTGAAGGGAAATGTAGCATTATATTCGGCTTCCAGAATTCGAGTCCCATCGAGGACGACCTGCGCCGCCTACGTATCTTCTACGAACTAGGGGTGCGCGTTATCCAGGTCACCTATAATAGGTCCAACTTTGTGGGCTCCGGTTACACGGATTCACCCGATTACGGGCTTTCCAACTTCGGACTCGACTTCGTCGAGGAATGCAACCACCTCGGCATACTCCTCGATTGCTCCCATGCAAGCTACAAGACAACCATGGATACCATCGAAGCATCCACAAAGTCTATTGCTTTTACTCATGCTGCCCCTAGAGCTCTCTGGGACATCCAGCGAAACAAAACCGATGAGGAGCTCAAAGCCCTGGCGGCCAAGGGAGGAGTAGTGGGTGCTTGCGGTTATGCACACTTCATGGCGCAGAAGGAGAAGGCTACCCTCTCCGATTTTGTAGACGTCATAGATTACCTGGTCAGGCTAGTCGGCATCGAACATGTGGGCATTGGTATGGACTTTACCCAGGGGCAGAGCCGACAATGGCTCCAATGGATGGTACGCGGTCGGAACATCGACAGAATTCCTCGCCTCCAGGCAGGTTCGCAGGAACAGAGCCAGGATTGGATCCGAGCGAGACTGGATCCTAGCTATTCACCGATATACCCCAAAGACTTCGTTACCCCGGCCGATTTCCCCAATCTAACCCGGGCGTTGCTGGAGAGGGGTTACTCCGAGTCGGATGTGCAGAAGATAGTAGGCAAGAACTTCCTCCGTCTATTCGGGGAAGTGTGGAGATAACTAGTTCAGACCCCGGGGGTACTTGTCCTGAATACCATACGTGGAGGTATCTAACGAATAGGTCGGTGAGCCCAGTGGTCAATCTGTTGCTCTCTGAGGCGCTACTGCCCTGTAACAATGTTTAAGAACCGGCGTCAGTTTATTGATATGGGGACAGATCTGGTTTGTTATTCATACCAACCGAAGTCATTGACTGCCTTGGTCATCATCCATGCGTTGTAGGGTGGAGACTTGGGGGGCAAAGCACAGCCTGGAGCCAGAATAAAACCACCACGGATTTTCCTCCCTTTTTCAAGGCACATCCTGCAATGTTCGTACGCTTGCTGAGATGTTCCGGCCTGAAAAATTGCCGGCTCGACATTACCCATGATAATATCGTCAGGGAAGTACTTGGCAGCATCCTCGAGGTCGACCTCATGGCCAAAGCTGAGGATGCTGGGGTGTGACCAGCCATCGGCACTTGAGGCGAATTCCGCCAGGTAGGGCAGGTTCAGGTTCTGTTCACCACATATGTGAAACATGAATTTATTGACCCCCATGGCGCGCATCCTTTGATGAAACTCCCTATGATAGGGAAGAGCGTATTTCTGGACGTGCTTGGGCGAAAAGATTTGATTGGCCTCGCTAGGTGAACTCATCATATAGACCACCTTCTCGGCACCGAAAGTATCTACCCAGTACTGCAATACATTGAGAGAGTGCTCTAAAGCCATCCGTATGAGCTGGTCACATAGCTGAGGTTTCCTCACCAACCACCGGGCAAACTGCTGCACGCCGCAGATATCGGCTCCCATATTGAAAGGTGAGCGTGAAAAGAACACGACGGGCCAGCCAGCCTTGTCTTGAAGCCGGCAGAATTCTATGCGTTTGGGAATGGCGCCGGCTGTTTTTGAGTCAGGCATTCTCAGGTTCCAGACATCATCCTCTGTCTGCACGGCGTTAGTCTCTACTGCTATCGTCATTGCGTAGGGACTGTCCGGCATTTTCATCTTTGCCCCGAAGTCCCAACTCCCCAGAACAGTGTGTGCCAGATGCTCCCATAGTGGTTGCCAGTTATATTGCTCGCAGCTCCATTGCATTGCATTGAACGCCTTCTGTGGGTCAGTTTGCAACTCGGTAAGGGTATGGCCACAATTGATCATGTAAAAGGTGCTGGCCATCCCGAAAATAGGAACCCGATCTGGTTTCTGGTAATTGAGGAGCGCCTGGAGCCGCTCTTTATGGGTCATTCTGTCTTGTCTAAGTTCCATGTCTAGTAGACTCCTTTTTGGGTTTACTCGGGTGTGGGGGTTGATTGATTTAAATCATCTTTTTATCCGTTCTCCTATTCAATCACCTAGCTGGCGCTTTTCTTAAGCTGGTTTAGCATGTTAGTGGTCTCCGCAACAGCTTCCCCAGCGTTATCAGCATAACCATCAGCCCCATAACTCCTAGCTATCTCTCGAGTTAGGGGGGCACCACCAACTATAACGGCTATGTTGGGGTCCTGTGCCTTAACCATCTGTATCACCTTCGGTATGGCTACCATACTTGTCGTCATCAGGGCAGATAGGGCCACGATATCAGCCTTAGTCCGCTGCTGTTCCTCTGCAAACCTCTCAAGCTTGACATCCTTTCCCAGGTCATGGACGGTCCAGCCCGCAGCATCAAACATTATCTTTACCAGGTTCTTACCAATGTCATGAATATCACCCTCAACGACACCGATGACTATCTGCCCTTTCGTCTCCGTCTCATCAGCCTTAATGTGGGGTCTCAGAATATCCAGACCAGCATACAGGGCATCGGAGCATAACAGCAGTTCGGGAACAAAGTATTCCTGGCTAGTATATAACTCACCCACTTTTTCCATGGCAGCCGTTAACCCGTTCACTACTGCCTGATAGACATCGATACCTTCTCTCAGGATAGTTCGACTTAAATCCGCTGCGGCCTCCTCATCCATGTCTACTACAGCATCATAAAGTCCTTTTATTAATTCCTGGGTCCTCTCCTCTGATGGCATCCAGTTACCTCCTTGTGGATAGTTAGTTAGTACCAGCCAAAGTCATCTATTGCCTTTTTCATCATGTAAACATTGCAGGAGGGAGTGTCCGGCGGCGTTTCGCAGCCAGACATTAACATAAAGCCCCGAAGGGCTTTTTTGCCTGCCTCGATTGCTCTTTGGCATAGTTCATACACCTGTTGAGGTGTGCCCATCTGAAGAATGTGGGGTTCTATGTTGCCAGCAATAATAGCTTTATCACCCAGGTACTCAATAGCAGTAGTTATTTCTATCTGGCTGCCAATGCTGCAAATACCAGGGTCGCCCATCGGCAGTTGAGTCCAGTAGGGTAAGTTTAGGTTCTGTTCCCCGCAGATATGATAGAAGATATGTTTTACCCCCATGCTGAGTATCTTTTCGCCCGACTCTTGCATATAGGGTAGTACGAACCTTTCGAATTGACTGGGTGAAATGATGTCGTTACTGGCCAGGGGTTCCCATATCTGAGTGATAACCCGCTCGCCGCCAAAGGTATCAGCCCAATACCTGGCAGCATCAACAATATGGTCGGTGGCTAGGTGAAGAATTCGGTGTGCCAGTTCCGGTTTCTTCAGCACCCAGCGGCACAGTTTATCCACCGGGCAGATGTTACCGGCAATAGTGAAATTACCACCAATGACCAGCGTGATTGGTGTACCCTGCTTTGCCTGAAGGCGTGCAAATTCCATTGCTAGCGGCAGACAGCCGTCTGCCGTGACGTCTGGTAATTCTAGCCTGTCAATATCCTCTTCTGACTGCACCGGGAATATGGTGTGACTTGGGGCTTGCTCATAATCGTTTTCTGGCATTTTGATTTTGCCCTCAAACTCCCAGGTTCCGTATGAAGCATAGCCGTAAACCGGCCCCCAGTCGAAGCCATATTGCTCCTGTGTCCAGAGCTGTGCTTCAAAGCTCCTTCGGGGGTCACTATAGATAGTAGCCAGAGGGTAGCCTACATTCTTGGCAGAGAAGCCCAAGATAAAGGGGTAAAGAGGCACGCGATCCACTGGTTGTCCACTAAGTAGTGCCTCTATCCGCTCTTTATTTGTCATCTTCTGCTGCCTCATCTCAAGTCGAGCCCTTCTTCTAAGGTTAGCCAGGCAATCAGATTGCTATTCATACCAGCTGAGGGCACTCTGCGCTTATCAGGATAACGTCTTAGGTAGGGCGACATAGCCGGTAAGGCGTCCTGCCCTTCTCAATAGCCGTGCTATATAGTCCATAAACCCACTGTGGGCTAGTTATCTGTCTAGATGCTGGTTCAATATTATCATAGGCGGTACCTTGCAGTAAATACTTTATAACTAAATCTTTCTCTCCACTAATTCATTTTTGAAGGTTAGAGTTAAAGATGGCTGAATTGTTGAGGTTAAAGGTGAGGATGTTCCTGGTTTTGACGACAAGGTCTGCGGTAAGGCTATTGCCGGTATCGCCGACAGGGCCTATGCCCCAGACAGGATACCATATCCCTTGAAAAGGGGGAGTGGGGAGAGGCGAAGCTGTATTTACGACGGATGAAGCGATGGCATTAACGTTAATATTTTATAGTGTCCCAATACTATTTTCAGGATATTAGTTAGTGTTATTGGTTTAAACTTTCTCTGACTATGGCTTGAAGCTCATCCGGGGTAAATGGCTTAAACAGGAACGGCCTGCCAGCTTGCTTCAAGAAATCCTGAGTATCACTGCTTATTACATCTCCGGTGGTAAATACTACCCTATCTCGTAGCTTTGGGTATCTGTCTTTAATATTTTGATAGAACTCCTTCCCATTCATTACTGGCGTCTTAATGTCAATCAGAAGTAGGTCATAGTCTTCTTTCATCAACATATCTTCAGCAGTAGCCCCGTTAGTGGCAAAGTCTACATGATACCCCTGGCTGGTGAGCACTCTCTGGCAAACCTGCCTGATTCCTGGCTCGTCTTCAACTACTAGGATTTTCTTAACGCCAGCACTGGAAAGTTTCATTTTATTGCACCTCCTGTATCAATAGCTACTAATGGGCAGTTCCACGACAAAGGTGGCTCCTTTGCCCAAATCGCTTTCGGCATATAGCCTGCCACCGTGCTCGGTTATTATGCCGTGGCAGATACTCAAGCCTAAGCCTGTCCCTTTGCCCACCTCCTTGGTGGTAAAGAAGGGGTCAAACAGATGTCCCAGGTTTTCTCTAGGAATCCCGGGCCCATCATCAGCAAAGGAAGCCTTAATAATGTTCCCGGTGACTTCAGTTGTAATAGTCAGGGTACCTCTCTTGCGTGCCGCTATCATAAAATGTTCGGCATTGATGATGATGTTGAGAAAAACCTGCTGCAGTTGAAAGTAGTCAGCCAAGATTTCAGGTAGGTCAAGGGCAAACCGGGTAATTACCTGGATATTATGTACCCTTTGCTCATAGGCACGTAGCTCCAGCACCTTGTCTATAACGCTATTGATATTCACTAGCTGCTTTACTGGAGTGTGTCTTCTCGCGAAGATAAGGAGGTTTTTCACTACCTCAGCGGCGCGTTGGGCTTCACTATATACAACCTTTAAATCTTCCTTGACATCGTCCGTGACGTTCTTATCCAGGAGTAGTTGTGAGAAGCCGATAACGCTGGTCAACGGGTTATTGAGCTCATGGGCAATACCCGCTGCTAGTTCACCAACTGAAGCCAGCCGGTCAGTGATGATAAGCTGTTCCTCCATTCGCTTACGTTCCGTGATGTCCCTGGCGGCGTGGACGGAACCAACAATTTCACCTTTCTCATCAAATATAGGCGATATAGTCACCTCAAGGTGAATCCCCAAACAAGGTTCAAAGTATCCCACCGTGACCGGCTTCTTAGTCGCCAAAGTCTTCACGTGAGGGCAATTGGGCACAGGCTCATTGGTTCCATGGACCAGTTCATAGCAGGTTCTGCCGATAAGTTCTGCCGGTTCCATTTTTAAGGCATTGGCAAAAGCCTTATTCACTCTTACAAGCCTGAAATCCTTGTCGTGAATGGAAACTAAGTCCGTGATGGAGTCAAAGGTTGCCCTCCATTCTTCGGCTGCCTGCTTTATCTTTCCTTCTGCCTGCTGGCGCTCGGTGATTTCCCGTTGAAGTTGTTCATTGGCCGTTCTTATTCTGACGGTACGCTCTTTGACCAATTCCTCAAGGTGTTCACGGTATCTCCTTAATTCTGCCTTAGCCCGCCTGCGCTCGGTGATGTCCTCTATGGCGAGGAGGATTATCTGTGTGTTGTCCGTCTCCCTGTATAGCCGACGGGCGTTCAGAAGCATTATTCGCCGCCCGATGTTAGGGAAGTGACACTCCACCTCGAAGTCATCAAAGGTGGTGTTCTTGGGCAAAATATCCTTCAAAAGCTCGTACAGCTTGGGAATGTCCCATTGGCGATTGCCCAACTTGTAGATGAGCTGCCTCTCAGTTTCCTCGGCTGTTACTTTGAAGGTCTGGTAAAAGGCACGGTTGGCCGAGATTACCCGTAGATTAGCATCTAGCACTACCAGAGGCTCATGCACCGTCTCCACGATGCTCTCAGCATATTTACAAGCCTCTTGGACTACTAGCTCTGTCCGTTTATAGTCGACTCCTACCTTCTCCATTTCAGCCGTATGCCGGCTCAGGGCTTCAACTTCCTCAATAACCTTAATAAGCTCTTCTTTGGCTTTATTAACGTTTTTCATTTTCTGCATCCTGAAATAGAGCAGGTGAAAAGGTCACCACGCCTGCAACTAGGGAAAGCTCGTATGACCACACAATGGATTTTTCACTAGCGTTGTACTTGCTTGGCTAAAATGGACAAGTCACCACATTTGTTGACATCTGACCATATCGTAGCACAAAAATTGCCTTATGTCAATACATGGACTTTTTGGCTGGTAACTCAAATTTATCTGGTGAGATTTAATGAAATTTAAACACCAATTTTATGGGCAATTAATTTTGCTGCCTTAAGATAGAAGTATGCATATAGGTAATTTGAGCAAAAAGAGGGGGAAGTTGAGATATAACCTTCTAGTCATCGATGAAAGTGACCCGACCTTGACTGAGGCGATCATTTCGACTTTGTCCAAGGAAGGTTTTCAGGTGGCCAATTATCCAGACCACTTGGAGGCATTGTCAAAGCTGACTCAGCTTAAGCCGGACCTAATCATCTTAGGGGAAGGATTGCCGGTGGATAGCTTTGAGGCTTGCTGGCAACTACGCCAGGCACTTGATATTCCTATTGTAATGGTGGGTAAAGTTCCCCGCGCTACCGGCTGGGTCAGGGCAGTACAGAGCGGGGCTGACTGCTATCTAGCAAAGCCATTCTACTATTCAGAGTTAGTTGCTAGGGTAAAAGCTATCCTACGCCGCTGTGCGTGGAATTTGGGCGAAGGATAACTTCAATAAAGAAAAGGGGGAATCAAGAGATAGAAATGACTACTGATAATAATAGTAAGAATCTAGGCAGAATAATCAAACACCAGAGAATTCTGATGCAGCTAACACTAAGGGAGCTTGCTGTTAGGTCAGGCGTATCTTCATCGCATTTAGGTCGCATAGAGAGAGGGGAGCGTTTCCCGTCAGCCCGTATTTTGCACAGACTCGCCAGTGCCTTAGGTTTTGATGAGAGTGAACTATTTGCTTTAGCTGGCTATTTGTCTCCCCGGCCATCAACAGCGGCTGGGATGATGGCGGAGAATAATGTTAAGCAGTTGGATCCTATTGTGGCCAACATGTTAAGACAGGAGCCTATCGAGGTACAGCGTGCCGTAATCGTGTTTCTTACCATGTTAAAGAGCCTGGCTAAAGCGTCAGAGTGAAGATTAACGAGCATAAAAGCGACGGAAGGAGGTGATTAAAGTGAAGGAAAGCCCTAGGAAAGACATCATCTTCATGCTGACTAAAGATGAGATACTGGCTTGTGCTGGTGAGTTAGGAATATCCAAAGAGCAGGTAACCGATGATGCAATTGAACTGGTGAAAAGCAGGCTTAGCCTGGAATTTCGCTACTGGCCAGAGATAGTGAAAAGTGTCCTAAAGGAGGCTGCTAAGTGTCCGCTAGGACTGGTTTGTTATCCATCCTGTTTTTGGTGGAAGAACGGTAGATGCGCATTACCAAAGGAGGGTTAGCCAAGAGCCAAAGATAACAGAGAAGACGGTATTAAGGAAATAACTCCAGAATTGCTCGCCTGCAAGTAGCATATGAAAGGAGAAACAGGATGAACACTAGCAAAAATCCATACTCAGAATTCTTGATTGACGAGGTATCAGGGATAGAGGTGCCCGATACCAGGCACAAAATATGGGCTGAAGGTTACAAGGCCGGGAGAAAAGGTAAGCAGGTAATTAAGAGTGTCATTAAAGCGCAGAATGGCATGGCATTAGTATTTGATGATAAAGGGGAGCAAATCCCTGAATATCAGGGGCGGTATGAACAGGTCAGGCCACGCATCTTAGAAGATGCCCCGCTGAGCGTAGTATTTAGCTATGCTTTTGATTATGAGAGCGAACTAACAACAGTTGCCAGAGAAGAATGGTAGCTAATCCTGTTTCGAATTTTCATACCATTTGCTTCTAATGGTTGAAACCCACCATTTATTGCAGGGCGCTTAATAGCCCTTTTGCCCTGTCCTTCCTCTTCTGTCATTTAGATAACAAGCTCCGCCAATAGTCAACGTTACCAGGAGCCTTCTAAAAAAGGAGACTTTATTCATTGTGATTGACTACTGGCATTTTTTTTGCTTTCATGATACAATTGGCATAAAGATAGCAGTTAATGGTGGGTTAGGACTCTTAATAATGGGGAACATTATCGCAGAAAGCAACGCCACAGCTCTCGATTTGCTTCTGGAGAAGGTATATCAGGACGGAGGGCATGATTTCCGGGGTTATAAGCGTGGGACAGTGACTCGCCGTTTAGAGAGGAGACTTCACGTCGTAGGAGCAAAAACGTATTTGGAGTACATGCAGTTTCTGGATGCCCACCTTGAAGAGTATGAGAGGCTTGCCGACAACCTCACCATAAAGGTGAGTGGTTTCTTTAGAAGCCCATACTCCTTTCAGCAGGTAGCCAGACTGGTGTTGCCTGAACTGGTATCCTACAAGAGAGACCGGAGGCAGCGAAATCTGAGATTTTGGAGCACTGCCTGTGCTCGTGGTGAGGAACCATACTCCATAGCTATACTGCTTGCCGAATTTTTGGGATATGAACTACGAGACTTCAACACATCAATTTATGCCACTGATATCAGCAGACATGTTTTGCATGAGGCACAGGCCGGACAATACTCTCCCAAGGAGATAGGAGGTCTCTCCCCAACCATCTTAGAAAACTATTTCACCTACCAAGACGAAGGTTACGCGGTAGGCAGTAATCTCCGGCAAATGGTCAACTTCTCCTATTTCAATCTGGTCTCAACTGAAACCCCACCTTTCATGAACTTGGACTGCATATTTTGTTGCAATGTTCTGATATATCTACAGAAGCAACTCCAAGAGAGGGTGCTGGGCATGTTGTATAACTCACTGGCCACTCCCGGCTACTTGGTTTTGGGAGAAGTAGAGACGCCAACAGATAATCTGCGTGGGAGGTTGGAGTGCCTTGACAGTAAAGTAAAGATATACAAGAAGACTGGCAGGACACTCTAGGAGGTAAGCAATGAGTAAGCAATTGGTTGGAGCTAAAATTGAGCAGGCTGAGCTGAAGCGGAGGACGCGTCTCCTCAACAGCTTGATATGGCTCCTTATGGGGACATTAGGGGTATTCTTGGTTTATGTCCTTGCCCTGGGGCTGCAGTCGTTGACCGCCAGTTTTATTTCCCTAGTTGGCGCGCTGCTCATCTCTGGCATAGGTTATTGGCTCGCTCGTTCTGGCAAATTCTACGCAGCGGTGTACCTTTTCCTGAGTGGCTTCGTTATTTTGCTACTAGTTTTAATATTTCTGGGTGGAACGACTTCCTTTACTGTCTCTGGAGAGCAGGGATTGGGGTGGGGAATAGTGGTAATAGCAGTAGCGGTCTCGTTCATACTAGCTTGTATGTCCTGGCTCTTCGGAGAAAGTATAAATAGTGCGTTTTCCGCGGTGAGGCAGCGTTCCGAGGAACTTCAAGCAAGCCATAAGGAGCTAGAGTTGGCCAACAAGGAGCTAAGAGAGACACAGGAGCAGCTAATTCGCTCGGAGAAGCTGGCGGCTATCGGGCAACTGGCAAGCGGGGTCAGTCACGAGCTACGCAACCCCCTTGGGGCAATTAAGAATGCCGTTTTCTATATACGGAGAAGGGTGGCCAGGACTGAACTACCGACTACGGAACCCCGGGTGCTCGAATTCCTTGATATCATGGATGAGGAGGTCAATGTTGCCAACAAGGTCATAACTGACCTCCTCGGTTTTTCCCGAGTGGCCAAACCGACTGTCTCACCAGTTAACGCAGCCGGTGTAATTGAGGATGCTCTCAGGCATGCTCCCCAGCCCGAAAATATCGACCTGGTCAAGAACATAAATGAGAACCTCCCTATGGTAATGGTGGACGCCGACCAGATTCGGCAGGTGTTCATCAATATTATCCTCAATGCCCAGCAAGCAATGAGCAAAGATGGTCGCCTAGACATCCACGCTAGAAGCAAAGGAGAATTTGTGGAAGTGGAGTTTGCTGACACCGGGTGTGGCATCCCCGAATCGGATATAGACAAGATTTTTGACCCTCTGTTTACCACCAAGGCTAAGGGCATCGGTCTAGGGCTATCGGTCTGCAAAAGTGTCCTGGAAAGACATGGCGGAGACATTCGGGTGGAGAGTAAGGCGGGAAGGGGAACTACATTTACCGTGTCCTTACCCACCCACTAAATCATTAGGTAAGGGGGGAAATTAATGAAAACCAATATCTTAGTAGTTGATGACCTCAAGAGTAGTCGGCTGACTTTGGGTGGGATATTGGAGGATGAGGGACACAATGTAGTGCTTGCCGAGAATGGCTACCAAGCCATTGAGGCAGCCAAACAAATTCCTTTTGACCTCATCTTCATGGATATAAAGATGCCCGGGATTAATGGGGTGCAGACCTTTCGTGAGGTAAAGAAGATTAATCCCCAAGCAGCGGTCATCATGATGACTGCCTATTCTGTTGAAGACTTGGTAAGAGAAGCCCTGGAAGAAGGTGCCTATGCTGCGGTCTACAAGCCATTTGACATAGAGGACATAGTGAGTATCATCGAGGCTGCCCTTCACAAAACCCTGATTCTGGTGGTGGATGATTACTTCGCTGACCGGGAAACCCTCAAGGCTATTCTGGAGGACAGAGGCTACCGTGTGGTCACCGCTGAAACCGGTGCCGAAGCATTGGACAGAGTTAAAGAAAAACACTTTGACATCATATTTCTAGATAAAGGAGCAGGTAGCGCATGTCCTCAGTAACAAATATCTTAGTAACCGATGATGAGGTCACGACACTGAAAACCTTATCAGCGGGACTGGAAGATATGGGGTATAAGGTAGCCACTGCCGTTACCGGACAAGAGGCACTGGCGTTGATAAGAAGACAGCTCTTCAGTATTGTCATCGCTGACATAAAACTACCCGACATTAGCGGACTAGAGATACTGGAAACGGCAAAGAAACTTAATCCAGAGACAGCAGTAATCATGATAACCGGTCATGCTAGTATTGAAACGGCAGTGGATGCTATTAATGAAGGGGCCTACGCCTATATCCTCAAGCCAGTGGCAGTGAGTGAGTTAGAGACCATAATCAAGAACGCCCTGAGAGAACAGCGGCTACTAATTGAGAACCGAGAATTGGTGGAGAGTCTACAACAGTCCAACAGGCGCCTAGAGGAAACCAACCGGGCACTAGAACAGGTAAGCCAGGCAAAGTCGGATTTTATGGCTAAAACAAGCCATGAGCTACGCACCCCATTGAATTCCATCATCGGTTTCTCAGAAGTGCTACTTAGTAAGACGTCACCCATTGGCGAAACAACACGTGACGAGTTTCTCAATTACATTCACGTTAGTGCCAGGCATCTACTCCATCTTATTGACAGCATACTTGACCTTTCCAAAATAGAGTCAGGCAAGATGGCCTTCGAGCCAAGTGAGTTTGATTTAGCGGTGTTGCTTGAGGACGTCAAGATTACTGTCCTACCCATGCTTGCCACTAAAAAACAGATGCTAGAAATAGAAATCGGTGAAGGCATATCCTCCATATTTGCCGACGAAGCTAAGATGAAGCAAATCTTCTTAAACCTTATTTCCAATGCACACAATTTTACCCTAACGGAGGGCAAAATTAGGGTAATTTGCCAACTGGAAACTCCCCATTTGCTCCATTGTTCTGTCGTTGATAATGGCATAGGTATAAGTCCTCAAGACCAGCAGAGGATATTTGAGGAGTTTGGTCAGGTAAAAACGAGCCCCAGCGCTAGGAGGCAGGGGGTAGGGCTTGGTCTATCAATAGCCAAGAGGCTGGTGGAACTTCATGGTGGCAAAATATGGGTGGTAAGCGAAGTGAGTCGTGGTAGTACTTTCACCTTCTCTATTCCCCTCGCTAGGAAAGGAGGATGCCTAAATGCCCAATAAAAGAGTACTAGTTGTGGAAGATGATCTTATGAACATGAGACTAGCTCAACACATTCTAGAAGTGGAAGGACATACCGTTCTTAAGGCAGCTACTGCCCATGAGGCACTAGCACAAGTTGAATCGACTCTTCCTGACCTTATCCTGATGGATGTGCAGCTGCCTGATATGGATGGCATGACAGTGGTCAGGATACTTAGAGAGAATGCTATAACCAGAGATATCATCATCTTGGCATTAACTGCTTGCGCTATGAAAGGAGATCGGGAGCGGATGTTGCGCATGGGGTGTGATGGCTACATTTCTAAGCCCATTGATATCCAAGACTTTATTAATACCGTGAGGAGATTCCTTAGTTCAAAAACCGGAACGGAAAAATGAAGAAGGTACTTGTTATTGATGATGACGTCTTACTGGTAAGGCTTATCGAGCACAACCTGAGCCAGGCTGAGATAGAGGTTATCAAAGCTTATACTGGCTATGAAGGTGTCTCACTGGTTCGCACCGAGCAGCCCGATTTGGTCATTCTCGATATTGTCCTTCCTGATATAAGTGGCTGGGAGGTGCTGGAGCGTATTCGCCAGATCTCCAAGGTCCCTATCCTCATGCTGACGATCAAGGAAGATGAGGACGATATCGTGCGCGCATTGGGCAACGGTGCCGATGATTATTGCACCAAGCCGGTGGGAATGAGAGAACTCATAGCTAGGGTAGAGGCCATTTTCCGCCGTGCTGAACTATATGAATCGCGGAAACAAGTGGAATTCGCTGATAATTTTCTTAGGATAAATCTGGCTGAACAGAGGGTCTTCAAGGAAGGAAAAGAGATAAGGCTAACGCCTACGGAATTCAATCTAGTCCATTGCCTGCTGACTAGAGCCGGTCATTTCGTTAAACCGAGGGAAATCCTGAGTCAAGTCTGGGGGGAGGAATACGTTGACGATGTAGATTTACTACGCACCTGCATTTGGCAACTACGCCGCAAGCTCGAGCCCAACCCAGCTCGCCCTAGGTATATAATCAACCGTCCCGGCTTCGGCTACGAGTTTAACAGACGGTCGTCTAAAGACGCCTAAATACACAAACCACCACCGTTCTAAATAAGCGCCACCTGCGACGCAGGTGGCGCTTATGCATTTCTGATTATCCCCTGATGGTTTCCTTATTCTATATCTATGAGTTTTTGATTATAGAGGTGTTATTGTATGAGTAGATTCGGCTAAAGGAATGAATTCGAACGTACTTAATAAATCTCCTAGCCGGTAAGAATCAGAAGGAGGAATAACAAATGGATAAGAAGAAAGTCCTTATTGTTGATGATGAAATGTATATCAGGCAATTGGTGAATAATGCCCTGGGCAGAGATTACACTGTTCTCGAGGCAAGCGATGGTGAGGAGGCAATATACATTATACGGACACAGAAACCTGACCTTATCTTGATGGATGTTCTGATGCCAAATCTGGATGGCTATACTGCCTGCTATGAAATTAAAAAGGATGAGGCTACCAGGGCAATCCCGGTGGTTATGCTCACCGGCATAGGCCATGAACTCAACAAGAAGCTGGCTCAGAAGATGGGTGCTGATGGGTATATAACCAAGCCGTTTAATCTTCAGGATTTACTGGAGACGGTTAAACGGTATGAGCAAGCCACCTGCTTGGCTAGCGCCTGAGCTGGCAGAGATAGAAAACAAAAATAGAAAAATTAGATGAACAGAAGCTATTCTGGGAAGGTCAACGATGGTCAAGTATTTCAATCTTGTTGAGCATGCCGCCGATGGCATAGCTATCCTCCAAGATGGGGTTTTAAAGTTGGTAAATAGTGCCCTGGTTCGCATGTCTGGATACGATAGAGAGGAACTGCTGGGTATGCCATTTATCAGGCTGCTTACTCCTGAATCACAAGCCTTTGTTATGGCAAGGTATCAGGATAGATTAGCCGGCAAAGAGGTTCCTTCCATTTATGAGGCTAAGGCAATACATAAGGATGGGGAAGTTCGAGATATTGAAATAAATGCTGCCTTAACTGAATATGAGGGGCGTGCTGCCGATGAAGTAATTATCAGGGACATCACCGAGCGCAAGCGGATGGAGTACGATTTACAGGAACGCGTTAAGGAACTCCGGTGTCTTTATGGTATTGCTGAGATTGCTGAAAGACCAGGGATTACCTTAGATGAACTATATCAAGAAACTGTAAATCTGCTTCTGAAGAGCTGGCAGTATCCGGAGCTTACCTGCGCTAGAATTGTTATTAATGGCAAAAAGTTTGAGACAAAGAATTGTAGAGGTAGTCAGTGGAAGCAATCTGCGGATATCGAAGTAGATGGAGTCAAAGCAGGTATCGTAGAGGTTATTTACTTAGAGAAGTGTCCAGAACTTGATGAGGGGCCATTCTTAAAGGAGAAAAGACTGCTCATTGATGCGGTGGCTAAGCAATTGGGAAGAATCACCGAACTCAAGCGGGCAGAGGAGACATTACGACAGTCACAAAAGAATTTAAGGGCTTATTTAGAAAGAGCACCAGATGGTGTTTATATCAACGATTTGAATGGGACTTTCCTCTATGGCAACAAAAAGGCTGAGGAAATCGCGGGGTATAAGAGAGGAGAGCTCATCGGGAAGAGCTTTCTCAAGCTCAATCTTCTTCCGGCGAAACATTTGGCAAAAGCTGGTAAGTTACTGGCACTTAACCTAATGGGAAGACCCACCGGACCAGATGAGTTTGAGCTTATAAGGAAGGACGGCAGCCGTATATGGGTTGAGATAAACACTGTTCCTATTAAGCAAGAGGGGAAAACAGTGGTTATCGGCTTTGTCCGTGACATCACCGAGCACAAGCGGGCAGAAGAGGAAATACAAGCTAAGAATGAGCAACTAGACACCCAGAATGAGGAGTTGTTGAGGCGACAGCAGGAACTCGTGAGGAAAACTAGAGAGGCGGAAGAGGCAAGCCGACTCAAGTCTGAATTTCTAGCCAATATGTCACATGAGTTGCGTACTCCACTCAATGTCATCATCGGCTTCTCCGAACTAATGTCGGACGACGTACCGGGGCCGGTGAACAAGGAGCAGAGACAGTGCCTTGATGATATCCTGGATAGCGGGCGGCATCTACTGGATTTAATTAACGAACTTCTTGACCTTTCTAAGATAGAGTCGGGTAAGATGGCACTCAACTTAAAAAGTATTGCATTAACCGCTGTGATAGCATCATCGTATAACACCATAATGGCTATCCTTACTCCCAAAAAACAAAGTCTTGATGTGAAAATCGCAGAAGGACTTCCCAGAGTTTACGCCGATGAAGTTAGGCTAAGGCAGGTACTACTCAACTTAGTGAGTAATTCGGCCAAGTTTACCCCTGATGGCGGCAAGTTGAGGATTGAGGTGGTCAGGAAGGGTGATTGGTGCCAGGTCAGCGTGATTGATAATGGCACCGGCATCAAAAAGGAACACCAGAAAAGGATATTTGAACCTTTTTACCAGTTAGAGAGCAGCGTAACAAAGGAGAAGAGCGGGACTGGGCTGGGACTAGCAGTGGCTAAACAAATCATTGAAAAGCATGGCGGGAAAATCCGGGTGGAGAGTGAATACGGGAAGGGAAGTCGGTTTATCTTTACTCTACCACTGGCAGCAGCTGCTTAGTCATATCCAGGGAAAAACAAGTAAAAGACAAGATATTGATTGTGGAAGACAACCCCCTTAAATATGAGGCTGATTGAAATGGTCCTCAGGGTAAGAGATAAATAACAGCTGCCTCTTCAGAACTAACCCTCACTAAACAGCCCTCTCATGAACCTTATGTTGTATCACGTTACATTATATGGATTGACTACTGGCAATTTTGTCGCCTTTGTGGTACAATTGGCATTAGTTTAGCATATCATATAACTCACTGACTACCCCGGCTACCTGATTCTAGGGGAAGCCGAGACACTAACAAGTAGTCTGGGTGAGAAGTTGGGGTACCTTGATAGCAAGGCAAAGATTATAAGACGAATGGATGGGGGAGAAATGGAGAAAGACAGAGAAGTATGGATAGGTAATACCAGAATGTACTTGGGCGAGGACAATGTGTCTTATGTTACAGTGGTCGGAGAGATCGATGAAAGAACAGCACGTAAAATGCAGAAGACTGTAGAGAGATTCATAGATATAGTTGGAGACAATGTTCAAAAGATAAATGTGCTTGTTGATCTTAATGAGGCAGGCAAACCTTCTTCGCAAGCCAGAAAGATATTGACAGATATGAATGACCATGAAAGAACAGGTAAGATTGCTCATTGGGGACTGAATCCTGTGGCAAAGGTTCTTGCGAATTTCACAATGGGTGTCTCACGGAATAAGAATATGCGATTTTTCAAGACAAAGGAAGAGGCTCTTGCCTGGATTAAGGAGTGAGACATGGATAAACGTGATAGACAAATACAAATGAAGACGAATCATGTATAGCCACAGGGAGTGAATGATGGATGAAACATCAGAAAAAAAGCCTATGAACGAGATGCTCGAAGCTCTTATGAAAGTGGCGAGGGGAGATTACTCTGTCCAGGTTGAACTTTCGGGTAAAAATGACGAGTTTGATTCACTGGCTATGGGCTTGAATA
>Ga0209978_10000194_pt1 | contig 20246 bp, 15 predicted proteins | sample BentaG_FD_182805 | JGI IMG/M metagenome (GOLD analysis project Ga0209978, IMG submission 182805) | Deep subsurface microbial communities from South Atlantic Ocean to uncover new lineages of life (NeLLi) - Benguela_00093 metaG (SPAdes)... | ecosystem: Environmental > Aquatic > Marine > Oceanic >... | reverse complement strand
GGTTCTGCTTTGACGCTTTACGTTGATGGTGTTGCGGATGGCAGCCCAACCAAGCAGTATGACGATCCTATTTCGACGTTGCATGATTCTACGGCTGACGTGTTGCTGGGGGCTTACCTTCATGATGGTGTACCGAGCAACTTCTTTGATGGTTTGGTTGACGAGGTGCGTGTTTCCAGTGTGGCGAGGAGCGCGGATTATATATCTACAGAGTATCGGAACCAGTATGAGTCTGACTCATTCTTTAGAATTGGCTGTGAAGAAGAGTTTCCTCTGACTCTTCAGTTCGTCTCTCCTACTCCAGATGACTTTGCTGTCGTAGATCGGCAGAGTGTTACGATAAATGTTACTTCCAACATGAATCTAAGCACTGCAACGCTGGTTTGGTGGAATAGTTCATGTGATTTTGAGATAAGCATTAATGAGACACTTTGGCAAAGATGGGGTTTCAAATATCCGGTGACGTACATTTTTAACCTTCCTGATATTCCTCTTGGCATGTCAGTTCTAAAGCGAGAAGACATGTCTCAGAGTTGGCTGCCCTTGCCAGAGAGGAGTTCGGATGATTTTTATAATGGAATCGAATGTGTAAGGTTTGACTATACGAACAGAAAAGCCTATGTCTCTGTTGCTTTTAACTCAACTGGCAGGATATATCTTCGTTTCACAGATGTGCCATGGGTTGCCTATGACTCTGTTGCCAAATATTACGATGATAGAAAGGCGGCCTACACTCTTTCAAACGACAATTGGGGAAGATTCGCATCAGCTAATCCGGGAGCGCCTTGGCAGGGTATGACGAATGATAGCTCTGACAAATACCAAGCGTCAGTTCATGCATGTCGACTCTTCAATTTGCCCGTTTCAATAGCGATTAACAGCTACCTAACTGGTGGAGCATCAATGTGGGATCGAATGCAGGAAGAGCTTGATTATGGTGACAACATGTGGGAACCAACCGTCCACACGAGAACCCATCCAAGTAGTGTTAGTGCATATTCAGTTCATGGGTATGATTGGGAGATAATTGGGTGTAGAGACGATATCTTAGGAAACTTGACAAACATACCCTACGGCAACTACGTATTTGAGTTCATTCTTCCCGGTGGCTATCAAGACGAAGATCTGAAGGACGCCTCAGCTGGCGAATTCTTGTTTTTAAGAGCTTGGCAAGGAGGGGACCATCCAAACAGTGTGGATTACGCACAGTGGGACAACATTCACGATTACTACGGCATTGGCGGGGTACACACGAAATGCTATGATTGTGTGTTGCAGTCTCTGACGCCAGCAGGAATCTATGATAAGGATGCTGTGAATGAATTGAATAGTGCCTTCGACAATGTGTATAGCAGCGGCGGCATCTTCTATGCCGTGATTCATTCAGACAGGTACGAGAACAGCATAATATACAACTCCGCTTCAAACAGCTCAACTCTAATGGAGCACTTCAGGCATGTGGCAAACAGGAAAGACCTTTGGTATGTTGCAAATGGTTGGCTTTACTCGTACCGTATGGTAGCTCAAAGAGTAAACGTAGCCATTGTTTCAAGCGACTACGAATTCTACTCCATGAACATCATCAATCAAAACGAAAACACTTTCGCATACTGCACAAAGACTGGCTTAGTTTGGGACACGTTATACCACTACAAGATTCTATGTAATGGCACAGCTGGTAGATCAACCACTACACCAGAAAGAACGTTGACAGCGGTCATGAAAGTTCACGATGTGGCGATCGTCGAATTTAGAACCTCGAAAACGGGATGTCTACCTATGGAAACCGTACCTAAAGGACAAACAACAAACATAATGATCACAGTTGAAAACTTTGGTGATTTCACCGAAATACTCAACCTAACCGTTTATGCAAACTCCACAATAATAGGAGAAGCCGAAATAACCATAAACTATCAGGATGCAGCTACACAAACTTTCACATGGAACACGACAAATTTCCCATACGGCAACTACACTCTAAGCTCCAACATCAGCACGGTTCCAAATGAAACCAATACAGAAGACAACACTATGATCTATGGCAAGATGCTCGTCACCCTTGCAGGAGACACCAATGGAGACTGTGATGTCGACCTCTTTGACATCGTACGAATAGTTATCGCTTACGGCGTATCCAAACCGGACCCGCTCTATAACCCGAACAGCGATATTGACAATGACGGAGACGTAGATATCTTCGACATAGTAATGGCAATTGACAACTATGGAGAAAGCTGGCAACCCTAATCATCCATCCACCTGCGGAGTGTTTCGGATTGCATTCCTTGGTATCTGCTGCAGCCAAGCCGGAAAGCGATGAAGTCAACATCTTCAGCGCATGCATATCTGTTAAGATTAAACTTGTTAGCGCGCGCGTTTGCGGGAACGCCTGAGCGCGATAAAGCAGATTGTTATAGCTATAATAAAGACCGCGTATGAGGTTGGAGGTGTTGGCATTGTGCATCCTTCAATTTGAAATGTGGAACCCCCTACTGGGAATCCGACCGTAAATTCTATCACATCCCACACGACCTCGCACGCAACGTCAACTGTAGAGATTGCTGTCCAGTTTCCTATACTCTGCGTGCGTTGAGGAATCCTGAAACTTATTTCCGCATATCCTTCACTATTGGTTTCATTTATCATTATCAGCACTGTTTGATCTAAGGGATCGAAAACCTGAAAAGCCACTAGCTTCCCCTGCTCCGGCCAACCTCCATAAGTTACATATGAAGTCAAAACCACAAGATCTCCGTATACAAAAGTCCCTCCTGACTGTCCAAGTCCCTCACCTTCCTTCTGAGTATATAGGTCGATCAACCGTTCTCCTTCGGGTAGTGCAGGTTCTATGGACTTCCAGAAAAGTACGGCACTGACAAACTTGTAATCAATTGACTCCGAGTAACGGTTGAGCAGTTGAATTTGGTCAAGTTTCAGTACGCTTCCAATAAAGGTCGTTGGGGCTTCAGCGACTTCAAAGGTGATTTGTGTCAATGTCCCGTCACCATCTAGAGGATCAGCAAACTCGGAAAGCGCTATGCTAACAGTGACGAAACCATATGACTCATTCTTCTCAAATTCAAAAGTAGCGTCAGGAGGGAAAAAATCCCCTTGGACAATTTGTGTGACATCTAGAAGAGAGGTGTTATAAGTTATTGTTAACTCGCAACTGTGTAAGTTTTGGACTTCAGAGACTCTTATTGCAACGTTGAAAGTTTCATTTAATTCTTGTGCGATGTGCACCGGAGGTACAGGAGAAAGAGAAGTGCTGCTAACCGGCGAAGCTTGACCAACGACTGCAACACGACAACAAGCAAGAGAAAACAATAACAACACGAAGAGCAAACGTGTGTGTGCAAATCTGCATGTCTTGAAGAAAGTTGTCAATAAACACCGCTCCATTCTTTTCCATAGCTTCCAACTATCATCACTATGTCAAATATATCAATGAACCCGTAAGGTTCACTTATGTCACAATGCGAGTTCCAATTGGAATCTGAAGCGCGCGCGCATACAGCAAGTATTAAAATAATCATCAAGGAAGAGTCTAAGGATTTGAGGCTGAGAAAGCTCTCGCTCATCTGCTTCTCCCTTCTCCTGTTCGCGCTTCTGTCAATTATATTCTATCCAGAATATTGCATTTAAAGGTTGTTCCACCCCCTACCAAAACATTACCTATGCAGCTGGGCTTCACCCAAAGCAAAAGGCTTCACAGAAAACCATGGATATTTTCTTCGCGCGCGAAGAAATTCTTGAAAATAATCGTGCGTGTTTCACACCTGTAAAAGATCCTATCTAAAAAACTAAGTGCAATCAAAAATAGGGGGGAGGGAGTAGGCATATGTCCCAACGAAATTTTCTTACCTGAAAACTGAAATGTGGGCTTGACACCTGCGGAATGCAATGTACTTCGCAAGGAATTGTTGTTCTTCGTAATTCCCTTGTGTTTCAGTTTAATATATTCGTTTGAAAAGTCACTATTTTTACTATTAATGTAGAATAGTTTCACGATCAGATTGAAAACGCGTTCGCTGACAGAGTATGAACTTTCCAAAATCCACGATAATCGTGAATTGTCGAAAAAATGTCTATCACCTAAAGCTGATTAAGGTGATGTATGTCCTCAAGCCATGTACTCCGTTGCGGTTGAAAACATCTAGTCTGACTTGTCCAAGTATGCGGGTTCCCAGCTGTACGCTTTGACTCATAATAGTTCAGGTTTCTGCATACAGCACAAGGATTTCCAAGAAGATAGCGATACACCCATGTCCCCTCTTACCATTTACTTTGTGTAATTGGCGTTTGAGTTTAAGCCCCAGCTTGACAGTGAGCAACTAGTCTGGTCTTTGTGTGTGTATGGTTTGGTGTCCATTGTTTTGCAGTTTCTTTATGAGGCTTTTCAATTCGATGACTTGGATAGACATTGCTTCTAATCATGTTCTCGTTACACTAAAAGGTCATGTTCTTTTTCTGCGCCTGCTTCGAATAATTGTCGGCAAGAATGGCATCATGTTCTTCAGGAAATCCAAAGGACTTGTCTAAATTCTAGAAATTATAGGCTAAATACTTATACTGCACACGAAATCTCTTATTAATAGAACGTAAAGTTAAAGTTGCGACAACCTACAAGCAAAAGTGGAAACTCTCGATGGCTTCAAAAGAAAAAGAAGAAAGATTACTGATTTTATGCGTTGACCGAGATGGCGACATAGGCACTAAGACAGAAGACAAAACCCCTATACTAGGCAGAGAGAAAAATCTTGAGGCCGCTGTTTCACTAGCCTTAAAAGATCCCGAAGAGCCAGACGCCAACGCCATGTTTGAAGCTGTGAGAGTTTACGACCAACTTACAAAGCAAGGCCAACGACATGAAAAATTCCAAATCGCCACAATCTCTGGCTCGCAGTTGCTCGGTGTCGATGCAGATAGGAAACTGGTCAGAGAACTAAAACAAGTTTTAAAAGGTTTTCCAGCCAACAGCGTCATCCTCGTAACTGATGGATACTCAGATGAGGCGGTACTCCCCTTGGTTGAATCGAGGGTGCCTGTCACGTCGGTTCGAAGAATTATCATCAAACACAGCAAATCCATTGAAGAAACTGTAGCACTTTTCGGTAAATATCTCAAGATGCTCATAGAAACCCCCCGCTACTCACGAGTTGCCCTCGGAGTTCCAGGATTCTTACTAATAATTTTAGCCATAATGTATCTTGGGGGCTGGCTATACTACACGTGGATAGCCTTTCTCCTAGTTTTAGGAGCTGTTCTTCTTGTCAAAGGATTCGGCATTGACAAAGCAACGATGAACTTTCTTCGGTGGATCAAAGACTACGAACCTCCTCCACTTCCAGTTCAGATTGCAGGCTTTGCCCTTGCTGGAGGAATCATAGCAGCTGCTGTCGGAATATTTATCGGGATAAACGGAGCAACAGCATACTATTCAAGTCTTAGCACTCCACCAACAACTCTGGATGCATGGCTAAGTCTGCTGCCAAGACTTACAGGTGAGTTTATTGGGCAAGGCATATACCTAATAGTCATTGGAGTTTGTGTAGTATTATCTGGAAGAGCAATCTATTGGTATTTCAAGCGAGACATTCGAATTCTACGCACATTAGTTATTACTGTTGTGATCGCTTGGTCTTCACAAATATTTAGGCAAGTTTCCGAAATTCTTATTGATCCTACAGTGGCATGGGCAGAACTCGTTTTCACAATATTCATTGGCATATTGTTGGCTATTGCAATTTCTCTTGTAGCTCTTGTAATTAATATAAAATATGGCAGCTTTTTCAAGAAGAGGAAAAAGAAAGTTGAAGAATTTGAGCAAGGCTAGTGTAGCTCTTATTGGGGGTAGTGGTTTAGAAGGTTTACTGAGAGAAGTAGAGCATGTTCGAATTGGGACTCCTTACGGTTTGCCTTCACCAATCTCTGTTGGAGGAATCGGAGGCAAAGCCGTAGCTTTTCTTCCTCGTCACGGCTTGAGTCACACAGTTCCCCCGCATCGTATAAATTATCGTGCCAACATTTTTGCTTTGCATCTGCTTGGAGTGGAACGAGTTTTTGCAACTAATGCTGTGGGTGGCATAAACAGGCGCTTAGAGCTTGGAGAATTGGTAGTTCCTCACGATTTTTTGGACTTCACTAAGCTCAGAAAAGGAACTTTCTATGAATGTGCCCCTGTGACACATATAGATATGTCCCAGCCCTATTGTCCAGAGATTCGTAATGTTTTGATAAAAGCGGCAAAACATGTTGCAGAAAGCGTTTGGGACAAAGCAGTTTTAGCTTGCACCGAAGGTCCACGATATGAAACCCCCACCGAAGTTAAGATGCTTCGAAGTTTCGGATGTGACGTAGTGGGGATGACTGGCTTGCCTGAAGCTGTTCTTGCTCGAGAATTAGAGATGTGTTATGCTCCACTCTGCTACGTTTCTAACATGGCTGTAGGGTTGCAGGAACATCAAACCATCAGCGAACTAACAGAGATTGCGGAAAAGAAAAAATTCGCCATTGAACAAGTTTTAAAAGAGGCAATTGTTCTTCTACCGAAGACGCGCAGTTGCGTTTGTGCTCACGCTTTAGAAGACGCGCAACTTTGAGGTTTCATTGTTATGCTAAAAGGAGTACTTTCGGCAATTGGTGCCTACAAAATCTACGAACGGTGGCTCTGGCATCAAGTTAAAGGCGGCAAGATGCCAGAGCACATTGCCATTATTTTGGACGGTAATAGGCGTTGGGCCTCTGAGCGGCTGCTCAAATCGTGGATGGGTCACAAACACGGAGCTGAACGAGTTAGCCAGTTGCTTGATTGGTGTTTGGATCTAGGTGTAAAATGTGTGACTTTGTATTCATTTTCGACTGAGAATTTTAAACGGGCGCCACGAGAGGTTGAAGAGATTCTACGTCTTACTGAGGAAAAGTTACGGGAGATTTTAACAGATGAACGCATTCATAAGAATAAGATTCGAGTAAAAGTTATTGGACGAGTTGAACTACTGCCGAAAAAGCTGCAAGAGTTAATTCGGGAAGTAGAGAAGGCCACACAAGTATACGATAAACAGTTCTTGACCATAGCCTTAGCTTATGGAGGACGAGCTGAGATAGTGGATGCCGCCAAGAAAATCGCCGAGAAGGTTAAGCAAGGAGAGTTACCATTGGAGAAGATCAACGAAGACACATTTGAGAAATTCTTGTATACAGCTTACATGCCAAGACCTGATCCGGATTTAATTATTAGGACTAGCGGAGAGGAGCGGCTAAGTGGGTTTTTGCTGTGGCAAAGTGCCTACAGCGAGCTGTGTTTTCTAGATATGTTTTGGCCGGATTTTCGGAGAATCGATTTATTGCGGGCAGTGAGAACTTATCAACAGCGTAAACGTAGATTTGGAAAGTGAATCACGTTCGTGCTCTTGCTTTTCTTCTTTTTTGTGTTTTCTTTATAACTAGCTCTACTTGCTCGATGGCAGTGCCTAAATATTTCTGTGGGTTAAGAGCGTCACTAATCTCTGTTTCTGTTAAGAACTTCCGTATTTTTCCGCTCTCAGCTAAGGCTTCTTTGAAGTGACGGCTTTCTAATTCGCTCTTGATTGTCAGCTTTCTTAGGAGTTCATGGGCTTCTTGGCGGTTCATTCCCTTCTCTACAAGCGCCATCATGACAGCCTCAGACATTGCCCGTCCCTGTGTAATCTTCAAATTCCGTCTCATTCGTTCTTTGTCAACTCGCAGGTTGTCTAGAACATTGATTATTAGGAACAACATGTGATCAACTAGAATGCACGCTTCCGGGATCACGAAGCGTTCAGCTGAAGACTGTGTCAAATCCCGTTCATGCCAGGTTACAACGTTTTCAAGTGAAGGCGAAACTAAGCCTCTCAAAACTTTCGCCAATCCACAAACCGTTTCACACTTTTCTGGGTTACGTTTATGCGACATTGCAGAGCTCCCAACCTGTTTCTCATATTCAAAAGCCTCGAACAACTCCGCAATTTCCGGTCGCTGCAGTTCCCGAATTTCTGTAGCTATGTTGTCTAATGAAGAAGCAATTAAAGCTAAAAGGCAAATAAATTCGCCATGGCGATCACGCTGCACAATCTGCGTGGAAATGTCAGCGTGTTTTATGCCCAATTTCTTCATGAAAAGTTTCTGAATCTCCATGGCATGTCGACCCAAACCTGCTTGAGTTCCCACGGCACCCGTCATTTTCCCAACGAGCAAACGCTCACGACATTGCCCCAATCGCTGGATGTTTCTAGCGTTTTCTCGCATCCAAACTGCAAATTTAAAGCCTAAAGTTGTTGGTAAGGCGTGTTGACCATGTGTCCTCCCAATCATAATTGTTCTCTTAAACTTGCTGGCTTTTTTCATCAAAATCTGCTCCAAGCTGTCCAATTTCTGTTCGATAAGCTTCACAGCGTCTTTTAGCAGAAGAGCGTTTGCGGTGTCAACGATGTCATAGCTTGTTGCACCTAGATGAACATAGGCGCCGCTTGAGCCACATTGCTCAGCTAAAGCCCTGACAATTGAAGCAACGTCATGTTTAATCTCGCGCTCGATAGCTTTTACCCGTTTCAGCTTAACGTATCGTGTTGATGCTTTCTTCATAATTATTTCTGCGTCTTTTTGCGGGACATTCCCAACTTTGGCATGTGCCCATGCAAGAGCAGCTTCAACATCTAACATTCGCTTAAGCTTGCTTTCTTCTTCAAAAATCTCTCTCATTTCTTTGGTTCCATAGCGCATCGTATCTATAGGGAGAATTGGCATTCATCTACCCCCTAAACATGTTAATGCAATACTGCTTTAAAGATTAACTTTTTACCATTTGCCCCTACCTTTAAAGTGGAGAAAAAATGAATGGGTGCTTTGATTGCTGCTGTAGACAAAAAAGGCGCAAACATTTCTGATGTAGTTGTTACAATGCTTGAGGTGCTAATGCACCGAGGTTCCGATGCCTTTGGGATTGGTTCGCCCCACAAAGTAGTGATAAAGAACACTGTGGAAGAGCTACGGAAAGAAGACATGAACTCGAACATTTTAGTAGGTCATAATTTTGCCAAAATCTTGTCCAGAGATAAAGCTCAACCTGTCCAAAACCGAGATTTCACTTTTGCTTTTGATGGTCGCTTGTTTCCTGCTCCTTCGAAAAGTGAGGTAGACTATTTGCTTGGAAAGCTCGAGGATATTGAAAACAAAGGGGTGTACCTTATTCGAAGCCTTAATGGTGACTACGTTTTTGCGATAGCAAGAGATGGCGAAATCGTAGTCGGGCGGGATGCGGTTGGAGCATGTCCACTTTATTTCGGTGAAAACGAAAACTTTTATGCCGTAGCTTCGGAACGCAAAGCCCTATGGAAAATAGGCATAACGAAGGCTAATTCGTTTCCACCTGGAAAGTTGGCTGTAATCAATGAGAAAGGTTTCCGTTTTGAAATCGCTAAAATCATAACTCAACCGCCTTCACAAAAATCAGACATGGAAACTGCTGCTGAACAGCTCAAACAAATCTTATTTCAATCAACAAAAGAGCGTATTTCAAACGTTAAAGAGGTTGCAGTGGCTTTTTCTGGAGGCATCGACAGCAGTATAGTCGCTTTTTTGACCAAACTATGTCATGTTGATGTCCATTTAGTCTATGTAGCGTTAGAGAGACAGAAGGAAACTGCTTTTGCGCAGCGTGCTGCAACAGCTTTAGGCATCCCACTTCACATTTTCACATATTCTATAAACGATGTAAAAGAAATCTTGCCAAAAGTTCTATGGCTAATTGAAGAACCCAACCCAGTAAACGCTAGTATTGCGACACCTATTTTTTGGGTCGCTGAACAATCAGCCAAACTTGGCTTCAACGTCTTAATGGCTGGGCAAGGAGGAGACGAACTTTTCGGTGGATATCACCGCTACCTTGAAAACTATGCCAGACACGGTTTAGTTGGCTTGCAAGGAAAACTCTATCAAGACGTAGTTTCACTCCATGAGTCAAATCTCGAAAGAGACAACAAAGTGTGCTCCTTTCATAACGTAGAATTAAGGATGCCCTTCATTGACTGGGAGGTAATTCAGCTCGCCTTAAGCCTTCCCGCAGACTTCAAGATTGCTTCATCAAAAGATACTCTACGTAAAAAGATTCTGAGACGGACAGCTAAAAAGCTTGGAATTCCCAAAATCATTACTGAAAAAACCAAAAAAGCCATCCAATATACAACAGGCGTAAATCAAGCGATGAGAAAACTTGCGAAAAAGGAAGGTTTAACTCTGCGAAAATACGTAGAAGAAACTTTCTTAAAAACTTACAAAATGCTGGAATAAAAGATGGCTAAAACGGCTATAATCTTTACGCCTAAATATTATGAGCACAACACCGGGCCAGATCATCCCGAAACTTCGAAACGGCTCAAAGTAATAATGAACGAAATGGAAAAAATAAATCTGTTTTCTAAGGCAAACGAATGCAAATTGGTCGAACCCGATCTGGCACGCATAGAAGATTTGGAACTCGTCCACATCCCAGAACATGTTCAACTAGTGAAACGCATCTGTGAACACGGGGGAAGCCTACTTGACCTCGGCGACACTGTAGTTTCCCCAGAAAGTTTTGAAGTAGCACGCTACGCTGTTGGAGGAGCAATAAAAGCTGTAAACTTCGTTTTGAGCAAAAATGTCAAGAACGCCTTTGCCTTGGTTCGCCCTCCTGGGCATCATGCAGGATCATATTACGCTGCGGGTTTTTGCGTGTTCAACAACGTAGCTGTGGCTGCAGCACACTTGGTTGAAAGGTTCAATTTCGAACGGGTTCTAATTCTGGACATAGACGCTCATCACGGGAATGGGACACAAGAAATCTTTTACAATACAGACAAAGTTCTTTACATAAGTTTACATGAAGACCCCCAAGATTTTCCTGGAACTGGCTTTGTAGATGAAATTGGAGAAAGTGAAGGACTGGGTTATAACGTTAATATTCCTTTTCCCTTCAGGACTGGCGACAAAGCGTACTTGGCGGCAATAGACGATATAGTAATTCCCATTATACGACAATATGAGCCTCAGTTTATTTTGGCGTCTGTTGGCTATGATGGCTACTATGGCGACCCTGTTGCTAAGCTAAGCCTTTCCGCTGCTACTTATACCTTAATTTTTGAGAAAATCCTTAGTTATGCGTCAACTTTTTGCGAAGACAGATTTGTCGCCGTGCTAGAAGGTGGCTATTCCCTCAGACAACTAGGAAAACTCGTAGTGTCAACAATTTCAATGATGGCTGGTTTTTCATATCCAACAAAAATTGAGACCCCACCAACAAGTTCAAGGGCCGAGAAACAAGCAGAAAAAATTATAGAAGAAATAAAGGAAGTACAGTCAGCATTTTGGAGTTTAGACTCCTAACTTTTATTCTATGACTTGTATTGCACTGGTTGGACATTGCACTTCGCAGGCTTGGCAGACCAAGCACTCCTCCTGCTTAACAGGTACAGATTTGCCGTCTTTTATTTCGAACACTTCCACAGGACAAGTGTCAACGCAGGTGCCACATCCATCACATTTCTCCAAATCTACTTTCACTTCAACCATTACTTGTCTACCTCTTGATTTTAGAAACTGAATCAAAAGGTAATTTATACATAAAAGTGTTTGGGGAAGTAATATTGTTAAATATTACTATTCCTTAAGCCTCAAAAGAAGCCCATCTATTGTTATTCTTGCTTTCTCTCGCCTTCGCAAATCGTCTTCAATGAGTCGCCGATAAGTTTGAGCAGAAACCTCTCCACGCTTAAATCGAACTTCAATTCGCCTAATATCTGCCTCAATATTATCAAGCTCTGTTTCCGCAACTTCAAGCCGCCTCATGATATCAGCATACTTCGCTCCGCCACTCATAATTTTCTGCTGTAAGCCTGTTAACCTTCTAGAAAGCGAAGAAAGCCGATTCTCCAAAGTAGTTTTTCTTACTTTGTATCGCCGCCTAGAAATTTTTCCTTTCCGTGCTTTCTGCTTTGCTTGTGCAAGTCCAGAAAGAACTTTTTTCTTCTCATCATAAGTCTCAATAAAATCGTTCAACGTTTTGCGCGGCACCAAAATTATTGAAATGGGCACTGGAGCTCTAGGTCTCCGCCAAGCAAGAGCGACTATGGACCCAATTACAACTAATGCAGTTGTCCAAAGAGTCGGTCGGAAGGACGCCCAAAAAATCGTGTAGCTGTAGGTGAAACTTAACTGGTCATTTTGCATCCACGTAATGTTAGAGAAGGAAAGCGAAAGGGTTTCTTGAAAAACATCCTTGTGAATGCTAAATGTTTGCTGTGGAAAGGATTGAATCACAGCGCCCTCAGGGGAAATAATCTTCAAAGTAAAAGTGCTCGGCATCATTTGCAAGTTTTCAGAAAGGCCAAGCGTCAACATGTAACTTTGCGAATCTTGCTGAACGAGACGGTCCCCAGAAAGATTGTAAGTCAGTTTAAGGCTTCTCGACTGATTTTCCACCAAATTAAGGGAAACTCTTTTCTCTTCTTCATTGAAATCTAATTTCTTTCCTAGTTCGTCGAAAGCAGCGACGTTACTAGCATCGCTGGGAAGCTGTAATGTTATGCTGTCAACTGTGAAAGCAGTTTCGCTTTTTATTAAAAGCAGTTCAGAAGATGAAATATGTCCGTTCGTATCTATCGTTATTTCTTGACTTAGTTTCTTTACTGAAAAACAAGCAAAACTGTCTTTGTTTTCAGAGGTAAAACTGACCTTTGTGGACATCCGTGTAAGTTCTGGAAGCGGGGTTTTTGTGTAATTCAAATAGTAACGTTCATCGTCTTCAGTAGAGTTGAAAGGAAAGTCGTTGGGCTCGTATTTTGTGTTTTTAGGCAAGATGACGTTGACATTGCATGTTGAAGCATTTTGAGCAAGACTTGGATATACAGGAAAATCGGCTGTGAATACATATTTCGTAGTTGCATTCACGACTTTTGTTGAGGAATCAATGAGATTTGAAAATACGAATACTATTGTAAAAGTGTAAGGTTGTCCATTGTAAAGCAGGTCCCGCACTTTATTGGGAAAAGCTATAGTTACACCGTAATAGCCTATTACTCCCAAACCTGTGTTTAAGGTTACATCCAACCGATCATCGAAGTTTGTGGCATTGTAAGCCATAGAATAACGAAGGTTTGCTCTGTATTCTAGTGGAAATCCTATCGAGAAGTTTTCTACCGTGGCATTTCCAGTTACTGGAGATATTTTTACTGTGTCGTTGATGAGGAGATACCCTCCATAGATAGGTTCTACTACGTGGTCTATCTTGTCGACTTGGATTTGTGGAGGCGAAGTTGCATACGTGTTATGCGGAGCGAGTAAGGTAATTGAGGCAACTGGGAGGATGAATATTAATAGGAACAGCGTTGCTTTTTTCAAGTTGGATGCCTCTTGGATTAGTCTTCCGTATTTATTGCATATTATCCTTATTTACTTTCCTTTATTTAGTCTTTAGAAAATCTGTTAATCTTTTATCTTTTAAGTCTACGTAGCAGTTTATGCGCTTGATAAGATTTGCACCAATGATTCGTTCCAGGTTTGATGAAAAACGAATTTTAATGTCTCTTCTTGATTGAATTATCCTCTTGGCGCGCGCAGCTAGCCACTACTTTTTGCCAGTCTACGCGTTTTAGCTTCTTAAGGAAAATGGTTTTTCACAATGGTTTTGTTTATTTTTGAGAGAGAACTATTGTTTACTTACTTTAAAGTAGTATCCTTCTTCTTTTTTAGGTCCGAAGCTTCGAACGCCTTTCTTTCGGAGTTGTTGCCGCAATTTTTTGGCGTAATTGCGAGATATTTTGCCGCAGTTTTCCATGTAGATGATTATTTCTCTTGCTTGTTGTTTGGTGTCGCATCGACGGAGGAAATCGATTACGTCTGGGTTGTAGTTGGAAAGGTTTTTCTGTGCTGATGCTGTTTTTTCAGCGGCTTTTCGGTCAGAGCGTACAGAGTCAATTGCAACCTTCTGTTTACCAACATCCACTTCTCTTGTGAGGTTTGGAAACATCTTTTTGAAATGGTCTTCGTCGATTTTCATGATGTGCTACACCCTGCTTCTTTTTCTGAGGTTCTTCAAGTTTTTTATGCAAGAACAGGTATTTAACCACTATTGCATGTGCGTTCTGTGCTTAGATAAGGCTATTTACTTTGGTCTTGATTGGTGGTCAGTAAGGATTATTCTGAGCGGTGTATGTCGCTTCTAGATTTCTCTAGTGTTTGTTTGGCTGCAAATAGGTTCCTAACGTGTTATACTGTGGTTTGTGCCTTTTTACCTAGTATTCGTAGATCCACGAGTATTTCTTGTTTAGATATTCGAAGTAGGGTTTGACGTTTATTTGTTCACTAGTGATTTTCTTGATGAGGACTGTTGGGTCGTAAAGGTTTCCGTAGTAGTGAACGTTCTCTGTTAACCACTTTTTAACGTCGTGAAAGTTGCCTTTTGCAATTTGGCCTCTCCAGTTGGGCATGGCTTTTTCCAACATGACGAGAAGTTGTCCACTGTATATGTTGCCTAGCGCGTAGGTTGGGAAATAGCCGAAGTAGCCACTAGCCCAGTGTATGTCTTGCATGACGCCTTCGGAGTCGTTTTCGATATCCAGTCCTAGACACTCTTTGTATTTTTGGTTCCAAACCTCAGGAAGGTCAGCTACAGTGATTTTGTCTGCTATCAATTCACGTTCAATCTCAAAACGGATAATTACATGAAGACAGTAAGTAACTTCGTCTGCCTCAACACGAATCTTTGAAGGTCTAACTCGGTTTATAGCTCGAACGAAATCGTCCAAAGCTACATCGGAAAAAGTGTTACCTGTGAGTTCTTTAAGTTTTGGGAAAAAGTAGATCCAGAATTCGCGTGATCGTCCAACTATGTTTTCCACGAACCGTGACTGCGACTCGTGGAATCCTAGAGAACAACCAGTACCTACTGGCTGATAAATCCATTCTGGCTTCAGGTTCTGCTCGTAAATAGCGTGACCGCCCTCGTGCAATACAGAAAACAGAGAGGACGCTATATTATCTTCATAATAGTGAGTTGTAATCCGCACGTCATCGTAATAACCCGTAGTAAAGGGGTGCTCGGTCTCATCTATTCTACCTCCGGCTTTTGGAGACTCCACATCATATCCAATGAACCTGACGAGTTCGTTAGAAATCTTGCATTGAACATCCAAAGGAACTCTGCGCTTTAGGAATGACGTGTCGGGTTGCTTCGGTGCACTTAAACATCTATTCAAAATGGAGACTAGTCCTTTTCTCAGCTCTCCAAAAACTTGGTCAATCATCCCAGCGGTCATCCTAGGCTCAAATATATCTATGAGGGCATCGTAAGGTGTTTTGGTAGCTTTTACTTGCATAAGGATTGATGCGGCTTTCTTTCTTAGCTCAAGAAGCTTCTCAAGTTCCGGCTTAAACATGGAGAAGTCTTTAGCGGCTTTTGCTTTCTTCCAAACATCGATGGTGATAGCTTGTTGTTTTGCGGTCTCTACAACAAGTTCTTCTGGAAGTTTGGTCTGTTCATCGTAGAACTTCCTGATTAGATACACGTTTCTTTTCTGCAACTCGTTTAAGCTTTGATAGTCTTGATGTTTTTCAATTCTTGATAGTAAGGTTTCGATTTCAGGGGCCGTACTCTTTCTGTGTTCGATTTGACTGAGCATGGCTAATTGCTGACTTCGCAGATTGATAGCTTTCGGGGGCATCTTCGTCTCCATGTCCCAATGGACGATGGACTCAATCGTTTGAAGAATTGTTAACTCTTTAGCCTTCACCATTAGTTTATCATAATTAGACTTCAATGTGCCCGGCATTTTCGCCATACTAATCGCCGCAGACGGAATATCTACTTCGACAATATATGGCTTACGTGTACATCCTAAGCAAATTTTTACCAAGACCCATAGGTCTTTCAATACCAGAGGTTTTGGCGCCCTGGCCGGGACTTGAACCCGGGTCGGGCGGGCGACAGCCGCCTATACTAGACCGGACTATACTACCAGGGCACCTAATCCTAAAAGAAAAAAGGCTTCTACTTAAATTTTTCATAGGCGAACTCGATGCATTTGGTCTCAATTTTTTGTCCACAACAACTAAGCACCTGTTGGAGACAATTGTACGCTCCTTTTTCCCATATTGGCTCTTGGGTAAACAGCGCCATCTGAGCATTTGTATAAATAAACCGTTACAGTCTTCACTTTTCACTTATGAATAATTTTTATATGCACAAAGTTTAGCTCAGTTGGACAGAAGAAAGGTTAGAGAAGAATACCCGTAAGTATTTCTGATGGTTGTGACAATTCGTTCATTCGCCTCCTCAACTCCATTGTAACTATTCTCAATCTCTTGAATCAGCAATCGAAAGGATCATTCGCTGCCGAAGGCATGTTCTCTCTCACCTTCACCTTTAACGTGAAAATCATAGATAGTGCTATTGTGGCGAAAGACCATTTCCTTCGAGTGAAAGGCAATGTGTCCTCCAGCCCTCGATGCAAAAACCATTATATTATTACTTCATAGTAAAGTTAGTATCTAAAAGAGGAAACAGTAACTTGTCTCTTGAAGAACTCGCTCAGACAGAGGGAGAATTTGACAAAGGCATGGAAGCTTAATCTGGGCACCCATTTAAAAGAAAAGTCCTTCAGTTTCTTAGAGTGATGCAAACTTTATCATTCTTTCTTGACATGTCGCAGTGACCGCAGCCACAAGGCACCCCAAATCACCATGAAAACGATTACTGCCCAAAACATGATGATAAGGAACTGTACCGCGGAGACAGCCATATTCTCAAACATACTTCATCAATAAGAACACTGTTGAAGCATCGTAAAAGCGAAGTTCCGTCGTTGAAATGCTCGAAACTTCGAGATAATTCGGTTAAGATATATTACCATCTGCGTAGTAACCCATTTATTGCCTTGGACCATATACGATTGCTTGAACGCCCACATAGGAGAAAGGAGAAGGCGTTAAAGAGCTGAGAGGAAGGTTTCCTATCCCTCCTAACCTCCTCTTGGTAATGATCAACCAAAATCATTTTTGTAGTTCTTTTTGCATGTCTTTGATAGCTAAAAAGCAGTGAATGTGAAAAAGAGAACTATTTCGTAGGCATTATGAAGTTTATTTGCGAAGTTTCAGACGGTGAAGCAGAGATGTTGGTTTTTTCCCTTCTTTTTCTTTCATCACGTCAACTAAGGCATGAAAAATCGTATAATTTTCCGAAGACGGCTCTGCTGTTTTCTTCTTTTTTCTCAACGATTTTCTCCATCGTTATTCTTCACAACTTTGTCTATCTATCATGTTTCATATGGAAAATATGTCGAGGTGAACAATATCTGTTGTAGAGCACGTATATGGATGGTGGCGAGCCCGTCGGGAATTGAACCCGAGACCCCCGGGTTAAAAGCCCGGTGCTTTGGACGCTTGGCGCGCTATCCTTGCTGAGCTACGGGCCCGTTGGTTTCACAATTAAAGCCAAACATGATATTCTTTAAGTTTTTGTTGTCTTCCATACGTATAGGTTTTGAGAAAAATAGAAATTAACCCTATAAGTAACTTACTGCAAGGAGGCTACATGTTTGAAACGCCTTTTGAAAGAGCTAACCAGCGAGAAGGCGCCTGGTCCTAGGCCTTCCTTTTCGGTAGTTCATGTTGTCAAAGCGCTTGAGCTGATTTCGAAAAGACCTATTGGTAGAAATAAGCTTTCAAAAGAGCTAGTTTTAGGAGAAGGGGCAACACGAACATTAATCCAACGGTTGAAAAATTATGGCCTAATCAAGGTAGATCGGACGGGTTGCATTTTCTCAAAAAAGGGCGAAAAGTTGTGGAACGCTTTGTACGCAATCTTTCCTCGAAAAGTTTTCTTGGATAGAAGCGGGTTGACACTTGCAGCGTTCAACGTTGCCTTATTAGTTAAAGGATGCGGTAGCAAGGTTAAGCTTGGGATGAAACAACGAGACGCTGCTCTTTTGATGGGTGCAAAGGGAGCGACAACTCTTGTCTTTAAAGGTGGTAAACTGATGGTTCCTCCAGAGTACCGTGGAGTTGCTGAAGATTTTCCGAATATTTATAGAAGGCTTATGGGCTCGTTAGAACCTGAAGAGGATGACGCCATTATTATTGGCAGTGCAGATACTTTGGAGAAAGCTGAGTACGGTGCTCTAGCGGCGGCGTTGAGCATCCTAAACAACCACAATGTCCCTAGTGGGTAAATTTGTCCCCACCAGCGAAGATGCGTTCCAACATTGCGTTTAAGTTTGTCATTCCATCATTGGTTTTTGCTGAAACAGGAATCAAAGGAAAGCGAAGCCCCAACCTGTAAATCGCGTGCATTATGTCACGACTTAACAGACGCTGAGTACCTTTTAATTTCTTTTCAATATTCATTTCTAGCATCTTTGGATTCGAGGACCAATCTACGATGCTGTCAACTTTTTCTTGCGGTAGAAGGTCACTTTTTGACAGCACGTGAACTTGGGGCATTAGGAAACGGTTGTAGACTGCAGCTGAGAGGAAGAGGTTTGAAACATAGTTTATAGGGCTAAGCGAAAACACCGGATCGAAAAGATAGACTATGGCTTTTGGTTCTTTAGTTAGTTCTTCTGCAATGTATTGTCCACTAGTTCTGAAAGCAAAAAGCTCCATCTGCCCCGGCGTGTCAACTAAAACCAAATCTGCGTTAAGCTCTTCAGTCTCTCTACTCAACGTTTCCATTTTCTCTGCAATGAGGTCAGCAGCCAAAATCAAAGCTCCATTAGGTCCTAAACGGTATTCTTCCATTAAACTCGTCATATTCACGTAGTCTCTTACGTCCAAGTCAGGAGTGTATGGTAATGCCACCACGCCTGGGTCTAAGTTTATGGTTGCTACATCTTGTTTTGCCATGTTTAACCATTCCGAGAAAGCTGAGGTAAGAAGACTTTTGCCTGACCCTGCCGTGCCTATAACAAACACAACGAACACAGAATTCACCTACACATAATCAGCCTAGAAGCTAAGTTCCTACTTATTTCCTTTCTTTTGGAGATGGTTGCTTCAGGAATCCGGGTCTGCAATCATCTTTGAGTCAGAGTCTAGCCTGCTCACTCATCGCAACCAAACAGAAAATGGTACTTGAGAAACAAAAGTCTTTTCTATCTAGCAACGCATCAAAATTTTTTTGGCTTAGCGATTTTGGATTTTCCACTTTTTGCTTTAATTATTTCTAAAAGCTGTATTAACGCTCTGTCAACTCGCTTCTTTGCTGTCTCAGCGTCTTCTGCATGAGTAGAGAGATGCAACTCTATTTTTGGCTTTTTCTCGGCACCCATGGGATGAGACTTGATGTAAATGTAAGGATTATCGTGCATAACGTGATCTATTAAAGGTGCCATCTCTGACTCCATAACCCCTGCGACGTATAGGCTTGTTTCAAAAAACGTCAGGTTACCTGCCGCATCTTCAAGAATAGGCAAAAGGGAGTTTTCAAAAATGGCCCTCATTTCCGAGGGAACTCCAGGCAAAGCAAAAACAGTAACACTGTTGTTTCTAATGGCTATTGCTGGCGCAGTGCCCATAGGATTTGGTAGAGGCTCTGCCATTTTGGGGATTTTTGCCATTTTAACTCTTGCCGGGGTCAACTCGAACGTTTCGTGGCCCATCTCCTCTGCATACTCGCCATATTTTCCTTTAACCATCTCCAACGCTTTCTCGTTTATTTCGAGTTGAGAGCAAAAGGCTTCAGCGATCCCTTCTTGCGTCTTATCGTCAAATGTAGGTCCTAATCCCCCAGTTGTGATTATAAAATTCGGATTTCGACGAACTGCTTCTCTCAAAGTTTCCGCGATTGTTTTGACCTCATCAGCAATAACAGTTATTCGACTGACAGAAAGTCCGAGTGATGTTATTCTTTTCGCCAACCATTGAGCGTTTGTGTTTAGTGTTTTTCCAATTAATAGTTCATTTCCTATGGAGACAATTTCTACATATGTAGCCATTTTCTTAGCTTCACTCCGTAAGTCAGGGGTGTGTGGAAGCTATAATTACAGTAAGAAAATAAAAGTCAATTGTCTAGGCTAAAGATTAAACGCTACGCATACCTTTGTTTTTATTTCTTCTTACCGAGCCACCATTTCAAGTACTCTTTATGCGCTTTTTTGCGATCTTCGCTATCCGATTGGAACCTTGGTCGCAATTGCTGTCTAAGCTCAATCAGCTCCTGATGAGTAACTGAGAGCCCACAGCTCTTGCACGCA